>Ga0066703_10000002_pt1 | contig 58314 bp, 52 predicted proteins | sample GraSoiAngelo_152_FD_66505 | JGI IMG/M metagenome (GOLD analysis project Ga0066703, IMG submission 66505) | Grasslands soil microbial communities from the Angelo Coastal Reserve, California, USA - 14_1009_12_30cm | ecosystem: Environmental > Terrestrial > Soil > Grasslands | place: USA...
CCCCGCAGGATGCCACCCTGCACTACGACCTTGGGCTGGTGCTGAAATTGAAGGACAAGCTGCCGGAAGCCATGGCCGAATTGCACAAGGCCGCGGAATTGGATCCCGGGCAGCCGGATGTGCACTACACGCTCGGCGTGACGCTTTGGCAGCAGGGCGACTTTGCCGCAGCCGCGGAGGAACTCCGCGCGGCCGTTCATGCCAAACCGGACTATGCCGAGGCCTATTACACGCTGGGAACGGTGCTGAAGCAAAAGGGTGAGCTTCAGGATTCTGCGTCGGCTTTACGGGAAGCCATCCGGCTGCAGCCGGACTTTGCCGGCGCTCATACAACTTTGGCGACCGTGCTGCGCCAACTCGGCGACGCGGAAGGCGCCGCGGCGGAAAGCCGCACTGGAATGGAAATCGCAAAGCAGAAGACCGGCGATCAGGCCGCCCTTTTTGCCACAAATTCAGGGCGGCGGCTTCTCAACGCGGGAGACATTGAGGGCGCCATTTCGCAATTCCGAGCCGCCATCAGCTCTTCGCCCACCTATGCCGCCGCCCGCTTTGAACTGGCGGTGGCCTTACGCCAGCAGGGCAAATCCGAGGAAGCGCAAAAAGAATTTCGAAAGGCCGCAGAACTCGATCCTCGCCTGATGCCTCCGCCGTCCCGAAAGAAATAGTGAAACAGAAGGTGCAAAATGTTTTGGGGTGAAGCGTTTCTGCAGAGAATGAATTGATACTTTCAAACGAGGTTATGCAGGACCCTTGCGGAGCGCCACAAGTTCGGAAGCCACTGGCACTCCCTTGGCGACCTTCACGCGAATTACCGCTTCGAACGGTTTCAGTTCGCCGGAGTTCGAAACAGAGAGCCGCAAGAGCAACTCTTCCAAAGAATTCTGCTGGCAGACATACTCCACGGCAGCTTGCGTACCGATGGTGGTGGCGCCTGCCAGAATCAACACCGAATGTGCGGGATTCAAACCTCGCTTGAGCGCTATGATGGAATAGTCTTCCGTGAGGGTCTCGTCGGGCGGAGACGGAAGAAACTCCTTCGGTTCGCCCGATTCGGGATGAAAATTGATGATCTCCATGGTGCCCGTCCGCGGCCCGGAAGTGATCTGTTTGAAGGTGAATTCCTGGGTGTTTGGTAATTCCAAGAGGGTCAGATTTTCCGAAGGCGAGCCAATGAAGATGAGATCGTCGTTCTTGGCATCGTCCAGGGAGAACAAACTGCCGCGCTTGACACGAATTTGCTGATGAAGTCTTTCGAAAACACTGTCGAGAGCGTGCACCGCCAGCACCTCGCCGACTCCGGTATAGTGATCCAGGATCGCCGCGCCGGAATCTTTGGCATGATTGTAGTAGCGCATGCCAACGTACGGCCGACCGACAAAGGCTGCATTACTGAAGATGACCCAAGGTTCCTGGGGTCCGGTGAGAAAGCCCTTCCAGAAAACGTGAAAAGCTACCGGCACATTCGGGTTATCGCTGGCGAGCCGGGCTTCCGCAATCCTGCGGTTCAGGAAGCGGTCGGTGGCCACGGCGACGGCGGAGCCAAGAACAACTGAGAGCGCCACGACGGCGACGATCCAAGCGCGTGAGGCCCGGCCGTTGACCTGCAAATTGTTGGGTCCCTCGTGAGAAGCATTCGTGTGGTTCCGACCTGCTCCGTGGGGGCGCGGATGGAAAGCTAGGGCGTAGGTGCCTTTGGGCAGTTCCACCATGATCTGGTCGTCTGGGCCCTCAGAGGCATAGTATTCGGTCAACTTGGTTCGCAACCGCCCCGCCTGGACACGCACCATGGAATCCAGGTGCGGGTCGAAGTCCTTCTGGCGCCCAAACACTTCGGTCGCAATTTGGTACTCCTTGGGGGAGAGACCGGGATGATCGAGGGAATGACTCGCCAGATACCGCAACAGTTTGCAAAGAGACTCTGAGCCATGCAGGGTATGGCTGCCGAGGAGCTTCTCGATTTGAGCGAGATTTTGGGCTCTTTCAGTCACCGGAACCACCGTTCGGGCATTGTAACACCAAGGTAACGCGCTCCGCATCTCTTTACGAGGTCACAACTTATCTCGCGTAACCGTATCAGACTCATAGAGACTATCCACGTCACTCAAAAAACTGATAGAAGCCATCATAATTCTTCGTCGCCCCTAAGTTGGGTGCCCGTCTCTCTGTGTCGAGAGGGATCAAGGGGAAGTATTGTGCCGTGGCGGCGAAGCTAGAGAAGCTCGAGGAGTGGGGGGGCTGTTCGCTGCGGACTGTTGGGTCCAACAGGTTGCCGTCTATTCCATTTTCATCTTGAAGAGTGCCCCAATGCTGTAGGTGCAGGCGAGGCAGGGGCCTGGTACCTGTTGAACCAAGCTGGCAACGCGGCGGATTCCCTGCTAGTGAGGCGAGCGGTTCTATGCGGATTCAAAGGGAAAAAAGGGTGCTCAGGAGGCGTGTAATGAGAAAGCAAGCGACAGTGGGTTGGATTCTGGTTCTGTGTCTCGTGCTTGGGTTCGGCGCGCGTACGTCTCTGGGACAGGCCGTGTACGGGAGCCTTGTTGGAGTCGTGACCGACCCGCAGGGGAACGCAGTGGCAGGCGCCAAGGTCACGGTAACCAACATTTCAAAAGGGACGACGGAGGAAACCGCTACCAACGAAAGCGGGAACTTCTCTGTTACGCACTTGATTCCGGACAACTATAAGGTTCATATCGAAGCGGCGGGATTCAAGGGCTATGACGTAGCAAGCGCTCGCGTCGACGTGGATACTGTTGTGCGTGTCGATGCCCAGTTGCAGGTGGGGGCGGTCACACAAACGGTCGAGGTCACGGGCGAGATTCCCCAGCTGCAGACCGATAAGACCGACGTCGCCACGGTATTCGAGACACGTACCGTCGAAGACCTTCCCATCTATAATCGGAACTTTACAACTTTCCAGCTGCTCTCACCTGGGGCGCAACGTCTTAACTGGGGTCATGCCGCCAGCGAAAATCCTCAAGGTTCACAGCAGATCGAAACGAATGGGCAGCACTTTGCCGGTACAGCGTTCGAACTAGATGGCACAGACAATCAGGATCCGATTCTTGGCATCATCGTTATCAATCCGAATCTCGAGGCCATCAGCGAAGCGAAAATAATCCACCAGGATTACGACGCGGAATTTGGTAAAGCCATCGGCGCGATCGTGACGACGCAGACCAAATCGGGCACCAACGAGGTCCACGGATCGGCGTTCGATTTTGAGCGCTCCAATTCCAATTTCGCCCGTAATCCGTTTACTCAGGCGCCCACGAAGGGTGGCGTTCCCAGCGGAAACTGGAATCAGTTCGGAGGTACTGTTGGCGGACCCATTCGGAAGAACAAGCTTTTCGCTTTTGGCGATTATCAGGGCCAGCGCAGTCACGTGGGCGGCTCTTCGTCAGACCGTGTGCCCACAGCATTAGAGAGAGGGAATATTAGCGCGGGGACGGGCGCAAATCTCAGCGATTTAGGCGTGCCCATATTTGATCCCTGCACGGACAAAGTAACGGGCTTTACGGCAGCTTGCAACGTGGCGCCGGCAAACCGGGCGCAGTTTGCAGGCAATATCATCCCTGCCAATCGCCTGTCTCCGCAAGCGCAGGCTCTTCTGGCTCTGCTCCCGCTGCCCAATGCTACGCCCTCTACGACCCTGGGAGACAATTTCTTCGGTTCCGGCAATAACACCCTCGATTCGAATGGGTTCGACGCTCGTTCGGACTTTGTCGCCACGAGCAAAGTCAACGTCTTTGGGCGTTACAGTTTCCAGCAGTTCAAGCGCTCAGGTCCGGGTCTTTTCGGCGTGGCTCTCGGCGGCCATGCGCTTCCTAGCGATCCTTCCGTCGGCGACTTTGCAGGGAATTCCTCGGTCCGGAATCAGAGCATTGCGGCCGGATTCGATTACACACTTAGCCCCAGTTTGTTGACCGATTTCCGGTTTGGTTATATGCGTTACCGGGTTAACGTGTCGCCGGGAGGCTTGGGAACCAGCCCAGCCAAAGACGCCGGCATTCCCGGCGTCAATCTAGACCCCGTCTATACTTCCGCGATGCCGGCTTTCACGATTCACTCTCCTGGAGCTTCCGATTTTCTGTTTGGTTACTCCTTGGGCGTGAACCAGTGTAATTGCCCGCTGACAGAGCAAGAACATCAGTATCAGTTCGTGAACAACTGGACGAAGCTCAGCGGGAAACACACCATGAAGTTCGGTGCGGACGTCCGTTACGCGTACAACCTGCGAATCCCCAGCGACTCTCATCGCGCAGGCCAGCTTGATTTCAATAATGACGTGACCCAAGGGCCCGCTGGCGCCGGGGGAGCGGGGCTAGCTGGCTTCTTGCTCGGCGAGGTCAGTCACTTCGAGCGCTACGTGAGCAACTCGACGAACGCATACGAGACGCAACCTCGTTTGTTCTTCTACGGACAAGATACCATTCGGCTGACGCCCAAGTTGACCATCAACGCGGGCCTTCGCTGGGAGATCTATAGGCCGGAGTCTGCGGCGCGTACGGATGGCGGCGGCTGGGTTGACTTGACCACTGGTGAGATGCGGATTGCTGGGGAAACCGGAGTCGATCTTCGGGGCAATACCAGCACCGGCTACAAGCACTTCGCACCGCGGCTGGGGGTTGCCTATCAGGCGAATACAAAGACTGTCGTTCGTTTGGGCTATGGTCGAAGCTATGACATTGGTGTGTTTGGCTCTATCTTCGGCCACGCGATCACGCAGAATCTGCCCGTGCTCGGAGCCCAGCAGATGAATGCCAATACCGGCGCCTTTGTTTTCAATCTCGCTGCCGGGCCACCTTCGTTCGACCCGGCTAGCAAACTGGCGAACAACTGCAACGCGATCACCGATCCGACATTGACAAAGACGCAGTGCCTGGGAGCCAATGGGCGGCCACTTGTGCCGGACGGAGTCTTTTCGCGTTCGCGTCCCTTCAATAATCGCTTGCCTAGCGTTGATCAATGGAACGTCAGCGTGCAACGGCAGGTTACTTCAACGCTATCGGCGACGCTGGCCTACGTGGGCAATAAGGGCACGCACACCTTTGCAGGTGGCGGCCCTGCCTATGGAGCCAATGAACCAACCGTGGTGGGCTACAATCCCAACGGTGGTATAGGCAGGAATCAACGCAGACCGTTTTACTCGCTCTATGGCTGGACTCAGGGCATCGATTATTTCGGAAACGATGCTGATAACCACTTCAACTCCTTGCAGGCGACAGTTGAAAAGCGCTTCTCTGGTGGTTTGTCATTCCAGAGCAGCTACACCTTCCAGCATTCCACCAACTATGACTCGAATTATTACAATATTGACAGAAAAATTGCCTTTGGACCGAATGACGACTATCGCAACCATATGTTCATCCTCACCGAGGTATACGAACTGCCCTTTGGTCGTGGAAAGAGATGGGCAGGCAACGTTGGCCGCGCTGCCGACCTGGCTGTCGGAGGATGGTCCATCAACAGCGCGACAACCTTTGCAAGCGGATTGCCTTGGACACCGGGCCTGAATAGCTGCGGACCCGAAATCGATGTCGGTCCTTGCAAGCCCGATATGATCGGCTCCGTCAAGAACGGAACTCGTTCAGGCGACCCCGAGATTCCGGGCTATTGGTTTCAAACAACAAATGGCGTGTCCTTGGCACCCGCGTCAAACGCTCCATCGGGTGCCCCGGGCAACGTTTGCAACGGCGGAGCACAACTTACCGCGGGGCCCTGGGGTCAGCCAGGTTGTGACAGCTTTGGGAACGTAGGGCGCAACGCCTTGCGAGGTCCCAAGCTGTTCGATACGGACTTCTCCCTTTTCAAGACGTTCAGTTTCACGGAGAGGCTCAAGACTCAGTTCCAGTTTACAGCGTATAACGTTTTCAACCATGTGAACTATGATCGCCCGAACGGCTGCGTGGATTGCGGAAGCGGCGGACAGATCACTGGCCTTGCTTACGGTTCGACCATGCGCAGGTTGCAGTTCGGTTTGAAGTTGAACTTCTGACCAGGACTAAGGACACCCCCACCACCTCGACGGGGAGCCTTCACCGGCTCCCCGTTTTTGTTGTAAGCGCCTTACGAAGCAGGGCGTCGATATCGGTTAGCGTGCTGAGGGTTGTGTAGTGTCGTGCCAACAGAAACTGATGCGCATCCCATTCGCGAGCCTACTGCTGTTTGCGACTCGACTCCTCGGTCAATCGACCCCGCCCCTCCCAACTAACGTGGACCCCAGCGGCTACGTTGGCAACGAAGCCTGCGCACGTTGCCATTCTTCCATAGCTGAATCCTACAAACGGACCGCCATGGCTCGCGCCAGCGGCCCAGCAGAGGAGAACTTCATTTCAGGCGATTTCACTCATGAGAAATCGGCTACCCACTATCGCATCTACAAAGAAGACGGGCGCGTCTGGTTGAGCTTCGAGCGTCGCGGCGCTGCGTCTGTTAGTGGCAAGCGACAACTGCTCTTCTATATCGGCTCAGGGCACCGCGGTCGCAGCTATCTGTTCGCCACGGACGGCTTCCTTTTTGAATCGCCGGTAAATTGGTATGCCGACGAGCATGTCTGGGATATGACGCCCGCCTATCAGGACGTGAAAGAGATCCCGCTAAACCTTCCCGCCAACCCAAGTTGCTTGCAATGCCATGTCAGCGGAATGCGGCCGCCTTTGAAGGGGACGGAAAACCGTTATCGCGAGCCCATCTTTGCGTACAACGGCGTCGCCTGCGAGCGGTGCCATGGGCCGGGCGCCGCTCATGTCCATGGCGGACCGATCATTAATCCCGCCAAGTTGTCACCGGCGCGGCGGGATTCCATCTGCATGGAATGCCACCTCGAGGGCAACGTAGCCATCGAGCGCGCGGGGCGCCATGGTTATGACTTTCGTCCCGGAGACTTGCTTTCTGACTATGTCCGCCATTACGTCCTCGCCAGCACGCAACAGAAGAGTTTGGGTGCGGTCACCCAAGTAGAGGCGCTGTGGCAGAGCGAATGTAAAAGAAAAAGCGGCGAAGCCATGTCTTGCACCAGTTGTCACAATCCACATGCGTCGCCTTCGGCAGAAGAGCGTGTCTCCTATTACCGCGAAAAATGTCTTGTATGCCACGGTAAAGCGTTCGGAGCCAAGCATCACCCTGAGCAGGCGGATTGCACGCGATGCCACATGCCGGCATCGCTCAGCACGGACATAGCCCACACCCAAGTCACCGATCATCGCATTCCACGGCGGAGTGATACCGAGGTATTGCAACCGTTGTTAAATTCCAATACGAGGCCGTCCTCGCCTCGTTTGGTCCCGTTCCCCTTTTCCGAGAACGCGGAGCGCGATATTCGCGACCTTGCGCTTGCCCAAGCATTCTTGGCACAAACTGGGAGGGATAGTGACGCGTCGGAAACCCAGCGACTGCTCCACATAGCGGTGTTGCAATCGCCAAATGATCCCGCTCTTCTTTCGGCGCTTGGTTATCTCGAGCAGAAACGCGGCGCGTTTGACCGCGCGCGCGAGTTATATCAGAAGGCGCTCAGCTTAGAGCCTGATTTGATTGACGCAGCGGCAAACCTTGGAGTGATCGAAGCAAACCAGGGGCGCTTGCGAGAGCCGCTCAGATTGTGGCAAAGCGCCTTCGAGAGAGCCCCGGCAAGAAGCGCTATTGGCATGAACATTGCTCGCGTCTTATGCGCCGCAGGTGAATTCGATCGTGCTCGGTCAAGCGTTTTGCGGGTGCTCGAATTTAATCCGGACATGGCGGCCGCCAAGGAGATGCTGCAGCATCTGAATCGCACACCTCCTATGTGTGAGCAGTGATGTAACGCGCGTTTGACGTTGCCCAGGGAATCGAGTTTTAATCTTTACTGGATATCGGTTGTGGACTCGCCCATGCAAAAAACTGTTTGTAGCTCTCTTCTGTTATTCGTGATTCTAGTGATTTCCCTTGGCCACGTCGCGTTCGCACAACAGTCGTCTGGGGTCGGCTTGACGCATGGTAATCCAGGCGAATCGAGCGGCCCTGAGTTCGGTGAGGCGGAGTGGCTTTCTCAGCAGGCGAAAAAATGCGCCGAGCCGCACCGCTCCGGGGCTCAGCAACTCTCTCGAGCGGAGAAAAACAAGAAGATAAACTGTAACTCACTCAATCAAGAGCCGGATAACCACTCGTGCGAAGCATTTTCCCGCAACCGGTTAGGTCTGTGCGGAACGACCCAGGAAACGGGTGGGGACAGAGCACTGTACTCCGAAGTCGAATTTTTGGTGTCAGTCCCCAGGAATACGCTCATGTATCGCTCTGGCCTTATTTCACCTAAACAGTCATCGATCTTCCTGTCCTTGGCGGCCGCAGCACATCCAGCGTGGCCCTCTTCGCCCGCCGCTCAAAAGACGGCCCTGCATCTCGACGGCACCCCGGCAGATCCCTTCTTGGCGGCTGCGGGAAGGCCCGTAGTCCTCATCTTCGTGCGCACTGACTGCCCGATCTCCAACCGCTATGCACCGCTGATTCAGCGAATCAGCTCGGAATATGGCGCCAAGATAGGTCTATGGCTCGTCTATCCCAGTAGGACGGCCTCGGCTGAAAAAATTCGCCAACATGAACGCGACTACGGCTACAAACTCGCCGCGCTGCGCGATCCACAACACGCACTCGTCACTCAAGCTCAAGTCCAGATCACGCCGGAAGCGGCCGTCTTCGACGCCAACCACCACTTGCTCTATCACGGCCGTATCGATGACTTGTACCAGGATTTCGGGCGCGCCCGCCCCGCCGCCACCACACACGAACTCGACGATGCCATCCAGGCTGCTCTTAGCGGGAAAACACCGCCACCGAGTACGCCCGGGGTCGGATGCTACATCGCGGACCTCGAATGACCGCTTCAGGGCGAACCATCATGGCCTGCTTGCTGGGATTTACCTCCGCCGCAGCAGCGGTCTTGGCCGCACACGGCGGTGCCACCGCGCGCTCCCCTATGCCGGCCGCGCAGCAGACTACCTTCAATCGCGATATCGCTCCCATTTTTTTTCGGTACTGCGCCCCGTGCCACCGCCCCGGGGAAGCTGGGCCGTTCCCATTGCTTACTTATCGAGATGCAAAGGCTCGCGCCCTCCAGATTGCGGCGCTAGTATCGAAGCGCTTCATGCCCCCGTGGCTGCCGGAGCCGCAGGAGTTGCGATTTGCCGACGAACTCCGCCTGTCCGATGAGCAGATTGCCCTCATTCAAAAGTGGGCCGAGCAGGGGGCGGTCGAAGGCGTTCCCGCCGATTTACCCGCCGCCCCGCAATTTGTCCCCGGCTGGCAGATCGGCCGTCCGGATGAAATCATCGAAGCGGCAAAACCGTACACTCTTCCCGCGAGCAGCTCCGACATGTATTGGAATTTCATCTTTCGAACGCCCGTCGATCGCACGCGCTGGCTTAGAGCCATCGAGATCCGACCCGGCGACAAACGTGTCGTTCACCACGCGAACATTCTCGTGGACCGCAATCAATCCGCGCGCCGCATGGAGGCCGAGCCGCGCGCGGGTTTCCCGGGCATGGAGCTCAAAATCGAATCGGAAACGTTTGATCCGGACAGCCACTTTTTCTTCTGGAAGCCCGGCACCGTGCCTAGGCCCGAGCCTGAGGGCATGTCTCTGCGCCTGGACAAAGACACTGATCTGGTTCTAAACATACACTTGCAGCCTTCCGGTAAGGCGGAGAAAATCCACCCGAATCTTGGCCTGTACTTCACAGACAAACCCGCGACTCGCTTCCCTCTGCTGCTGCAATTGGAAAACGACCGGCAGCTCGACATCCCTCCCGACGAAAAGCATTTTCTAGTCACAGACGAATTTACGCTGCCGGTCGATGTGGATCTGCTGGCGATCTATCCCCACGCTCATTATCTCGGCAAGGATCTACAAGCTCTCGCCACCCTGCCCGACGGCTCGGCAAAAACACTCATTCACATTCCGCAATGGAACCTGAACTGGCAAGCTGTGTACCGCTACGCGGATCCCGTACCTTTGCCGAAGGGGACCACCATCTCCATGCGCTATATCTACGACAACTCCAGCGAAAATCTTGCCAACCCCAACAACCCTCCACGCCGCGTCGTCGCCGGAAATCGCTCCAGCGATGAGATGGCTCACCTGTGGCTTCAGGTCCTCCCCCGCGCCTCCTCCGATACAGCTTTCGACCCGCGCATGTTGCTGCAGGAAACCATGGCCCGGCACAACTTAGAAAAAAATCCTGCCGACTTCGAAGCGCACTACAACCTCGCGGCCATGCTCCAAGCCCGCGGCGCGCAAGCCGAGGCGATCCAGAACTTCGAACTCGCAGTGCGTCTTCGCCCTCAAGACGCTACCGCCAATAATGCCCTGGGTGCGTCTCTCCTGGCCGCGGGGCGAATCGGCGAGGCCATACCATATCTGAATGCCGCGCTTCGCGCGCAGCCAGACAATTTTGACGCGCACTACAATTTGGCAAGTGCTCTTGTCTCTCAGGATAGATTCCTCGAAGCCATTGAGCACTATCGCGCCGCCATCCGCTTGCATCCTGACGACGCCAACGCCGAAGCCAACCTGGGCGGCGCTCTGGCCGAGACGGGCAAGGTCTCCGAGGCCAAGCTGCATTTGCAGCGCGCTTTGCGGATCGATCCCCATCACAAGTTGGCGCTCGAGAACCTCGAACAAATCAACCGCGATCCGAAGAATCTTCAACAGTAAGGGAGAGTTTGCTTATTCTGGAGGTTGTAAAAGTATCAGGATTTGATGATCGGGTTTGAGCCTATTGCACTAGAGGTTACCACGTGCGCAAGAGTCGGTATTTGACCGTCGTTTTAGCGGCGAGACTATTGATTGTTTTTCTGGCCGTCAGCGGAATGTTGTCGGCGCATACGATTTCGCACAGAGTGCCGGGGCAGTCAGGCGAGGCAGCCAAGCACAAGCTGGACGGTTCAGAAGATCCGGCGTTTGCCGAGACGCGGCGCCTTTCACAGCAGGGCAAGTTCGACGAGGCGCTCGCGCAACTCGAGGCACTGGCTCTAAAAGACCCGGAATTGAGGGGGCTTGCCCATGAGCTGGGGGTTACCTACTACAAGAAGAGTGATTATCTAAAGGCTACCGCCAGCTTCAAGAAGGCGCTGGAGGAGGATCCGGGCGACCATGAAGCGGTCCAGTTGATGGGGCTGTCGTATTACCTCGCGGGGCGGCCCGCGGAGGCCATAGCGCCACTTGAAAAGGTCCAGACGTGGTATCCCAGCGCAAATGTCGATGCCGCTTATATTCTGGGCATCTGCTACGTGCAGACCAAGGACTACCCACGCGCACGCAAGGCTTTCGCAAAGATGTTTGCCGTCCCGCCCGATTCGGCCGCTAGTTATCTGTTCACCGCGCGCATGCTCTTGCGACAGGACTTCGGACCCGTCGCCGAGGAATACGCAAAGAAAGCAGTGGAACTGGATCCCCAGCTCCCACTGGGGCATGCGTTGCTGGGAGAGTTGTATCTGTACAAATCCCGCCTGCCGGAAGCCATCGAGCAGTTTCAGAAAGAGCTGGATCTGAATCCAGGTGAAGCCGCGGTGTACTACAAGCTGGCGGATGCTTATAGCCGATTGCAGAAGTACGAGGAGGCGGAAAGACTGCTGCAGCGTTCCATCTGGCTGGATGCTACATCGACGGGGCCGTACATTCTGATGGGAAAGGTTTTGGAGAAAAAAGGCGAGACCGCCCTTGCCGCGCGCGCCTTGGAGCGCGCCATCGCCATGGATCCCAATAACCCCATGCCCCACCATCTGCTGGGGCAGACCTATCGCGAAATGGGCCGGACGGAAGAGGCGGAGCGCGAACTTAAGTTGTCGGAACAATTGCAGATTCACCAGAACGCAAAACCTTGAGCACCGCAGTTGAGGCATAGCCCCAAGGAGGGAGATCAACCGTGTGGAATCGCGCTAAGTTTATTTTTCCGATTGTCATGATCGCACTCTGCCTCGCGGCAGGTCCCGGTCTGGCACAGCAAGGTCCTCCGAAAGCGGAGCACGCACTTCCGAAGGCAGAGGATCCCTGGTGGAAGCACGCGGTCATTTACGAGATTTACCCGCGCAGCTTCCAGGACTCGAACGGGGATGGCGTTGGCGACATTAACGGGATTACCTTGCGCCTGGACTACCTTCGCGACCTGGGCATCGATGCCATCTGGATTAGTCCGATGTACCCGTCGCCGCTCGTGGATTTCGGTTACGACGTTTCGGACTACACGGCCATCGATCCACTTTACGGCACACTGGCCGATTTCGACCGGTTAGTGAGTGAAGGAAAAAAACGAAATATCCGCGTGATCATGGATTTCGTTCCCAATCACACCTCGGACCAGCACCCCTGGTTCAAGGAGTCACGGTCTTCGCGCACAAATCCCAAGCGCGACTGGTACGTCTGGCGAGACGGAAAAGCGCCTGGCGAGCCTCCCAACAACTGGCAATCATGGTTTGGTCATTCCGCGTGGCAATTGGATCCGGGGACAAATCAATACTATTACCATCATTTTTACACCGAACAGCCGGACCTAAACTGGCGGAATCCGGAAGTGCGCAAGGCCATGTACGACGCCTTGCGCTTCTGGTTCAAGCGAGGGGCGGCGGGGTTCCGCCTCGATGCTGTCTCGCGATTGTTTGAGGATCCCCATCTTCACGACGACCCCATCCTGCCTGGGAAAAATGCATACGGCGATCCGAATATCTTGCACAAGTATACGGACAACTTGCCCGAGGTACACCAAGTCCTGCGGGAGATGCGGCGAGTCGCCGACGAGTTCCCCGGGGATCCGGTATTGATCAGCGAAGCCGACGAGCCGAATATCATCGAGCTCACCAAGATGTACGGGCAGAAGAACGATGAAATCCAGTTGCCGATGGATTTTCAGATTGCCGACGTCAACAAACTCTCCGCCCCGGATTTCCGCAAGCTGCTCAATGAAATCGACCGGAACCGGGCCGGCGGGCAGCCCCACTATTTTTTCAGCAATCATGATCAGCCTCGCCAATGGGATCGTTACGGGGACGGCGTCCACAACGACCAGATTGCCAAGCTGATGGCCGCTCTGCTTCTCACCACACGCTCGACGCCGCTGATGTACTACGGCGAAGAGATCGGCATGCGCACCACCGATCCCGTTCGCCAGGAGGACGTCCAGGATCCCATCGGGAAAATCGGCTGGCCGCAGGAGAAGGGCCGCGACGGTGAACGGACACCCATGCAATGGGATGCCTCGAAGGGCGCGGGTTTCACTACCGCGGAGCGTCCCTGGCTACCCGTGCCGCCCAGCTCAGCCGAATACAATGTGCAGGCCGAATTGCAGGACCCCGGCTCCATTCTGTCTTTTTACAAGAGCCTGCTCGCTTTGCGGCGAAGCGCGCCTGCTTTGCGAGATGGAAAATATCTGCCCCTGGATCAAGACAACCAGTATGTCCTCAGTTTTCTCCGCAAAACTCCCGGCAACGGCGATTCGATTCTTGTGGTGCTTAACCTGAGTGCTGAACCAAGGACCGTCAGGTTCGCGCTCGATGTCCAGGGGGTCAAGGAGAGCTCAGCGAGGCCGCTAATCGCTGTTCCGAAAATTGGTCCTGAATCGACGGTCCTTACTCATTTCACCGTTCCCGCCTTCGGAGTTTTTATCGGATCTGTTCACTGAGGGATCTTCGAACCGGTATTCAGGGTTTCAGCGCAAAGGTATGTGAGACGCAGTTTGAAGAATCAGGCCATGAATCAAATTCTATCCTGGTCACTGCCGACCTGCGGGGACTATGGAAGTCAGTTTCCCAGCTTGAAAATCCTTTCCATCAGCAGCCACTTCTCCCCTGGCCGCGTCCCTGGCAAAGCCTTCTGGAACTTCCACATCAGGTTCTCCCACTCCTGTACTTTTAGATTTTTCCGATCCGCCTCGGCTTTTTTCTCAAACGAAAAATTCTCGCCAACTTCCATGATCATGAACATTCGTGTTCCATGGAGATAAATCTCCAGGTCCTCGATTTCTGCTTCCTTGATGCTTTCCGTGATCTCCGGCCAGATTTTCTGGTGGTAGCGCTTGTATTCTGCAATCAACTCTGCATCGTCCTGCAAATCGAGCGTCAGACAGTAGCGTCGGCTCATAGCGGCGCGCTCTCGTTTCCCAGGGAGGTGCTTGCCAAGCCCGGTACGGCCGCAGGCTTGTATCCCCGAACTCCGAAGTAAAGGATGTACACATAGCACAGCAGCGGCACGAGGAACGCTTTCTGAATGCTCACGGCATCGGAAATGCGCCCCATGATCGCAGGAAAAAATGCCCCGCCCACGATCGCCATAACCATCAGCGATGAACCGCGCTTCGTGAGCGCACCCAGATTCTTGATGCCCAGCGCGAAAATGGTGGGGAACATAATGGAGTGGAAGAAGCCGATGAACACAACCGCCCACACCGGGATTACCCCGGTAGCCAGCAAAGCCACAGTGGCACAAACCAGAGATGCTCCGGCAAAAAGAGACAGCAAGCCGGGGGCGGCAACCTTCTTCATCAGCGCCGAGCCGATGAAACGCCCGGCCATAAAGCCCACCTGGTGCAGCAACAAATACAGCGCTGCCACCTTCGCCGTTGTTCCTGGAACCGAGAACTGCGCGTAGCGAATCACGAAGCTTGCTACTCCAACCTGAGCACCCACATAGAAAAATTGTGCGATGACGCCTTTGACCAGGTGCGCATGAGACAGCACGCGCTCCGCGCTCTTTTCCATCCCCGCCGCTCCTCCTCCCACGGCCGTTTCCATTACGTCGGGCAAGTGCGCTAGTTGGATCAGTACCGCGACAACAACGAAAATGCCGGCAATGATCAGGTACGGCCCCTTCACCGTGCTAGCTTCGGCGGCGCGGTACGCTCCCAGTTGTGCCGCGCTCATCGCCGCAATCTGTGCCGGCTGATACTCTACGCCCGTGAGAATGAAGGTTCGTCCGAGAATCGGCGAAAGTACTGCTCCCACGGCATTGAACGACTGCGCAAAATTCAACCGGCGCTCCGCGCTTGTCAGCGGGCCGAGGATGGTCACGTAAGGATTCGCGGCGACTTCCAGGAAGCTCTGCCCGCAAGCCATCACAAACAGCGCGAAAAGGAAGAAGCCGTACACTCGCGATGAAGACGCCGGCAGAAAGAGCACCGCCCCCGTGGCGCACAAGAAAAGCCCCGCAAGGATTCCTTTCTTGTATCCGATCTTCTCCATCACCCGTCCGGCGGGAAAGGCCGCCAGGAAATATCCGCCAAAAAATGCCACCTGGATAAAAGAAGACTGAAAATCGGTAAGGCCGAAAGCCTGTTTCAGATGGGGAATCAGGATGTCGTTCAGATTGACGCCGAAGGCCCATAGAAAAAACAGGCTGGTGATGAGAATGAAGGGCCCCAGGTAGCGACGCTCGGTAATGGGGGCAGATCGGCCGCCGTTTGCCGCTGTGCCCGGGGAGTTTGTCATCCATGGTCTCCGTTATGTCAGCGCGCGGTCCAAATGCACATATCCGCCGTCCACGAACAGGTGCTGGCCGGTAATGTGATTGGCTTGCTCCGAGATCAGGAACAGCACCATGGCGGCGATCTCTTCCGCCTTGGTCATCCGCTTTTCCAGTGGAATTTTCGATACAATTTCCTTCAGCTTCTGTTGCGGATCGGGATAGGTCGCCAGCCACTGCTGGTAAAGCGGCGTCATCACCTCCGCGGGCACCACGGCATTGACACGAATCCCGTGCGGAAGAAGCTCGGCAGCCCACTCGCGTGTGAGGCCCAGAATGGCCCCCTTCGATGCCACATATCCCGAAGTTCCTCCCTGCCCGGTCACCGCGGTCTTCGAGCTGATATTCACAATCGAGCCGCGCGCTTTCTTGAGTGCCCCCAGCGCGTGATGCGCCATGGCGTAGTAATGGACCAGGTTACGCTCCAAGGAAGCCACAAATTTCTCCGGCGTGCCATGCTCAAGTCCCACGCCATCGTTGACTCCCGCATTGTTCACCAGCGCATCCACCCGGCCCAATTTCTGGATGGTCCCATCCACCACGCTTGCACAGGCTTCCGGGGCGGACAGCTCAGCGATAATCAGCCCGCTTTCTAGTCTGCTCGCTCGCAACTCGGCTTGTAGCTGTTCTCCGGCTTTCTCATCGCGGTCCACAATCACGGGAATCGCACCTTCCGCGCAGCAACCGCGCACAATCGCAGCGCCGATTCCTTTTGCGCCGCCGGTAATCAGAACAACTTTTCCTTTTAGCCGCAGATCCATGATTTAGCCGCGCAGGTTGAAAAAGCCGCCGTCCAGCGGATAATCGGCGCCGGTGATGAAGGCGGCTTCGTCGGAACAAAGAAACAATGTTAACGAAGCCACTTCCTGCGGCTCCCCCATTCTTCCTATCGGTTGCGATTGGGCTAATTTCTCGTACATTTCCTGTTCTTTTCCCGGATAATTTTTCCGCAGGTAATCATCCACGAAAGGCGTGTGCACCCGCGCCGGCGAAATGCAATTGCAGCGGATGTTGTGCTGCACGTAATCCTTGGCCACCGAATAGGTCATCGCGATTACCGCGCCCTTGGTCATCGAGTAGGCAAAGCGGTCCGCAAGAGCGGCGGAGCCCGCGATGGAAGCCATGTTGAGAATCACACCGCCGCCGCTGCCTTTCATGTGCCCGATGCACGTCTGCATGCAGTTGTAGATGCCCTTCACATTTACGCGGAACAGGCGGTCGAAATCCTCCTCCGTGGTGCTCTCCACCGTGCCTATATGCGAAATCCCTGCGTTGTTGACCAGGATCTCGATACGCTCTTTGGCAAAGAGTTCCTTGAAAACTTGCCGGACTTGCCGCTGGTCCGTAACATCGCAGGCGTGCGCCGTGCCCTGCCCGCCCGCATCGGTGATCTGTTTCGCGGTCACTTCCGCCTGCTGCCGGTTGACATCGGCGATGCGCACCGTGGCCCCGTTGGCCGCGAAACGCAAGGCGATCGCCTGCCCAATGCCGCTGCCGCCGCCGGTCACGATGGCGACTTTACCGTCGAGTCTAAAATCCTTGCCGCTGCTCGGGCTGTTCAGAGTGAAATTCCTCTTTTCCATGGAATAAAATCTTCCTGACCCTTCCCTTCCGCCTTCGTGCGCGCCTCTCCGCTGGCGGTTTGGATGACAAACTCCAGAATCTCTTCACCCATCTGCTGGATGGACTTCTCCCCGGAAATAATTTCACCCGTGTCAACATCGATGATGTCCCGCATCCGCTCGGTCAGCCCGGAATTTGTCGCTAGTTTCACTACCGGCGCAATGGGATTCCCCGTCGGTGTCCCCAGCCCGGTTGTGAATAGCACCACGTTGGCCCCCGCACCGACTTGCGCGGTCACGCATTCCACGTCGTTTCCCGGCGTGCACTGCAGGTTCAGCCCCTGCTCGGTCGAATACTCCGGATAGTCCAGCACCGCGTTCACCGGAGAATTCCCCCCTTTTTTGGCTGCGCCCGCTGATTTCATCGCATCGGTCAATAATCCGTCGCGCATGTTCCCCGGGCTGGGATTCATTTCAAATCCCGAGCCGATGGCTTTCGCCCGCGCCCCGTAGCTCTTCATCAGCTGCGTGAACCGGTCGGCAACTTCCTTGCGTGCGCTCCGATTGATGAGTTCCTGTTCCACCCCGCACAATTCCGGAAATTCAGAGAGTATCGTTCTCCCGCCGAGTGCTGCCAGAATATCCGCGGTGTGCCCGATGGCTGGGTTCGCCGAGAGTCCGGAAAAACCATCCGAGCCGCCGCATTTCAATCCCAGACACAGGCTGGAAAGAGGTTCGCGCGTCCGCTGGCATCGGTTGGCCTCCATCAAACCCAGGAACGTGTTGCGGATGGCTTCCGTCAACATCGCAACTTCCGTGCCGCTCTGCTGCTGTTCCACGATCACTAGCGGCTTATCGAACTTCGGATTCCGCTTGCGCAACTCCTCCCGCAGAATTCCGATCTGCGCATGCTGGCAGCCCAGGCTGAGCACCGTCGCGCCGGCCACATTCGGGTGATGGATGTAGCCCGCGATCAGTCCACAAAGATTGTTGGAATCTTCCCGGGTTCCTCCGCAGCCCCCTTCGTGCAGCAGAAACCGGACGCCGTCCAGGTTTTCGAAAACTCGGGAACGCTGCGGGCCCGCCGCGTCTCCCGTCCACGCGTGGGTCTTGATCTCTTCGGTTCGCCCACGCGCATAAAGCCGCGCCAGCTCCGCCACTTGCCGCCGATAGACTTGTGGCGCGGCAAAACCCAGCTCCTCTTCAAACGCCTGTTTGAGCACTCCGATGTTTCGATTTTCACAAAACACCAGCGGAACGACGATCCAGTAGTTGCGCGTGCCCACCTGGCCGTCTGATCGGCGATATCCGAGAAACTCCCGCTGCCTCCACGGTGATACGTCCGGCGGCGTCCAGTGGTATTCTTCCGTTTTCTCCTGAAACGCTGCGGCCTGATGGTGGATGTTACGCGTGGTCAGCAGTTCCCCTCGCCGGATGGGCTCAACCGCTTTCCCGACGAGCACGCCATACATGATGATGCCCGCTCCATTGGCAAGATCTTCGATGGCGAACTTGTGTTTTGCAGGTACATCCGATTCCAGCAGGTAGGACTGCGAACCAACAGAAAGCCGCTCCCCTCGACGCAGGTCGGCCAGCGCGATCAGCACGTTATCTTTGGAATCGAGTTTGAGCACTTTGTTTTGCATTTTACCCGGGCCTGTTGTCCCCTTTTCGCAACCGCTTACGGCCACCGCGCCGCTTTTCCCCTGCATTGTAGAACACACCGTGAGGTTAGTCGCGCGCTTGATTCTGTGGCCGTTTCAATCTCCAAAACGTCGCGGCGTTTCCCCCCAGCACGGCATCTCTTTCTTTCGCCGCGTACTTGCTGAGGTAATCCGTCACCACCTCCATGACCCGCGAATACGGAGCCGCGGCCGAGCACACCGGCCAATCCGATCCGATCATCAACCGGCTCGGTCCAAAGCATTCGAACGCCACATCCAGATAGGGCCGCATGTCCTCGGGCGTCCAGGACTGCCAGTCCGCCTCGGTCACCAAGCCGGACACTTTGCAGAAAAGATTCGGGAACGAGGCAAGCTCCCGGATTCCGCGCGCCCAAACATCAACGGCTCCGCTTCTGATGGGCGGTTTCGCCAGATGGTCCAGAACAAAACGCTGCCGCGGAAATCGCGCCACGAACTCCGCCGCCACCGGAAGATGCCGCGGATAAATCAGGATGTCGTAGGCGAGATCAAATTCTTCCAACATGGCGATGCCGCAAAGAAAATCCCGCTGAAGCAGGAATCGCTCATCCGGCTCGCTCTGCACAATGTGGCGAACACCCACTAGCTTGGATTTTCCCGCAAACGACTTCAATTCCAACGGCAATCGCGGCGACCGCAGATCAACCCAGCCCACCACTCCGAAAATGAAAGGCGCACGCTCCGCCAATTCCAAGAGCCAGCGCGTTTCTTCCAGCGTCTCGCGCGCTTGAACCGCTATGCATCCCTGAAACCCGCTGCGATCCAGCTCCGGTTTCAGGTCGGCGGGAAGAAAATCCCGGCGCAGTACTGCCATGGAGTCATCGATCCAGCCATACTCCCGCCGGTCATACCTCCAGAAGTGCTGATGTGCGTCAATGTGCATGGCGCTCTCCAGTGACAGCCGAAAAAGTCAAACGTGTCATTCTAAGGGCATCCGACGAGGATGCCCGAAGATCGCTTCCTGTTCGCCCCGGTTTGGCGCCAAGAACCTCCACTTCAAGTGCTCTTCACGAGCAACCCTACGACGCTTCGCCAGGACACTTTTCAGCACGCTGTTAAGACTTGCCGTTTCTGCGGACCGGAAAGCACTTTCATCGGTAGTCCACCACCTGCTGCCGCGACTCCCCCAGGCCGTCGATTCCAAGCTCCACCACATCGCCCGCTTTCAGATATTGCGGCGGCTTCATCCCCAAGCCCACGCCCGGTGGCGTCCCCGTGCTGATCACGTCTCCTGGTAGAAGGGTCATGAACTCGCTGACATAAGCCACCAGCGCCGGAACATCGAAAATCATTTTGGATGTGGAGCCCTTCTGCCGGAATTCTCCATTCACCTTCAACCACATCCCCAGCTGATTGAAATCTCGAATTTCCTCCTTCGTGGCGAGGAACGGTCCCAGCGGCGCAAACGAATCCGCGCTCTTTCCTTTCACCCATTGCCCTCCTCGTTCCAGCTGGAAACTGCGCTCCGAATAATCATTATGCAGTGCAAAACCCGCGACATAGTCCAGCGCCTTCTCTCTGCTGACGTACCTCACTTTCTTCTCCATCACGATCGCCAGTTCCACTTCCCAGTCCACTTTGGTCGCGTTTTTCGGAATCACGAGAAAATCGTTTGGTCCCACCAGTGCCGATGTCGCCTTGAAGAAAATCACTGGCTCCTTGGGAATCTCCATCCCGCTCTCCTCGGCGTGGTCGCGGAAATTCAGCCCGACGCACACAATCTTGCTCGGCCGGCAAACCGGCGGCCCCCATCGTACCGCCGATGATACGCGCGGCGCCGAGCCGCCATGCGCGGTCATCCAATTCCGCAGTTTGGTAATTCCGTCGCCTGCGAAAAACGCCTCGTCATAGTCTGAACCGAATCCCGAAACATCCAGTCGTGTTCCATCCTCAAGCAGCACGCCCGGCTTTTCCTGCCCCACCTCACCCATTCGAATCAGCTTCATTTCAGGATCGCCCCCATGTGCAGAAAAGTTTACCAACGCCGGCAGCAAAAAAGAGCCCACTTCCCGGAATGCGCTTGTTCCATCGCCGGCCTTCCATTTACGGCGCGCGTTGCGGTGTTCAAGGCTGGCGATGCGCCGCGGTTTCCACGTCGCCCAGCATGTTGTCGAGTTCGGCGCGGCGGTAATACCGGCCGTTCACGATGACACCGGCAATCTTCTGCGTGTTGCCAATGTCTTCGAGGGGGTTAGCGGAAAGCAGAACGAGGTCCGCGAACCTTCCTTTTTCGACGGTCCCGGTCTGGTCTTCCATTCCGAAAAAGCGCGCGGGATTGAGCGTTGCGGTTTGCAGCGCTTCGAGAGGAGTGAATCCCGCGGCCACGAATCGCTGCAGTTCCTCGTGGAGGCTGTAGCCCGGGAAAATCTGCACGCCGGCGGGCGTATCCGTCCCCGCAAGAAAAGACACCCCGGCCTTGTGCAACATCCCCACGACCTCGAGTTCCTTTTCTACAAATCTCTTTCGAATCGCCAGGTCATCGGCGCCGTACCCTTGCGTGATTTCCTCGGTGAATCGCTTCCACGTCTTGTCTTTCCACGCTGCCGGTATGTACTTCACGCGCGTATCGTTGCTGAAATCGCTCGCGTCGATGAGATTGCCGCCGCGCTCCCACACCAACGTCGGGCATTGCCACGTGTGATTCCTGGCTAGCATTTCCGCCAGCGATGCGGCGCGCGCCGCATCGTAAGTCGCCAGGAACTTCCCCTCCGTCTTGTTCCCTTTCAAGAAATCGTCTTCGGCCGGCGAACTCCCTTCAAAAATCCCGATAAGATGCTCGAAGCTCTTCATCCCCGCCGTGGACATCTCGCTCGCGCGCACTGCATCCGGCACGTGTCCCTCAAAGGCAATCTCCTGTTTCTTGGCTTCTTCCGTGATCGCGAACACCGCAGCCCGCGGAATCAGCGACTGCAGCTTGATGAAGTCTGCTCCGCGGCGCTTCAGGTCGGCCACGGCGCGGTGCGCATCTGCGGGCGTGGCAATCGCCACGGAGCTCGGAAAGCGGGGCTTCGGTCCATCCAGCATGGGCCCGGAGGTGTAAATGCGCGGCCCGCTCAGGCGCCCCGCTTCAATTTCGCTGCGCCAGCTCTGCACCATGTCCAGCTCGCTGCCCATGTCCCGCACGCCGGTAACGCCGTTGACGACGAAGAGCGGAAGTGAAATATGCTGTGCGCCGGGGAACCAATCGCCGAAAACCAGATGCACGTGCATATCCCAGAGACCGGGAATCAGGAAAAGGCCGCGGCAATTCACGCTCGGTGCGTTCCGCGGATACCTCGCCGGCTTGCTGGGCCCCACCGAAGCGATGTGGTGACGCTCGAGGATGACGGTTTGCTCGGGCTGCAGAGTCCCCGTTCGAACGTCAACGACCGTCACATGGTTCAGCACCAGCAGATCGTCAACGGGGGGCTTCTGCGCGTGGATGGACTCGGAGAAGAGTAACACCATCAAAAAAAGAATGCCGGCATGAACAGCAGAACGTCCGCCTATTTTCATTATTCCGCATACTATCTGCTTTGCCGCCGGAGTTCACCTGCGAAGAACGACGCATGATATCTCCATGCTTGACACTATGGCGTATCACGATATAGCGTAATACGTCATAAGGGCACTCTGCCCGCCAAGGACGCCGTATGAAAAACGTAGCGATTTTCCCGTTGCTTATCCTGCTCCTCCCGGTAACAAAGGCCATCCCTCCGGAAAAAGCGGCCAACAACCCTGCCGACGCGCAGCGCCAACCCCTGGTCGTCACCGTCGATTGGCTTGGCGACCATCTCAACGATGCTTCTCTAGTCCTCTTGCAGATCGGCGAAAAAAAGGATTACGAGAGCGGCCACATCCCCGGCGCGCAGTTCCTGGACTACGCCAGCATTTCCACGCCGCACGGCCAGGGCCTGATGCTGGAGCTTCCGCCGGTCGAGCAACTCGTCTCCGTCTTCGAAAACCTCGGCGTGACAAACCGCTCGCACATCATTTTGTATTTCGGAACGAATTGGGTGACCCCGACCACGCGTGTCTACTGGACGCTCGACTACTTGGGGCTCGGCGACCGCACTTCGATTCTCAATGGTGGCCTGGTGGCCTGGCAGGCAACACACCATCCGGTGTCCACCGAAACAAAGCAGCCCGCGAAAGGCTCGCTCACGCCCGCTCTGCGCAAGGAAATCGTAGCCGACGCCGCGTGGATCAGCAGCCATCTCAACCAGCCGGCCGTCACCGTCATCGACGCGCGCACCCACGAGTTCTACAACGGATCCCAGAGCGACGGAAGTCCCCGCAGCGGGCACATTCCCGGCGCGTTCAATCTTTCTTACCTCGAGGTCATCGATCAGGACAACAACAAGTTCAAATCCGCTGATGGGCTCAAAGATCTTTTCCGCACCGCGGGCTTGAAGCCGGGCAACTTGATGGTCAGCTATTGCCACATCGGCCAGCGCGCTACCGTTCTTTACTTCGCCGCAAAGATGCTCGGTTACGACGCCAAAATGTACGATGGCTCATGGGAAGACTGGAGCCGCCGCATGGATTTGCCCATCGTCACCGGTGAATCGCCCAACAAGCAATAGTCAACGCTTTGCTCCGCGGCCACTTGGAGGCCGGCAAAGGCTAGGCGGCTCTTGTCGGGGCTGCCCCATTTCCACTTGCCCGCCTCTCGTGAGTTCCAGCTTCGCAAATGGCCTCCCTGATCTCTAGAATAAACGCGTTGATCGATTCCGCTCTATCTGCCACCGGAGTATGATGAAAGAAGGTCCCGGCCCGCGGAGAAGTCCCATGAAGAAAACAATTGCGATTTGCAGTGCTTTCGTGCTGGCGGCCGTCATGGCCGCGGTTCCCCTTAAGGCTCAGGGTAAGCAAGAAAAGCCCGTAGACACCTCGAAGGACGTGCAGGGTGCGCATACCGGGTTGGACGAAGGTGCGGCGAAAGCTCTGCCCATACAGCACGAGCACCACGGCTTCATGCAGGAAGGCATGCACCATGCGGTCGCCAAAGGTGTCACGCTGGATGCGAAGGTGGATGCGGTGGGGCATGCCATTACCCTCCGCGTTGGTCCGATGAATTTGCCCGCGCACACCGACCACATGAAAATGCCGCAGCCGCCGGATTTGGTTTGGGAAGTACCGATGGAAGGCTGGCTGCTCGCGTATCACCCCAGGCTCGTGGATGCCAACGGCGGCGCCGTACCGGGAACGGTGCTGCATCACGTGGCGTTCTGGAACGAGAATCGCGCCGATTTTCTCTGCCTCAACAAGGAAGAACACATTTTTGGTGCGGGCAGCGAGATGACGGACTGGGCCGAAGTGCCGGGTTACGGATACCGCGTGATGAAAGGCAACAAGATTCGGATCGAGACGATGATGTACAACCCGACGGCCACGTCTTACGACAAGGCCTATCTCGAAGTGGTGATTCCTTTCCAGGAAGCATCTGAAGATGCGAGCGCCGCCACTGCTCGAAGGAATGTTTATCCCGCGTGGATGGACGTGACCTCGTGCGGAAAATCCGGCTATGACTTGCCGGCCGGGAAAAGCGAGAAGACGGGAACGGTGACCGTGAAATACGACGGTATGCTGCTCGGGGTGGGCGGACACTTGCACGACTACGGAAAGCAGATTGTCCTGCAGGATGTGACGCGCAAGGAGACCGTGGCGACGCTCGATGCGACGGCGGACGCTCAAGGACATCTTGAGTCCGTCCCGGTGAAGTTGTTTGTGCAGCAGGGCGGTTACAAATTTGCGGCGAACGATGTACTAAAAATTTCCGCGACGTACGACAACCCGACGGGGAAGCTGCTGCGCGACGGTGCCATGGGCATCGCGGTCGGTTATTTTGTTGCTGCCGATGATGCGAAAATGGCCGCCTTGCGCCGCGCCGCCAAGCCTTCCCACGACATGTCTTCCATGTCTCACGCCCACCAATGAAGAGTGCCCGTTTTCAGAAAGGAATGAAGTGATCTCTTGCGTTCACGACCGGTAGTAGGTGGCCAAAGGCTGTTATTTCAGCTCCCACTAGGAGTAAGATAGTAAAGTTGTAAGGGGCGCTACCACTAGCAGTTGCTTCATACTCGGAATACCTTCGGGCCACTCTTCAGGAAGCTACTCTACCGCTAGGGCCATTTCCTTTACCCGACGCTTCCCAGCAGCATTTGGGGGTGGAAGGTGCATTTCAGCAGGCCAAAAGGCCGGTTCGGCTTTGCAGAGCCGAGCAGGTGAAGTATGCACGGTTACAGCACAGACTCCAATGAAAGGAGGGTCGTTCCTCTCCTGTTGGCGCTAATGGCGATTGCTCTAGCGTGGATGTCGTCGAAATTTCTCGCCGTCATGCACCTCTCGATCCCCTGGTGGTTAGACGCCCCTTCCAGCATGGCTTTCTACGGCGCGCTCTACGCCCTCTTCGACAAGTATCTTTGGCGGAACAGCTTTGTGTACAACATGGGGCTGGTTAGAATCCCGAACCTTACGGGGCGCTGGCGCGGTTACCTCATCACCTCCTTTGACGGGCATACGAAACGCCACGATTTGATGATCCATATCTTCCAGAGTTGGACGCAGATCATCGTGTTCCTTACTACGGCCACGTCCATGTCCCGTAGTAGTGCGGCAGTGATTCAAGTTGACGACCCAGAAGGCGCCGCGCTGATCTACCAATATCAGAATCAGCCCCTGGCAGATGCGATGAGGACGATGCATATGCACTATGGCACGGCGATGTTGAGAGTCTCGAACGACGGGTGCCTGGCCGGAGATTATTATGCAGGGCGCGACCGGCGAACCTTCGGCCGGATTTGCTGCAAGAGGGTGAAAGGTGTTTGTTCGGATTAGCGCCCGGGAGAAACGGTAGCGCGCACTGTTTGGCCGGCGCGAAGGGCGTGGCAGGCAATGAAGACAGCGACTGGAAGGATTCAGTCGTCGAGGCGCCCAGGCTGCTTTTGCCGCGGGGCAGTCGATGCCGGAGCAGTATCAGGACTCTTGGCATTCCTTGCCGGATCGTCCAGAGCAGTGGCGTGCTCGAGAACCCTGCGGGCGTATTCGGCGACGGTCTTCACGCCCGCGGCATAGGCGGGATTGGGAGTCTTGACGCCTCCGTTGTAAGCGCCGGTGGCCTTTTCGACGTCGCCGCCGAAATGATCAAGAAGGCCGCGAAGCAGCAAGCCGGCGTAGGTGGTGAGCACGGCATCATCCACGGAATTGAGGCTCAGCTCGCGCGGAGGCCGCAGGCGTGCGGGCAGCAAACGATAGTCCCTTTGGTCTTTCAGGTAAAGCTGATGGGCGGCACGCAGGGTTTCACGGGTGATTTGCCAGGTGCCGATGGCGTAGTCACTGACCATGACGCGCTTGCGGCCCCGGCGAAGAACGATGTCGTCGCGCTGAGCGCGCTTCTTCCAAACAACATGGGTGAGATCGCCGTCAACGTCCATGTAATCGTTCTCCATGGCGCCGACTCCCAGGAAGTAGTCGAGCGGAAGTGAATAGAACTGGGCGACGTCGAGAATATCGGCGGCAAGCTGGGTCGCCTGTTCGCGCGTCAGGGGGCGGGGGGCGGCATCGCTCCTCGCGAGCACGCGGTTGTCGGTCTGTGACTTGAAGACGAGAAACCTGGCGAGCGCGGGGAGAAGCCGAAAAGAATTGAGGGATTCTAGCTTCTGCTCGGTGGGGACTCCATACGCAACGTCGAACATATGGCTTTGTTGCTGGTAGTAAGCGAAGTCCTTCTGCGTCCAGGAAATCAGATCGTAGCCCGCGATCAAGTTGCGGCCTTCGAGCTGCGCAAGGTGCGGGACCGCGGTGAGCAGATCGTTGTCGCTGACCATGAAGATTTCGTAGGACGGACCGGTGGAAGTATCCACGGCAATCAACAGGATGCCTGGGGAGTCACTGCCCTCCTGGGCCTCGCGGCCGCGCAGATATTCAAAATGGAGAAAGGCTTCGAGCTGGTCGTGGAAAGTGGCGACGCGGGCGGAGGCGACGCCGGTCGCAAACGGCAAGACCAGCCGATCGCCTTGAATTTGGGGCCGAGAAAGAACGGGTTTTCGCGGAGCAGGCAGGTCCAAGGGCCACAGGCGATAGTCGGTGTAGGCGCAGGCCGCAAAGGCCAGCAGGCCAGCGGTGAGGCACAGAGAGTGTCTGAGGAGCCTTCGGAAGAATCGCCTGCCCAACATTGCTCCACTCCCTTTCTACCTGGATAGCGGAGCTTTGTGATGGCGACAAAGTCCGCAGTTTCTCTTCTTACTCCATAGGATGCATCCGGGCCGCCGGGAGGGATGCTACGACTAAACATAAGAAAACAAACAGCTTACTAAAAACAAGCCGAAGAATGTGGGCTGGAAACTGTGGGCGGGTGTGTACACACTACCACGGCTTGCTGAAAACCGGAAGCGACTAAATTGCCTGTCTGACCAAAGGAGCTCCGCTACCGCGCGGTGCCTTGGGCGGTGACCGGTAGCACGACGGCGGTGGGGAGAACCGTGAACCAGACAGCGTAATGCAAGAAGAGGCCCGTCCTTCCTGCCCCTCAGCATGTGGTTACTTCCGCTTAGCTGAAGAGGTCGCTCTTATCATTCACGGTAGAAAACCGAAACAGAGGCTCTTGCGATCGGGCCGATCAAGAAGCGGCGATGCGGCGAATCAAGTCTTCCTGCTCCGACTGGGATTCGGCGCCGATGGTGAAGGCGTCGAGGAGGTTAAGCGAAAGGGCGAAGCGCAGGGCCTCGTCTTGGCGATGGGCGCAGCTCTCCCTGGCCCAGGATTTTCATGCCGACGATGCCTTTGCCGGCAGCGCGCATCTCCAGGAGGACAGCCAGAACAGTGTCGGGGTCGGCGTCCATATACGCGCCAACGGGATTGATACGGACGAGATCTACATCGACCCAGGGAGACTTGGCCGCGGCGCGGAGCGCTTCGATGCTGTGGCAGGAGCAGCCATGAGCGCGAATGATGCCTTTTTCTTTGGCTTCGGAGAGAACGTCCATGACCCCTTTGTAGCGGTTGGTCCAATCGTCTTCGGTGAGGCAATGCATGAGGCAGATGTCGATATGATCAGTGCCCAGTTCGCGGCGAAAACGGTCGAGATCGGCGCGGGCGGAGACGGGGTCGCGGGCCCACGTTTTCGTCAGCACGGTGATTTTATCGCGCGGGACTTGCTTCAGGGCTTCGGCGACGTGCGGGTGACTGCCGTAGGAATCAGCGGAATCGAAGAAGCGCAAGCCGCGGTCGTAGCCATTGAGGAGCAGGTCGGAGAGGCCTTTGATGCCGAGAGCAGTTTGGTGGGAATGATGACCGCTGCCGACAGTGCCGGTGCCCATGGCGAGCCGGCTGGTCTGGATGCCGGTCTTGCCGAGGGTCACAGTGTCTGTGGCGCTGAACTTGCGCGAGAGAGCAGGGAGAGCTAGCGGACGCTGCGCGAAGGCGGCCCGATGGATCCAGGCGGCACCAGCGGCACAGGCGGTGCGATGGATGAAATCGCGACGTTTCATGCGGCCTCCCTATTGTAGCGTTTCGGGGCTCGTCCACCTCTTAATAGACGCGCGAAGCCGACGTTGGGTTATCAGGCGCACCGCTAGAGTGAAATTCGAGGGACCTCATAGTAGAGAAACTGTACGCCCACGCCCAATTTATCGTTTGCGGCCCCCAGTGATTCGACATGCACGACGCGCCCGGTGAAGCACCATTCCGCCACATCGTCCCCCACCACCTCCCGGGGCATTTTCAAATGCACCTGAATCATCACTCCCTGGGGCAAGCTCTGCTCTGTGGCGAAATATACGCCATGGTTGCAGATATTCATGGAGGCAGCCGTCCGTTCAGGATCGGCAGGTGTTTGCACGGGGCGGAACCTCAGTGGGACCTTCATGATCAAACGACGTGCAAAACGACGCTCCGAACTCGGCATGGTTTTCCTTTGGACGCGGGAAGTAACCAGGTTGAGATAAGGGAGGGCGGAGATCAGTTTTACGAATACGACGGGGCAGGGTCAAGCTGTTTTTAACTTTCGAGTGATGGGTCTAAGGGATAAGTACTGTTAGTTCATCCTAAGCGAGGAGAAGGCCTTTGGGAACGTGGTGCGTTCTTTCGGGACGGTCATGATGGGCCCACCATTCGCGCCAGGCATCGGGGTCCTTACCGAACGAGGCACCGGTGATGGATTGCAAAGAGGCGCAGACCAAGTCCTGCGTGGCAGGCTCCAGAGAATCGTCATCGAGGAGATTCAGGAGCTGCGGAACGGCGGTGAGGCGCTGCTCGTCCGTCAGCATGCCGGAACGCGCCAGGTTGCAGGCGGCGCGTTCACGAACTTGTCTCGCGGGATCGTGGGCCAGAATGGAGAGAAGCGGACCGATGGATTCCGCGGTGCCCAGCATGGCCAATCCTTCGACAGCCCAGAAGCGCGTCTGCTGATTGGAATCGTGTGAATAGCGAAGGAGTGTGGCCAACACCGTGGCGGGCTCCACGCCGCGATTGCCCAGGGCACCAAGTCTCCAGAGCGCGAGGTAGCGACTGTCGGGATCGTTGTGAATCTGATTGAGAAGTTTCGCGAGGCTCTGCGGCGATTTTCTCAGGTTGTTGGCGACGAGATCGATTTCCACGGCGGCGACGCGCACGCGAGGATCGTTGGAGTCAAGAGCCGCAAGCACAAGATGGAAGAGTTGATCGGTGTCTTGCAGGTGGCCGCGCCAGGAATCCAGATTCTTGTGGATCAAGCCGAGAGACTGATCGGGACGGTGGATGGCAAGTTCGAGAAGGCGCTCGGCCTGCTGTTGGGGGGCCAGGTGGCTGATTACTTCCGCGTCAGTGTTATTAGCGCGAGGATCGGAGGCGGGCACTAAAACGGGCCTTTGAACAAGCGCGGACGCCAGTGGCGGGGCAGTGTGAAACCATCTCAGCCCAGCGATTTCAAAGCGGGCGACGCGATAACCGGCGAGGGTGGAAATGGCGGCGAGCAAAATCAGGAAGGAGACGTAACCAGGCAAGCGATTCGGAGTATCCGATTCGCGATGAGCGGCCCGCTCCTGGTAAGGAGCGGGCCGAGGGACCCCGGAGATGTCTTCTAGCGAATCGTTCATGGGTCAAGCGAGTTCGCGCCCGCTTTCGGCGCACGCTAAGCAGCAAGTTAAGTTGTAGAAGCGAGGTCAACAATGGTACGGGCGGCCAGCGGCGTTCTTTTCTGCTGGCAAACCCTGTAGCATCAATGCGATTGGAGCAGTTACTGGTACGCAGCACGCGTTCGAACCCCGTACGAAAGAACAGGGCCTGGCGGATTTGGCTGAGCCCAGCGATGGTGTAAGTGGTCCCTGGAGAACCATTGGGGATGGAAAAGGCGTACTTTGCCCGCGAGTGGGGGTCTGCTAGAATGAGGAGCTTGGTTTTGCGATATTCGAGCAGGAAACCCAAGCCCAAATAAAAATTGAAGCAGGAAGAAAAATGGCACTGAAGTGTGAGTTTTGCGGCAAAGCGCCGCATTTTGGAAACGTGATCAGCCACGCGAATAACACGCGGCGGCGCCGCTGGAATCCGAACCTGAAGCGCGTGCGCGCGGTCGTGGCGGGCGTGAGGAAACACGTCCGTGTTTGCACGGCGTGTATGCGCGCCGGCAAGATAAAGAAAGCCGCCTGAGTCTCCAACCTTGAACTTGACCGTTCTGAACCTACGTTCCGTGGGGCGTCGGATGAAGCAGTCAAATGGCGTGAAGCGCGCCGCCGCATGGCTGCCTCTGGCGGCCATGGTGTTCGCGGTTGCCGCAGGCTGCAACAAGGAAGCTCGGCATGCGCCCGATGTGTGGGCGGTAGTAAACGCGAAAGAGATCAAGCGGGATGAAGTCGACAAGTACTATCGCACGCGGGTAAATCCGGAGGGGCAGGAGCCTTCGCAGGAAGAATCGCTGTCGCAGAAGCTGAATGTGCTTGACGAGCTGATTAACAACGAGATTCTGCTCGAAAAGGCGAAGAAGCTGAACCTTGAGGCGAGCGACGGGGAAGTGGAGGACAAATTCACCGAGCTGAAGAGCCCGTACACCGAAGATGAATTTCAGCGGCGGCTGAAGGATCAATCGATGACCGTGGAGGACTTGAAGCTCGAGTTACGGCGCCAGCTTTCGATCCAGAAATTGCTGAACCGTGAAGTGGTGGCGAAGATCTCGATCACCGACCAGGACGTCACGGACTTTTACAACGCGAACAAGGCGCAGTTCAACGTGGCGGAGCCGCAGTACCACATTGCGCAGATCCTGGTAACGCCGAGGAAAGAACAACAAATTCGCAACCGCAAGAACGACGACGCAACCAATGAAGCCGAGGCCCAGCGGAAGGTGAAGATGCTGATGGACCGGCTGAACAGTGGCGCGGACTTCGCACAATTGGCGATGGATTATTCCGAAGACGTGAACACCGCGGGAACGGGCGGCGACCTGGGCTACGTTCCGGAATCCTCGCTGAATCAATCCGACCCAGCGCTGAAAAAGATTGTGGTTGGATCGAAGGCCGGGCAAATAAGCCAGCCCATTCAGGTTCAGACGAAAGACGGCCCGCGCATCCTGATCCTCAAGCTCATTACCCGAGAATCCCCTGGGCTTCGAGGCATCGCCGAACCGCAAGTGCAACAAACAATTCGCGATACGCTGCGCAACCGCAAGGAACAGTTGCTGCGCCTGGCCTACCTGGCGATCGCGCGAGACGGCGCGCGAGTGACGAACTTCCTGGCCGAGCAGGTCATCGAGGCGGCCGGCAAATTGCCGGACGCGGCAAAGACCACCGCGCCGCAACGGTCCATCGGGCACTAATTCCGCGCCATGACCAACATTTTCCGCTAGCCGCTTAACGTTCGCCGAAGTGTCTCGCGCTTCATGTCCGGCGGCGTTTCACCTCGATTCACGTACTCGTAACCAAGACCAACAGAGGCCCATCCTGGCCTAAGTGACGATGCAGAGGACTTCGCCAGCGTTGACGGGCTGGCCTGGCTTGGCCAGAACGCGTTCCACCGTGCCGCCCTTGGGCGAGCGGATTTCGTTCTGCATCTTCATGGCTTCAATAACCAGAAGGCCCTGGCCGGCTTCAACCTGGTCGCCTGCTTTGACGAGAAGATGCACGACTTTGCCGGGCATGGGCGCAACGATCTGCTGGCGGCCTTCGGCCTCGACATGGCTGTGGCGGCGGCCCCTCCAGGCGCGCGGATCGATGCCTTCGGCGGTGAATTCATGCGTGCCGGTTTGGATCTTCAGTTTGCCGTCTGCAGCCGGCGTCACGCTGATTTCGAAGGATTGGCCATCAAGCAAAAGGGAAAGGATGTTGGGAGCGATCTGGACGGCATCGACTGCCATGGGGCGGCCATCCAAGGTAACCCGCCAGCCGGCAGTATCGCGTTCGAGTTCAATGAGGCATTTTTTTTCTCCGGAGGAAAAAGACGTGAGTTGGACCTCATATCTCATGGCAGGCGGTCCAATTGGGCGCGACGGCCTTCCTGCTTCCAGCGAGAGGGTTGGTCTGTGGAAGAAGCGGACAGACAAGAGTGTCTGTCCCACTGGTTTGCCTGCCACATTGCAGCGGCGATGGCCGCGGCATCGGCGGCGGAGCTTCCCGATTGATCTCCGTCCGCCGACACGCTGGTGCGTGGACGGCAAAGCAGCTCGTCCAGCCACTTGGTGTGGATCTCGCCACGGAGAAAATCGGGTTCATCAAGGATGCGGCGGAAAAGCCCGGCGTTGGTCTTGATGCCAACGACAGTGTATTCCTCGAGGGCGCGCCGAAGGCGAGCAATGGTTTCCTCGCGGCTATTGCCCCAGGCAATGAGCTTGCTGAGAAGCGGATCGTAATCGTTGGGTACCGTCCAACCCTCGTAGACGCCGTCGTCCAGGCGAATGCCCGGACCGCCGGGAACCTGGCGAGAAATAATTGTTCCTGGTGACGGGAAGAAATTATTATCGGGATCTTCGGCATACAGGCGAACTTCCATGGCGTGGCCGCGCGGCGTGATGGATTCCCAGGCGAAGGGCAGGCGGTGGCCCGCGGCGATGGCGATCTGAAGCTTCACCAGATCGAGGCCGGTGACCTGCTCGGTGACGGGATGTTCGACCTGCAAGCGCGTATTCACTTCCAAGAAATAGAAATTGAGGTTGGCGTCAACGAGGAATTCAACCGTACCTGCGTTGACGTAACCGCCGGCGCGCGCGAGTCGCACAGCGGCGTCGCCCATCTTCTTGCGCAGATCGGGAGTGATGACGGAAGAGGGAGCTTCCTCGATCACTTTTTGATGGCGCCGCTGCACGGAGCATTCCCGCTCGCCAAGAGAAACGACGCGGCCGTGAGCGTCGGCGAGAATCTGGATTTCGATGTGATGGGGCCGGTAGAGATATTTTTCCAGGTAAAGACGGTCGTCACCGAAAGCGTTCAGGGCTTCGGAAGAGGCATCGCGGAATCCGGATTCGAATTCGGCGTCGTTGCTAACGAGGCGCATGCCCTTTCCGCCGCCACCGGCGACGGCCTTCAGAAGAACGGGGTAGCCCATGCGGTGCGCCAGGGTCTGCGCTTCGCGTGGATTTTCGATGGGGTCGTTCGTCCCGGGAACCACGGGAACGTCCGCGCGGTGGGCAAGCTGGCGGCCGGCAGTCTTGGAGCCGAGCGATTCCATGGCCTCGGCTGGCGGCCCGATGAAGGTGAGGCCCGTGTCCGTGCAGGCACGCGGCAACGCGGCGTTTTCCGCGAGAAATCCATAACCCGGATGGAGCGCATCGCAACCGGCGCGCCGCGCCACGTCCATGAGCTTATCAATCGAGAGGTAGCTTTCACGCGAGGGCGCCGGGCCGATGGGGTAAGCTTCATCGGCGAGGCGAACGTGGAGCGACTTGCGGTCGACATCACTGAAGACCGCGACGGAGCGAATGCCAAGCTCGCGGCAGGCGCGCAGGATGCGCACGGCGATTTCACCGCGATTGGCGATCAGGATTTTCTTGAACATAGTAAGGATTACAGCGAGCTGCGAGTTTAGCACGGAGCTAAGCGGGCGCTACGAATCTGCAATGCTCGTGTGCTTCGGCGAAACTAATTGATGAGCTTCTTCAAATCCTTCCACTTGACGAGGATGACGTGATTTTCTTCCAAGGCCTTCTTGAATTCGGGGCTGGTGACAAGATCATAGTCGCGCTGCCGCCAGGCAGAACCGTAGTCCGGGTGATCCAAAGTTACAGCTTGTAGTTCGGCATCGTCATGACCGAGGTGGACGATCATTTCGGTGACGCCGGGTTTCAGGTTCTTCACCGCCTGGAGATAAAAATCTCGCCATTCGTTTGCGCGAACGGCGGGACTAGCGATGACCACCGAATCCAGAACGACGTCCTTTTCAGAGAGAGGAGAGAAAAATTGAGCGGGAACGCTGGGAAGCCGTACCGCCAAAAAAGGCAATTTGTATTCATGAGCGACTCTGACGTAGACGGCGAAAAGTTCCGGCGTGGAGAAGAGCACACCCATGTGGCTGTCCAGATGTGTGGGCCGAATTCCGAGAGCGACGGCGCGTTCGACCTGGGCGCGAAGTTCTCGCTCGGCTTCCTCGGACTTCAGATTGCGGACCGCAAGGAGGGTTTCCGGCCACAGATAGCCGGATGGATCAAGCAGGCTAGTGACTTTGTCTTTTGATTCCACCGGACCCCAGCGATCGACTTTCCATTCGCTGGTGAGGGTGAGGTGCAAGCCCAGGTCCGCATCCGGATGGTTTTTCGCATACCCAGCGACCTCGGTGAGCCAGGCGCAGGGCACCATGATGCTGGCAGAAGTGACGGCTTTCTTGTCCAGAGCGTCGAAGCTGGCGGTGTCCACAGAATGGGCCACGGAAAGATCGTCAGCATGAATGATGAGAAGCTTCGAATCCGTCGGATAGCCCAGGCGTTCGGCTACAGTCTTATTTTGCGCGCGCGTGCCCGCTCCTGCGAGAAGCAAGAGCATGCCAGCGCCGGCATACTTTCGAAGTTGCATGAAAAGCTCAAACAGCCGAGTTTAGTGGCCAACGGTAACATGGCCGAGGCAGTGACAAAAGTCCCGCGTCATTCGACGGGAGCGCTGGTCCGATCTCCATCCCAGAGTCACTTCGCCGGAATGGTCCTGAGCGAGTTTCGCCGGCTCGAACAAATCTTCGCGATTGCAGCACTGATGGTGTATACACAGAATCCTGCACTCATGATATGGAGGACAACCAAGATGAAACGATCCTACTTTTTGCTGGCACTGGGATTCTTCGTGCTCGCGCCGGTGCGCGCGCAGGATCCCGTCATCGCCCCCGCCGACAATTTGATCGTTGATGGAGTGCCCAAGATGCCGGCGTCGCTGGCGGAGACGGCGGGGCGATACGGATCGTATCGAAGCGCGAATTTGGCGGATTGGCACCCCGCAAAACGCGAAATGCTGATCGCCACGCGATTTGCGGAGACCCCGCAACTTCATCTGGTGAAAATGCCGGGAGGGACGCGGCAACAGTTGACTTTTTTCGCGGACTCCGTCGGGAGCGGGCGCTTTCATCCGCATGGCGGTGACTACATTCTTTTTGCGAAGGACATCGGCGGCGGGGAGTGGTACCAGCTCTATCGTTACGACGTGGCCGCTGGCGATGTGACATTGCTGACCGACGGGAAGTCGCGGAACCTTGCCGGACCGTGGTCATCGAGCGGCGATCAGATCGCCTACATGTCCACGAGGCGCACGGGAAAAGATACGGATTTGTGGGTGATGAATCCGAGCGATCCTAAGACGGATCATTTGTTGACCCAGCTCGCCGGCGGTGGTTGGCAACCGCAGGATTGGTCGCCGGATGACAAGAAGATTCTGTTGGCGGAAGAGCTTTCCATCAACGAATCGTACTTGTGGCTTGTGGACGCGGCGACTGGCGAGAAATTAGAGCTTACACCTAGAAATATGACCGAAAAAGTCTCATATGGCGAAGGACGGTTCAGCAAAGACGGCAAGGGGATTTACGTCACCACGGACAAGGATTCGGAGTTTCACCGGCTGGCCTACATTGATCTGGCAACGAAGCAGCCGCAGTACCTGACCACGAACATTCCGTGGGACGTGGAGTCGTTCGACGTAACGCAGGACGGAAAGATGATTGCGTTCATGACCGATGAAGAGGGCGTAAGCGTACTGCATGTGATGGACACCTCCATGAAAAAGGAAATACCGTTGCCCAAGCTGCCGGCGGGAGTTATGGGCTCCCTGCGCTGGCATAAGAATGGGCACGAGCTCGGATTTTCGCTGAACAATGCGCGTGACCCGGGAGATGTGTATTCGCTGGATGTGACGAATGGAAAAGTGGAACGATGGACGACCAGCGAAATGGCGGTGAAGACGGATAGGTTTCCGCAAGCGGAGCTAGTTCGGTGGAAAAGTTTCGACGGGAAGATGATTTCCGGGTTTTTGTACCGGCCGCCGGCGACGTTTACTGGCAAGCGGCCGGTGCTGGTAGTGATTCATGGCGGCCCCGAGGGGCAGTCGCAACCAACATTTCTCGGACGCGCCAATTACCTTCTGAACGAACTGGGGATTTCGCTGATCTATCCGAATGTGCGAGGGTCGACGGGGTACGGGAAGACGTTCTCGCTGTTGGACAATGGATTTAAGCGCGAGGATACCTACAAGGACGTCAACGCGCTGTTTGACTGGATTGCGACGCAGCCGGGACTGGATAGCGAGCGGATTGCCGTGACCGGCGGAAGTTACGGCGGACACATGACCCTGGCTGTCTCGACGTTTTACAGCGACCGGATTCGCTGCTCGGTGGACATCGTGGGAATGTCAAACCTGGTGACGTTTCTCGAGCACACCGAGGCGTACCGGCGGGAGTTGCGGCGTGTGGAATACGGCGACGAGCGCGACCCGAAGATGCGGGAGTTCCTGGAAAAAATCGCCCCCATGAATAACATCGACAAAATCAAGAAACCCATGTTGGTGATCGCGGGAAAGAACGATCCGCGTGTGCCGGTGAGCGAATCGCAGCAGATCGCCGACGCACTGAAAAAGCAGGGGACGCCGGTATGGCTGCTGATCGCCAAAGACGAGGGCCACGGATACCGAAAAAAGCCCAACCAGGATTTTCAGTTCTATGCGACGGTCAAGTTCTTGCAGGAATATTTGCTGAAATAATTTCGACCTCATACTGACGCGTCGCGCCTGCCGGGCGCAGCATTCTGCGCCCCTACACAAAGTCAAAATTACAGAGGGATGTTGCCGTGTTTCTTGCGGGGGTTCGTGTCCTTCTTGTTTTCGAGGGCGCGGAGGGCAGTAATGATGCGGGCACGGGTCTCGGCGGGCTCGATGACCGCGTCGATGTAGCCGCGCTCTGCGGCCACGAAGGGATTGGCAAAGCGGTCGCGGAACTCGGCGATTTTTTCCTGGCGCAGTTTCTCGCGGTCCGATTCGGGAACTTTGTCGAGATCGCGCTTGTGGACGATGTTCACGGCGCTCTCAGGACCCATGACCGCGATTTCCGCGGTGGGCCAGGCGAAATTGGCATCCGTTCGAATGTGTTTCGAAGCCATGACGCAGTATGCGCCACCGTAGGCCTTACGCGTGATGACGGTGATTTTCGGAACGGTGGCTTCGGCGAACGCAAAGAGCAGCTTCGCGCCATGCTTGATGATGCCGCCGAATTCCTGCTGCGTGCCAGGGAGAAAACCGGGAACGTCTTCGAAGGTGACGAGCGGAATGTTGAAAGCGTCGCAGAAACGGACGAAGCGCGCACCCTTCACGGAAGCGCTGATATCCAGAACCCCGGCGAGAAACGCAGGCTGATTGGCGACGATGCCAATGGGACGGCCGTCGAGGCTTGCAAATCCAACGACCAGGTTCTTCGCGTAATGTTCGTGGACTTCGAAGAAATAACCATCGTCAACAACCGAGTGAATGGCATCTTTCATGTCATAAGGCTTCTGCGGGTCGGCCGGAACCAGAGTGTTGAGCGAGCCATCGCGGCGAGCCGGGGAGTCTGAGGTAGCTCGGCGCGGCGGATCTTCCAGATTGTTGGAGGGGAGAAAACTCATCAATTCGCGGATCATGGCCAGGCAATCGGCGTCGTCCCGCGAGACGAAGTGAGCGACGCCACTGGTGGCGTTGTGGGTCATAGCGCCACCGAGTTCCTGCTTGGTGACTTCCTCGTGCGTGACCGTCTTGATGACGTCGGGGCCGGTAACGAACATATAAGAGGTGTCGCGAGTCATGAAGATGAAATCGGTGATGGCGGGCGAGTAGACGGCGCCACCCGCGCAAGGGCCCATGATGGCGCTGATCTGTGGGATGACTCCGCTGGCCAGCGTGTTGCGGAGGAAAATATCGGCGTAGCCCGCGAGCGACGCGACGCCTTCCTGAATACGCGCGCCGCCGGAATCGTTGAGGCCGATGACCGGAGCTCCGGAGCGCATGGCGAGGTCCATAATCTTGCAGATTTTCTGGGCGTTCGTTTCAGAGAGCGAACCGCCGAAGACAGTAAAGTCCTGCGCGAAAACATAAACCAGACGGCCATCGATGCGGCCGAAACCGGTAACAAAGCCGTCGCCAGCGGGACGCTGCTCCTGCATGCCAAAATCGACGCAGCGATGACGGACAAATTTGTCGAGCTCCTCGAAGGTGCCCTCGTCCAGAAGAAGATGAATGCGCTCGCGCGCCGTGAGCTTCCCGGCTTGGTGTTCACGCTCGCGGCGCTCCGGACCGCCGCCGGCCTGGGCTTCCTCGGAAATGCGGCGAAGCTCTTCCATGCGGTCACGGTGTCTGGCTTCAGGAATCAAACTGGGCTTGGGCTCAGACAACGGTTCCTCCCTCGGAAGCGGATTCCTTCGGTCCAAAAATGCGCACGGCAAGATGGGTGGCGAGCCAGACGGTTCCCAGGAGCAGCACGACACCCAGGAGCAGTTCCGCGCCCATGGCAGCGGCGCGCTGCACGGGAGATTCGAGCGAAGTCACGTACTCGGTGGCTCGCACGAGAATAAACATGGCCCCCAGGGTCATCATCACGATAAGGATGGTGGTCAGAACGGAAGCGAGGATCATTTTCATTAGACTCGAATCGGTCCGCCCGGCAGCGGCATGAAGAAGGATAGCGCAACCGGAGGGAAAGCAGAACTCGCGGGGCCGTCAGGCGGCGGAAGGGCGATCAGCGCAGACCGGACCAGTCGTCGGCGACGAGAATGGAATCGCTGGGATTGGAAGCATCGTACTTGATACTGGCGGGCTGGCCCGCCACGAGCCGTTCCAGGCGAATCTGGCTTTCCAGGCCGGTGATATCCTGGGCCGTCTGATAGCTGACGCCGGAAATCAAGTAACTGTAGGAAACCAGATGGCGCGGGCGCATGTCTCGAAGCGGGCGCGCTGCTGCTCTGAACAAACCCTTGCGCGCCGCTTGCGATTCGGGCGGGTGCTCGACGAGCTCAACGATCTGCCCTTCGGCAATGCGCCCGATCTGGTTCAGATGGAGCCGCCGCTTGCGCTCCTCCTCTTCGGGATTCACGGCGGGACGTAGGAAAGCATAAGCGACCATGGCCAGCGCAGCGATCGCCGCGCCACCCATGGCCAGCATTAGTTTCCAATCCCCAAGCCAGGCCTTCAATGAATAGACTCCCTAATCTCAAATGGGTGGAATGGCGCACGGCGTACGAGAAATTGCCTCGGACGCAGTGTGGCAGAGGGACTCCCTGCCTCCGCCGATGCCCCACTGATGCGTATTCTACCGAAACCCTGAGGTGTACGTGAACTACGCTTGGGGAGCGTGCACTGGATTACGCAACACGCCAATACCCGCAACACTGACCTCGACCGTATCGCCGGCGACCAGCGGACCGACGCCAGCGGGTGTACCGGTGGCGATGACGTCGCCGGGCATCAAGGTCATCATACGGGAGATCCAACGGACAAGAAACGCGGGCGCATAGGTCATCAGCGAGGTGACGCCGGACTGGCGGCGGGTGCCGTTGACGTGCGTCTCGACCAGCACGTTTGACGCGTCGAGGGCGGTTTCAATGTGCGGACCGACGGCGCAAAAGGTATCGAAACCCTTGGCACGAGTGAATTGAACATCACTTTTCTGAAGGTCGCGGGCGGTGACATCGTTGAGGCAGCTATAACCCATGACCCAGGAGAGTGCGTCGTCGGTATCGCGCAACTGCGAGCAGCGGCGGCCAATAACCAGGGCGAGTTCGCCTTCGTGTTCCACGCGCTGGGAATATTTTGTCAAGACGATCGCTTCTTCCGGGCCGATGATGGAGGAAGGTGGCTTGAGAAACATCAACGGCTCTTTTGGGACTTCCTTGCCCATCTCCGCGGCGTGGGCCGCATAATTGCGGCCGATGCAAACGATCTTCGAAGGCTCAACCGGAGCGAGCAGCCGAACCTCGGCGAGGCGCGAAGAACGCGAGCCACGCGACCAGGGCGCCCAGGGTGGGGCAGAGATCTCGATGACGTTTTCTCCTTCGATCAGTCCATAGCGCGGCGAAGCAGAGTCCGAAGAGGAGGCCTGGCGCATCAGGTAGCGGCAGATTTTCATCGGTGGTCAACTCGCATGGTGGTTGGGATGAGAAGCATGCGATTCACGCGCTCTCCAGATGGTGGCAACAATCCAGCAAAGCGTCGTGAGAATCATATAAACGACGGCGCCTAGCATGAAAACATGGAACGTGCTGAGCCGCACACTGAGCCCGCGGAAGATCAGACAGAGCGCACGATAGCTAAGGCTGAAAATGAGCCACGCCAGGAGGCTCGATGCCAGGAGATGTCCCGGCAAGCGCAGAAAGCGAAAAACGGGAACGGCAGCGAGGAAGCCGAGAAGCGCGGCGCCGGCGATGTTGCGCTCCAGCGCAAAGCGTTCGAGGAGCGGGGCATGATTGGCAATAACGAGCCATGCGGTGAAAACCAAAGTCAGGCAAACCCCCACGTAAACACCGGTGCGTACCGCCGCGTTGCGGAAGACGTGGAACCAACGATAACCGGGCAGCTGCGGGTGAACCGACATGGAGGTCTGGGCTCCCAAGATGCAAGCAATCGTTTAACCCCGAGTTACGGCGATGGTGGCGTGACGTCGACAACGACCGGCGCGTCGGGCGCGCTCTCATTCCCCGCGCGGTCTACGGCGGTCACGGTGTACCAATAGCGATGGCCGGGGACTACAGAGGTATCACGAACCGCCGGTGTGGGCAACAGATCCGGGGTGAGAAGCTGGCCCCTAGTGCCCTCCTGCTCACTTCTATAGACGCGATATCCGGCCAGATCGGTTTCAAGATTTATGGACCATGAAAGGTCAACAAGAACCGTGCCGGGGGCCGAGCCGGGAAGCAAGGCGGCCACCAGGCCCTGCGGGGCCGCGGGGGGAAAAGTGTCGCGCGGAGTGACCGTCACCGGCGGAGAGTCAGAGGACTCCAGCTCATTGCCTTCCACCTGTATGACACTGCGCACGACGTAAATGTAGGCATGGTCGAAAACAATGGAAGCGTCGCGGTAGCTGTTGGTTTGGGAAGAAGCGAGCTGCGCCGCCTGGGATTCTGGAATATCTTGCGGAGGCGAAGCGGGAGCGGAAGGATGAATTTCTGAGCGGTAGATTCGATAGCCGGTGATGGCCGGCATCGGCTCCCCGGCGGCGGTGCGGGCCGGCATCGGCCACGTTAATTCCACCGCCGACTCGGTGACTCGAGCCTCCACCGCAGTAATCGGAGCCGGCACGGGAAACAGGCGCAGCGTAACAGCGTTCGAATTAGCGGAGGCGCGTTTCGGCGAAGCGCGCGTTCGCACCATGTAGGCGGCCGCGCCGCCGGGATGCGACTTGGTTTCCTCGGGGGATATGGGATCTGTAAAGCGCACCCGGCCATCGGCGCGATAACTGTCCACGAGAGCTCCGGGAATCGTGTAAACAACCCTGAAAGACTTGGAGTCGGCCAAGCCGTCGGACTTAACGGTGCCACGGAGTATCTCGACCGCAGGCGGCGCCGGCAGTTTTTCCCCGGAGATGGAATTCGCCGGGAGAGTAAAGGAAAGTTGCACGCCGTCCCCGGCCTGGTGGACGGTGAGATCCCGGACCGCAACGGGAACGGGGGGGGAAGGCGGAACGGGATCGCCTGGAGCGCCGCAGCCGGCGGTTAGCAGAAGAATGGAAAATGGAAAATAGGAAACGGCAAAGATTTGCACCGGACGACTCGCGATGCGAATTCCCGCCCCTTTTCTAGTTTCCATTTCCAATTTCAGGAGCTACAGGATGTAGCGGCTCAGATCCTGGTTCTTGACGATGTCCGCGAGCTGCTTGGTAACGTAGGCGGCGTCAACCTTCACGTTCTTCTTCTTGAGGTCGGGCGCTTCGAACGAGATTTCATCCAGAACTTTTTCGAGGATGGTGTGGAGGCGGCGGGCGCCGATATTTTCGGTCTGCTCGTTCACGCTGGTGGCGAAGCGGGCGACGGCGGCGACCGCGTCTTCGGTGATGTTGAGCTTGACACCTTCGGTCTCCAGGAGCGCGACGTACTGCTTGATGAGCGCATTCTTCGGCTCGGTCAGAATACGAATAAAATCTTCTTCCTTGAGCGAATGCAGCTCGACGCGAATGGGAAGGCGCCCCTGGAGCTCGGGGATCAGATCGGACGGCTTAGTGACGTGAAAGGCACCAGCCGCGATGAACAGGATGTGATCCGTGCGAATCATGCCGTAGCGTGTGTTGACGGTGGTGCCTTCGATGATGGGCAGAATGTCGCGCTGCACGCCTTCCCGCGAGACGTCCGGGCCATGGCCGGATTCGCGGCCGGCAACCTTATCGATTTCATCGATGAAGATGATGCCCATCTGTTCGGCGCGCTCAACGGCCACGCGCGTGACCTGGTCCATGTCCAGCAGCTTGTTTTCTTCTTCCTGGATCAGGTATTCGAAAGCGTCGGCCACGCTCATTTTGCGTTTTTTCTTCTGCTGGCCGAACATGCCGGAAAGCATGTCCTTGATGTTGACGTCCATCTCTTCGACGCCCTGATTGGAGATGATTTCAAACGAGGGCGTGGCGCGCTCGCGGACTTCGAGGTCCACCATGCGCTGGTCGAGCTTGCCTTCGCGCAGCTGCAGGCGCAGTTTTTCGCGTGTGCGCTGGGTCTGTTCACGCTGCGCGGCAATCTCGGCGTCCGGAGTGCCGGGCGCGGGAGGAGGCGCCGGCGGAAGCAGGAGATCGAGCACGCGTTCTTCCGCGGCCTGCTCGGCGCGGTCCGCGACTTCGTCGAGTTTCTCCTCTCGGATCATGTCGATGGAGGTTTCCACGAGATCGCGGACCATCGATTCCACGTCGCGCCCCACGTAACCAACTTCCGTGTATTTCGAAGCTTCGACCTTGATGAAGGGGCAGCCGGCGAGGCGGGCCAAGCGGCGCGCGATTTCTGTCTTTCCCACGCCGGTGGGGCCAATCATCAGAATGTTCTTGGGCAAAACGTCTTCGGCGATTTCCGCCGGAAGCTTCTGGCGGCGGACTCGATTGCGCAAAGCGACAGCGACGGCGCGCTTCGCGGCGGTCTGCCCGACGATGTACTTGTCGAGCTCGGCGACGATTTCGCGCGGCGTCATGTCATCGAGAGCGGGGAGAAGTTCCTGCCCCTCGACGGGTTCGGCGCCGTTGCCTCCCGGTGCGTAGGTCAATTCCTTTTCGGACTTACTCGTCATGAGTTGCTCAGTTCCTTTGATGCGCGAAAGCAGCTTGTCGTGTTCTCGCGTCGTGCCACTAGATTCCTGCCCGCCAATACTTTGAACTGCTTTCCGTCGTTTCGTTCCACTCCGTCTCCGGTGCCTGCCTCCATCCGGCCGAGGTGCTCGCTCCTGAACTCCATGTTAGACATATTTCTCTCGACCCAAAGAAACATTCGAACTATTTATGGTTGTTTCCGGACACCACACTAGAGCTCTTCGACAGTAAAATTAGCGTTGGTGAAAATGCAAATCTCGCTGGCGATGCGCATGGCCTCCATGGCCAGATCCTTGGCGGTCAGCTTCGAATGCTTCAGAAGCGCGCGAGCGGCGGCGAGAGCATACGTGCCGCCCGACCCGATGGCCACAAGACCGTCGTCCGGCTCAATCACGTCGCCGGTACCAGAAAGTATGAAAGTCCCCTTGGTGTCGGCCACGATCAGCAGCGCTTCCAGATGGCGAAGCGCCCGGTCCTTGCGCCATTCCTTGGCCAGCTCCACCGCGGCTTTCTGAAGATTGCCGGAAAACTCTTGCAGCTTGCCTTCGAAGCGCTCAAAAAGCGTAATGGCGTCGGCCGTGGAACCGGCAAAACCAGCCACAACCTTGTCGTTGAAAAGTCGACGCGTCTTGCGCGCGGTGTGCTTCATCACGTGATCGCCCATGGTCACCTGGCCATCGGCGATGAGCACCACCTTGTTGTCCTTGCGCACGCACAGAACCGTGGTGCCGTGCATCGGTGGGCTTTCCTGGCGATTACGCATCCGCCCATTATAGCCCCCGAAGACTCCATGCGCCAAAAGCAGAGAAGAGCAGAAGTCTAGACTGGGATGCCGAAATCGTTCCCGGCGGAAACGCACTTACTGGGAGATTTCGTGGAAAGAGAGAATCTTGAAGTTGGAGCTAGGCTGCGACTTTTGAATCCAACAATTGCTGTATCGAACGCCATAGCCTTGCATACTGTCGGAGAATTGTACGGATGCCCCCCCTAAATTCGAGCCGGGCAAGAGATTCCCTGCAGAGTTGCGCGTCTTGGCAACCAGCATGGCACCGTTGATTTCTTTGAACTGCGCATGGCTTCCGTCGACTTGGCCTTGCCCGATCACCAGAATGATGCCATTCCAAGTCGTATCCGGGTCGTAGGTAAATTTACCGATGACCAGGAGAAGCCCGTATCCATCATTGCTCCAGTTGCTGATGTCTAGATTGCCGTTGACGACGACAGTGAGCAGATTGGTGGAAGACATGCCCAAGGGCGTCAAGGCGGATCCAGTGACAGTGGGCAGAGGATAAGTTATGGGGCCCGAGGGGATAGTAACGTCTGCGGATTGGGCAATGGTTTGTGCGAGCGCATCGAGCTGGCTTGGCGTTTCCAGGCTTGCAGGGAACGCGGGGGTGATGTTCGCCACGTCTGGCGCCGAGTTGAAACCGGTGTAGCTAGCCCGAACAGGGGGCGGAATTCCGTTAATGACTGCATTCTTGTCCGCATTGGTGAAAACACCGACCGCCAGATAGTTCAATCCGGTAAGGCTGCCGTTACAATCCTGGTCATTCCCCTTGATCGCGTATAAGGAGTTGGAGGCTGGCGCATGGAAGGCCGCCCCGTTAGCTGGGCTGCCGGAAAGGGTCAACGCGCCAAGAAAGGGAGGCAATGTAATGGGGACGGGAGCAGCGAGGTACTGCAAGAGCTTCTGGCTGCCGTTGGGAAGGGCGGCCAACGAGGTGATCTCCAGCACCTGTGGTCCAACAGCTGGGTTATTGCTGAAGTGTGCGCCGTCGTAGTACAGGGGAGTGATCGAATCGGGGTTGCCATCCGCATCGACGTCGATATTCAAAGACTTTTCCGAGACCGCATTGATGCGGGCCCATTTATAGAGGGGACCTGGAATGTTCAATCCGTTTAGCGGAGTCTGGTTCCAAACCGAGTTGGTCGTTGTCACTGTCGCCCCAGCGAGTGACCCGCCGCCAAACTCGTTGTCGTATTCCGTGTCGGGATAGGTCGTCAGTATGTTGGCGGCTACTTCCGTTGGACCAGGGTTCAGGACGTAGGCAACGGATCCAATGGCGAGAGTGGTTCCCGGTGAAGGGAGAAACCCGGGGGCCGTCGTCGTGAAAGAATCTGGATTCTTCGCGAGCAGGCGCCCGCGTGCTTCCTCCAGACCAGAGAGTGCCGCGTAGTACACCCCCGTCGAGGAACGATAGTTGCCCGCCAGCGCGGATTCCGTGCCGGAGGAAACGACCAAGGCAATGGCTACAACACTGATCAGTAGCAACACGAAAATCGAAATGAGCAGCGCAATTCCCTCGTCCGTCCGTCTCTTTCGATGCGTGCGTCGCCCCTGGATTTCGATTTGCATCGTCTTATTGATTGGGATTGATGCGGCGGCCTCGTCCGACTAATTGTACGATACGCGGCTCGCCGGTGGTGGCATCGGGAAGAGCAGTGGCAACGATGAGGGTGACGACGACGTCGCGGATGTTCGCCGGTGAATTATCGATGCCCGCCGCGGTACACGCCAGCGGAACATTTCCGGTATCGCAGCTGTAAGAAAAGATGGGCACAGGATTTCCGGTCGGAAACATGCCTGGGTACGCTGCCTGGTATTGAGCGATTTGCGCGGCCGAAGAATTATTCACGACGTTTTGCACCAGGGGAGCGAGGAAGGCTGCGGTGTCGATGGCCGGATCATTGCCGGGCTGCTTCAAAGCCGCGCCCCGCATGAGCGTGGTTCCTTGAAGCTGGTAACGAATCCACTGGACCTGGCTGGTGGGATCCTGAGGCGTGGGATTTGTTTCGATGATGATATCGAAATCGCCGGGGGTGATACAGGAGCCGTCAATCGTGCAGGTGGTTGGGACGGTGTAGTTGGGGCTCCAGGCAAAGGGCGTGCTTGCGAATTTTGTTGGATCGGTCCCGGCATAGGTGGGCGGGGGATAGCCGGCATCGTTGACATCGCGCACGATCTGGTCCAGCGCGAGCCGCGCTTCCTGAAAGGAATTAAGCACTTGGGATTCGGTCTGGTAGCGCTGTTGTGACGAGGCCAGCAAGGTGAACGCCGCAGCGCAGACGAGAAGAAAAATCCCCAGGGCGGTGATCAACTCGATAAGCGTAAAACCGAATTGCGGCGCGTTGCGGCTTGCCGGGCTCATTTTTCCACCGTAGTATCGAGCGTGATGGGCTGAAAATAGCCGTTGCCACCCTGCTGCCGTATCCCCAGGATGAAGCGTTTGCTGGAAATAGTGGACCCGTTTCCCGTAACGATTACGGCCCAGCGCACGTCGTAGGAGGTGCCGCTCGGATCCGAGGGGTCCTGATAGGGAATGGCAAAACTATAGTTGGGTACCAATACTTTTGTGAAATCGATGACCACTTGATTGTTGATGACCGCAAGAGAACTGCCCTGCACGGTATTCACAGGTGTGGCACTGCCGAGCGCGCAGGTATTCCCGATCGCATCGGTAAAGGAAGTCAGGAAAAGCGGCTGATCTAGGAACTGATCCAATTCGCGCTGGGCAAAAACCAGTGCCGAAGAGTCCGTGCGGTTCCGGAAGTTGAGGAGGATCGTAGCTGGCACGAGCTGTGCGATGGCCACGAGGCCCACCAGCAAAATGACGGTGGCGAGCATCATCTCGAGGAGACTGAAGCCCGCTTCGCTTCTGCGGCGTATTGTGAAGGTGGACAGCATTACTGTTCGTCTGCTTTCGTGTCCCCACTAGCCAATTCTCTGCCAGGTGCCGCCGCTAGGAGCAGTCCAAATCTGCGTGGCCCCGGAAGGAAGCAAAATCACCGCGCGATAGCCGAACTCAGGACTGTTCGCGTTGCCCAGGTACAACACGTAAGCCGCGAGCGGAGATACCGCGCCTCGGGCATCGAATGTGAGGCTGCCGGCCGCGCCGGATTTTGAGGCGTCCAAGGAGGAAGTAGCGCCCAACTTCGCTAGGATGGAGGCCGGACTAGGCGGTGTGCCGGACGGCAGGAGTGTCACGATTCCGTTGATCAGAATCTGCTTCTCGGTCGGATCAAATGATCCGTTGTTATTCGAATCGGTTCCCACGATCCAATCAGTTCCGGACGGCAGGATAAGGAAGTTGACTTGCGTGTTCCGGCGCACCGCTTCGAATCGCGTAAATTTCAGCATGTCGGACAAGCGCGCGGCCGCGTCGTTCAGCTGGTAGGCTCGAAGCGAGCGCATAAGACTGGGGATGGCGATCGCCGTCAGAATCAGAAGCACGGTCAGGGAAACTGCCAATTCAACCATGCTGAATCCAGCAATGCGGCTGCGGCGAGTGCGGGGGTGTGGGGCACTCTTATACAAAGTCGTTTCCTCGATCAAAGGCAGAACCAGCGATCCAGCCGGCAAGGGCGGCTAACAGACCAATTCACGTGCAGTTACCATTCCAGGGACAGCCAGACGCAACTGCCGCTAAAGATAGTACTTTCTTGAACTAGACCGTTACATCTTATTACAAGCTACGGGGAAATGGGTAGATAGGTAACAAATTGAAACACCCCGGCAAAGAGAAGTTATTTCTCTTCTCAGTAATCATATCCAGCGGCAGCCGGGAGAGCGCATTTTCTATCGGTTGCGTGACTTTGCTAGTTCTTGCTCTTTTTGGCGAGGGATTGCGAACCCTGCTTGGAGAGGGACGACTTGTCGAAGAGTTCGTCGGAAAAACCGGGATTGTACCTGCATGTGTCGTAGAAAATTTGAACGGCGCGGCGTCCGTTGTGTTCCCGGGAGATCTGCAGCGGCGTCCAGACGCTGTCTTTCAACTGATAGTTTGAGTAGATGGAAACGTCTTCGTTGATCTGCTGGGTTTCTTCGTCCTTAGTGATGACAACGGCGCGCACCAGCAGGTGAGTGGAACGGTCCACGGCAAGGCGGAACGTGCGTTCGTCCCGGTCGTTGATTTCCACCCAATCCACATGCTTGAGGTCCACAGTATCGTCGCCGCCGAAGCGAACGGCGATCCCTGCTTCCTTGAGACGGAGACGCAGCAGATTGTCGATGTTGCGTTTTGTCTGTTCCTGAAAATCACTGACCGCCGTAGCGGGCATTTCATTTACGCCACTGCGATCGAAAGTCCAGCCGTGGTCTCCGCTATACAGCGTTATGACGATGCCGCCATGAGCCCAGTCGAGACCGTCGATGCCTACTAAGAAAGGAAGAATCGTATTGTGGCCCTTGCCGATATATTCGACGCGGTCTTTGTCCGGGAAGCGCCGGTAATCGTTGAAATCGATGTAACCGGTTAATTCGCCATTGTGGCCGAACAGCGCCCGGCGCCCCTGGCACAGGCTCTCGCGAACTTCCGAATAGCCGGGACCGCCCAGGCCATTGATGAGCTCGCTGAGAACCTGCTTGCCCTTCGCGGCGCTTTGCTCGGGCATCATGGTATCGGGCCGCTGCGCCGAAGCGCCCGAAGCAAACGCCGTGCATCCGGCAAGCAGGAGCAGAGCGACAATTCTTACCCGCACAAGACGGAACCTCCATTTACATTGATGATTTCGCCGGTCATGAAGTTGGCCAGGTCCGAGGCTACAAAGAGGATGGGGCCGGCGATTTCTTCGGCGGTGGCGGCGCGACCGAGAGGGATGACCGAAGAAGCCATCTTCTGGCCCGCTTTCGTTGCGAGCACGGGAACGGACATGTCCGTGGAGACCCAGCCGGGAGCGACGGAGTTCACGAGAATATTGTGTCGGGCGAGTTCCGTAGCGAGGCCCTTGGTGAGGCTGATGATGCCTCCTTTGGAGGCGCCGTAATGAGTGTGGAGAGATTCGCCGCGCTGCCCGGCGGTAGAGCTGATGGGGATGATCTTGCCGGCCTTCTGCTTGATCATGTGGGGGACGGTAAAGTGGATGATCGAGTAGACGCTCTTGAGGTTGATGCGAATCATGTCGTCCCACTGCTTTTCGGTCATTTTTTCGATGGGGAGATCTTCAAGGTTCCACACGCCAGCGTTGGCGACAAGAATATCCAGCCGCCCGAGCCGGGCGAGGCAATGCTCGACAAGTTTTTGATTGTCGGCATGCTTGCCGACGTCGGCTTTGAACGCTTCCACGCGAGTGCCGTGCTTGCCAGCTTCCTGTTGCACCTGGAGTGCGGCATCTTTGGCTTTGAGGTAATTGAAAACCACGTCGGCGCCAGCCTGCGCGAAGAGTTTGACGGCTGCCGCGCCGATGCCGCGTGAACCGCCGGTGATAAGTGCCGCCTTGCCTGCGAGTGAGATCATGAATCCCCCGAAAATGGAAACTCGAAAGGCCGTCCGCCTCAGCGGTGCGCGGCGGCTGTGCGCGTTGCTTCGACCAGCGCGCGGAAAAGTGCCGCGGCTAGGGCATCGCCCTTCATGCGCTCCGGATGCCACTGCACGCCGACGACCCAGTGTTTATGCGGCTCATGTTCGACTGCTTCGATCACTCCGTCCGGAGCGACTGCGGCAACGCGCAGGCCGTGACCTACATCCCGGACGGATTGGTGATGCGACGTGTTGATCTGCACGTGGAATCCGCCGTCGCCATTCGCAAGTCCGGAAATGGCAGCGAGTTGAGCAATTTCGCCGCCCGACTCGATCCGCGCCGAGTGCATGGGGTCAGGCGCATCAGGCGGAAGTCCATCTCTGCTGTGCTGGATGCCGGTGCGGAGTTCGCCGGCGATGTCCTGGTAGAGCGAGCCCCCCAGACAAACGTTGAGGCTCTGGCAGCCATAGCAAATGGCAAGCACTGGTTTCCCGGAGGCCAAGGCGTGCTCGAGGATTCTGAAATCTGTTTCCTCGCGATGCGCATCGGCAGCATGGGTTTTTTCGTGGCGCGTGGCACGGTAGAGCACCGGGTTTAGGTCCACAGGACTCCCGGGAAGAACGAAACCGTCCAGGTCCTTGATTTCGGCGGCAAGTTGCCCCGGCGAGAGCTGCAGCGATAAGGGAACGTGTTCGCCAGCAGCTTCCTGAACGGCATCAAAGTAATACTGGAGCTTGTTGGTGATCCCATGGACCTCTTCGTGAGAGGTGCGCCAAGGAATGCCCACACGTGGCCGGTGGGCAGTGCTCAGTTGGGGATCAGCAGGGGTCATGGAACACTAAATCGTAGCATCCAGAGGGGAGGGCGGCAACCGGAGCAAGGTGACCTGGCTGGTCACCGCCGACTCGTGTTCGCACGTAAATCCCCGAATGCCTGGCCGCTCTGCGGTTATTAAAGCCGCAGAACTTGTTCGCCTGGGTGCAGACGGGTAATCCTGCTGCCTCCTTCAAACCTCTCACGCTAGCACCACAAACACCGGGCCTAAGACCCGGGATGTGAGCGTACAAGATTCGCAGCACGAAGCCCTTGGGTGGAGATCCAATCATTGGCAGAGAGGTCAGGCCCGCAGGGACGCCGAGGGAGCGAGGGCGACGTCGAGGCAGAAATCGGGGCGGCGGAAGAAGGCGGGGAGTTCGGAGAGGCGGAGCGCGAGGCGTTCGGGGGAAGCGGCACGGAGGGTAACGTGGCCCAGCTTGCGGCCAGGACGCGGGGATTTTCCGTAGAGGTGCAGATGCGCGTCGGGGACGGCCAGGACTTCGGAGGATTTGGGAAGGTCGCCGATAAGATTGAGCATGGCGCAGTTGCCAGCGGGTCCCGTGGAGCCGAGCGGCAGTCCGAGGACGGCGCGCAGATGGTTCTCGAACTGGCTCGTGACGGCACCCTCGATAGTCCAGTGGCCGGAATTGTGTACGCGCGGAGCCATTTCATTGGCTAAGAGTTCGCCCTGGTGTTCGAAAAACTCGATGGCCAGCATGCCGACATAGTTCAGGGATTCGAGAACGCGGCGGGCGGCGCCTTCCGCGGCGCGCTGGATGGGGGCCTCTAGGCGCGGAGCCGGCGCGAGAGAGAGCCGGAGAATGCCGCTGCGGTGATGGTTTTCCACCAGCGGGTAAATGGCGGTTTCGCCATTGCTCGAGCGGACGGCGAGAACGGAGAGTTCGCGAGTGAAGGGCACAAAACGCTCGAGGATCAGTTTTCCGGGAGGCAGCTCGGACTTGGCTTTCGCGAGGTCCTGCGGCGTGCGAAGAATCCACTGCCCTTTGCCGTCATAGCCCAGGCGAGAAGTTTTCAAGACGGCAGGAAGGCCGAGCGCTTTGACGGCGGAGTCGAGTTCGCCGGGATTCGAAACCGCGGCGAATTCGGTGGTGGCGATGCCCAGTTGGCGGAAGAGACCTTTCTCGGCGAGGCGATCCTGCGCGGCCTCGAGCGCAGCGGGCGGAGGATAGACTGGCACGCGCTCGGCAAGAAACCTGGCGGCTTCCACCGGTACATTTTCGAATTCGTAGGTGACCAGCTCGAGGCCGCTGGAGAACTTTTCGAGGGCGGCTTGATCGGTGTAATCGGCGGTGACACGCTGGGCGATGCGGCCTACGGGGGCTTCAGGAGAAGGATCGAGAAAACGGAAATGCAAGCCGAGGGGATAACCCGCGAGAGCGAGCATGTAGCCGAGCTGTCCACCACCGAGGATGCCGATGGTCACGCGTGCTTCCCCTTCTTCTCTGGCGGCGCAGCCACGGACGGATCGGGGTTTGCCAGCACCCGGCCGGTTTGTTCGGTGCGAAATTTTCGAAAGGCTTCGCGGAAGGCAGGATGTTTTGCGCCCAGGATGGCGGCGGCGAGGAGCGCGGCATTGATAGCGCCAGCCTTGCCGATGGCGAGTGTTCCCACCGGGATGCCGCCAGGCATTTGAGCGATGGAGAGAAGTGAATCGAGGCCCTTGAGGGCTCTTGATTCGACCGGTACGCCAAGGACGGGAAGAACCGTCTTCGATGCGGTCATGCCGGGAAGATGCGCGGCGCCACCGGCGCCGGCGATGATCACCTCGATTCCGCGCTTCTCGGCAGCGGAGGCGTACTCGAAGAGGAGATTGGGCGTGCGATGGGCGGAGACGACTCGTGTTTCATGTGGAACACCAAGGCCAGCGAGAGTCCTGGAGGTGTATTTCATGGTGTCCCAATCGGAGCCGGAGCCCATGATGATGCCGACGAGAGGATGCGTATCGGCGCCGGCTTGGCCGTCTCCTCGAATGGATTCCTTGGGTTTCTTCCGCGCCATAACTGTCCATCATGCTAGAGAAATAATGCCGGTTAGGAAGCCGGCGCTACAAAGACCCTAGAGAACCGGAGGCGATATTCTACGGTTTTTTTTAGCGCGTGGCGACTTGCGCGCGTCGCTTCCAATAGTGGCGGAGCTGGCCGACCAAATAGAGAGAACCGGTGATGAAAATAGCGTCTTCCGGCGCGGCTTGGGCGAGCGCGCGTTCGAAGGCGCGCTCGGCGTCCGGGACTACGGAAAAACGCGCGGCATGATGGCCGGCAATTTCCGCGAGTTGCGGGGCGGAAACGGCGCGCGAAGAGCGCGGCGCGGTGAAGATGACTTCTGCGGCATGCGGGAAAAGAAGCCCGGCTACTTCGTCGACAGCTTTATCGCGAAGGGCGGCGTAGACCAGCCAGACTTTGCGGCCCGCGAAGTTCTGTTCGAGGAAATGGGCGAGTTCGCGGGCGGCGCCGGGATTGTGCGCACCATCGAGGTAAACGGCAGGGTCGGATTGCAATTTTTCTAGGCGACCGGGCCAGACGGTTTCTGCGATGCCCCGCATGATTGCGTCATCGGTGATTTGGAAGCCCCGGTGATGGAGGAGCCGCGCGGTGGCGACGGCGTTCAGGGCATTCTGGAGCTGGAAACGACCGGGAAGGTTCGGAGCGATTTCGAAGGTTGTCCCGGAGTTCGCCTCCATGACGCGTGCGCGGACGCAGCCGTCTTCCATGGATTCTTGATTAACTTGAAAGAGTTCCGCTGGCTGGACGACCGGGCAGCCGAGTTCCGTGGCGCGAGCAACAATCACTTCACGGGCTTCCGGCCGCTGCTCGGCAAGGACCACCGGAACTCCGGGTTTCACGATCCCGGCTTTTTCGGCCGCGATTTCGCGCAGAGAATGGCCAAGGAAGCTTTCGTGGTCAAAATCGATCCTGGTAATGATGGTGACGAGTGGTGCAAGGATGTTGGTGGCATCGAGGCGGCCGCCCAGGCCGACTTCGAACACACCGAAATTGACGCGCTCGCGGGCAAAATGTTCGAAAGCCATGGCGGTGACACATTCGAAATAGGTTGGATGGGCACGCAGTTTGCTCGCGGCGAGGAGCTCTTCGATGAGCGCATGGATGTGCGTGAGAGTTTCGGCAAAGGGTTCGTCGCTGATTTCTTGTCCATTGATGCGAATGCGTTCGTTGATTTTCTCGAGATGCGGCGAAGTGTTGAGTCCAGTTCGCAAACCAGCATGGCGAAGGATGGATTCGAGGAACGCGGCTGCTGAGCCTTTGCCGTTGGTGCCGGCGATGTGGGTGCTAGGATAGGCGCGCTCCGGATGGCCGAGGCGCTCGGCGAGGACGAGGATGTTTTCGAGATCGAATTTTGCGGCGGCGGCCTGCGTTGGCGCGGCCAATTCCCTTCCGAGGGAGAGCAAGTAGCGGACCGCGGCCTCGTATTTCATCGCTCAGCTCAAGAGCAAGTCGAGGGAGCTAGCGATGAAGGACTTGAGCTCCTTGCGATGGACGACGGCGTCCAGAAAACCGTGTTCCAGCAGGAATTCGGAGCGCTGAAATCCTTCGGGGAGTTTCTGGCGGATGGTCTGCTCGATCACGCGCGGACCGGCAAACCCGATGAGCGCGCCGGGTTCCCCGATGTTGAGGTCGCCGAGCATGGCGAAGCTGGCGGTGACGCCGCCGGTAGTGGGATCGGTGAGCACAGAGATATAGGGCAGCTTTTCGTCGTCGAGCCGGGCCAGGGCGGCAGATACTTTCGCGAGCTGCATGAGGCTGATGGTGCCTTCCATCATGCGCGCGCCGCCGGAGCAGGACACGGCGATGAACGGCTGGCGGGTCTCGATGCACAGTTCGATTCCGCGAGTGACTTTTTCACCGACCACCGCGCCCATAGAGCCGCCGATGAAGCCGAACTCCATGGCGCAAAGAACGACGGGCCGGCCGTTGAGCTGGCCTTCGGCGGTGATCACCGCGTCATTCATGCCGAGTTTTTTTTTGGCTTCTTTCAGACGTGCGGCATAGGGCTTGGTGTCGACAAATTTCAGCGGGTCGGTGGAGGTCATGCCCGCGTCGTGCTCGGTCCAGCGGCCATCCAGGAGCATTTCGAGGCGCTGCTTGGCGTTCATTTTGAAGTGGAACTGGCACTTGGGGCAGACGTAGAGATTGGCTTCGAGGTCCTTGCGAAAGACGATGGTGCGGCAGGATTCGCACTTGACCCAGAGGCCCTCGGTGCGCACGCGGCGTTCTTCGGGCGGAGTGGATTGCTCGATCGATTTTTTGTCGCGCTTGAACCAGGCCATGGGAGAAAGTTGTCAGTGTCAGTTTTCAGTTGTTAGTCTTCAGTTGAGTGAAGAAAAAACCGCGCCAGATGATCTGTTCGCCTCTTCGAACCGCTAGTCTCCAACATCCACCCGCTAGTAATCGATTCCTCGTTGAGCCAGTATACCCTTGGTGTAAGGGTGTTTCACCTCGCGCATTTCGGTGACCAGGTCGGCAAGCTCAACGAGCTGGGGATGGGCGTTGCGGCCGGTGCAGATGACGTGGACGCGCTCCGGCCGATTCTTCAACGCTTCGACGACTTCTTCGACGTCAAGCATTTTGTAACTGATGGTGTAATTGATTTCATCGAGGACCACGAGGTCGTACTCGCCGCTGTAGATGGCGTCGCGGCCGGCCTGCCAGCACTCCTGTGCCAGCTTGACGTCGGCAGGGTCGGTTTCAGCGCCGCCGATTTTGACGAAGCCGCGGCCCATGGGGCGGATTTCAAACTTGCCGTGGCCAAGCATTTTGGCGGCATCGAGCTCGCCGTAGTGCCAAGAACCCTTAATGAATTGCACCATGAGTACTTTGAGGTCCTGGCCCACGGCGCGGAAGGCAGTGCCGAGCGCACAGGTCGTTTTGCCCTTGCCCGGCCCGGTATAAACGATGAGAAGTCCTTTTTCCTCGGCCATCGTCTCGCGACTCGCTGAACTCTTCCGAAGAGGGAGTCGAAAAGACTAGAGTCTGCGGAGTCCTGGGCTAAAGGTCAAGTTCGTGTGCCAGGCAGTCTAGGACTGGTGGCTTATTATAGGAGCATAGCCGTCACGCGATCAGGAGGCGCTTCACAAGTTCCTCGGCCGTCAGAGAGATGCGCGTTCGTGAATCGGAGGAGAGCCCGCGGCCTGGGGGGGAGTTTTTGTCGCGAAGCACGATCCACAGTCCGGGGCGATAGGTTTCGTCATCGCCTGGGCAGATGGCACCGGTGAACTGGGCGAGCTCGAGGCTCGTGCCACTCAGGAGTTCGGTGAGGATGCCGCGGGCGTCGTCAACGAGGTCGCGAAAACCCTGGGAAACAAGAATGGCGTCTACGTCGCGGGGAGTGGGCTGCTCGAGTTGATGGAGATCGTAATCGGGCAGCGGCTTTTCGAGTGGGATTTCGATTGTGGCGGAAGGCTGGTTCTTGTCGGAAGCGATGCGGATGGACATGGTGGGTATGGTTTTACACCACGCGGGCTATTTCGGATAGGGGCTGCCGAAGAGAATGGCCAAGGCGCGGTAGAGCTGCTCGGCGAGCATGACGCGGGCAAGTTCATGGGAGAAGGTCATCGGGCTGAGGGCCAGTGTGTGGTGGGCGCGTTTGCGGAACTCATCCGGGAAGCCGTGGGCGTCGCCGCAGAGGAAAATGACTTCGCCGGTGCCACGGTCGCGGAGTTCGCCGAGCCACCTAGCGAGAGCGTTCGAATCGAGGTTCTTTCCGCCAGCGTCGAGAAGGACCACAGTGGCGGCGCGATCGGTGTCGAGTTTCTTGAGGGTGGCAGGAGCATCACGGACCTCTGTGATTTCAACGGGACACCAGCGGCTGATGCGTTTTACATAGTCGTCGAGGATGGCGCGCATTTCTGTGCGGCGGGTTTTGCCGAGCATGAGGAGGCGAATTCGCATGGGAGGTTTCAGCCGTCAGTGTTCCGTTGTCAGTCAGAAAGAATCAAAGGTGCAGGGTTGAAGGATCACAAGAAGAATTCTCCTGCCAGCAAGCAGCGTTTCGACCCTGGACTCTGGCATTCCAACATCATTTCAAACCGTACTTCTTGCGCTTTTCGAGGAGGGTTTTGCGGCTGATGCCGAGTGCTGCGGCCGAGCGGCTAATCTGGTAATGCGTGGCTTCGAGCGTGGCAGCGATGACTTCGCGCTCCACTTCTTGGAGGGAGCGGAGGCCGGCAACCGGGCTGGCGGCACCAGGCGCAGCGGCGCGCACATTTTCCGGAAAATCTTGGGGATCGAGGAAGTCACACCTGGCAGCCGCTGTGCCGCGGCCGGGACGCGAGAAAACCACCGCACGCTCGAGAGCGTTGCGGAGTTCGCGAACGTTGCCGGGCCAGGCGTAAGCCGCCAGCATACGGCGCGTAGAATCGCTCAATTGCGCACTGGGGCGGGCATGGATGGAGCGAATCGTCACGAGAAGATGATCGGCGAGAGGCAAGATATCGGCGCGGCGCTCGCGCAGCGGTGGAACCGTGAGAGTGAGAACGTTGAGCCGGAAATAAAGATCCTCGCGGAAGCTGCCGGACTTCACGGCGGCGGGAAGATCGACGTTGGTGAGGGCGATCAGGCGAGCTTCGATGCGCAGGGTTTCCGTGCCACCGAGGCGTTCAAACGTGCGCTCCTGCAAAATGCGCAGGAGCTTGCCCTGCGCTCCGGGCGAGAGTGCGGCGACCTCATCGAGAAGGATGGTGCCGTTGCCGCCGAGCTCGAAACGGCCGAGCTTGCGCTCCACCGCGCCGGTAAAGGCACCGCGCTCGTGGCCGAATAGTTCGCTTTCGACGAGCTGCGGTGGAAGGCTAGCGCAATCGATTTTCAGGAACGGCGCGTCGCGGCGCGGACCGAGTTCATGAACAAGCCGAGCGAGATGATCTTTACCAGTGCCGCTTTCACCGGTGATTAAGAGAGTGGCCGGAGCGACCGCGACTTTCTCGGCGAGTTCAAGGAGGCGCAGCGATGCGGGATCAGCGCTAATCCACGGCAATCGTTCCGCGGTCATTGCCGCCAACGACCACTCTCGGGCGGGTTGGAAACGGCCTCGCCGGAAAAGTGTTCGTGCCCAAAGGGCGAATCCGGGGTATTTCGCCCGGAAGAAGGACGGTCCGGCTGGTCGGGAATATCGAGCTTGGGCGCCATGCGCCAGAGGCGCTCGAGATCGTAGTAGCGACGGGCCTGCTCGCTGAAAACGTGCACCACAAAACCGCCGAAATCGAGCAGCGCCCATTCGGCCGAGCGATATCCCTCGCGATGTTCGGGCGAGCAGCTAAGATTCTTATAAAGCTGCGTTTCGATTTCTGTGCAGATGGCCTGCACCTGCGGCGTGCTGTAGCCTGTGCAGACCACAAAATAGTCGGTGAAGGCGCCCGCGGCTGTGAGATCGAGCACGGTGATGCCCGCGGCTTTCTTTTCTTGTGCGGCTTCGACGGCGAGGCGGACGCCCTGCGGCAAGGATTCGAATTTCACCGGTATAGGCCCTGTTTCAGAATGTATTCCTCGACGCGCGCGGAAACAAGTCCATGGATGGACTGGCCGCGGTGCGCGTGGCGCCGGACGTCCGTCGCGGAAACGTCGCTGGAGACATTTTCGAGCAGATAAATAGTGGACTTGTGCAGGTGCGCGACGACCTGGGAGGGATATTCGGCTTCTCTTTTTGCATCGGGCCGCGCCATCAACTCCGGCGGAATGACCAGGCGCAGGGCTTCCGGGCGAATGCCCGGGCGATTGGCGATGATGAAATCGCAAAGGCCGAGCAGCGTTTCGTACTCCTTCCACATGGGGATGTCCAGGAACGCATCGGCGCCGATGATGAAAAAGAGACCATCGCCGTGGTAGCGGTGACGAAAGTAGCG
>Ga0066703_10000007_pt1 | contig 34977 bp, 23 predicted proteins | sample GraSoiAngelo_152_FD_66505 | JGI IMG/M metagenome (GOLD analysis project Ga0066703, IMG submission 66505) | Grasslands soil microbial communities from the Angelo Coastal Reserve, California, USA - 14_1009_12_30cm | ecosystem: Environmental > Terrestrial > Soil > Grasslands | place: USA...
GGCGGCACGGGTCCGGTTGCCGTGTATCCGTCACTCACCGAAAGGATTTTCGTAAGCACATCCTTCTCCTGCTCGCGGGGAATCACGTCGAGCCAGACGCCGAGAATGTTCGCGTGCTGGCTGTAATGTTTTTGTGCGGGCGTATCTGCCAGCAAACCATAGTGCTGATTCCAGCAAAGCTTGTATACCGCCTGCGAAGCGCGCTCCGCGGCGCTGCGATAGAGTCCGGCCCTGATCTTGTCGCCTAACGCAAATTCAATCTCCGCCGCATAACACAACGCCTCGATAAATTGCAGCGTCATAACGGAAGATCCACCATCGTCATCGTGCGGCGGCACGCCAAAGTCGAAATCCGTACCCCAATCTACGAAGGGCCACCAGGGAATCTTCATCAGCAGGCCGTCTGCCTGTTGGCGTTGTAGGAACCAATCCAGAACGGACCGCGTGCCGGCAAGCTGTGCGCGAACGAAGTCAGGATCAGAGCGGTACATCCAGAAATCGTGCACCATGCCGACCCACAGCAATGAGAAAGTCGGAATGATTTGCCTCATGGACGAGGGATACCGACTACGAGTGATGCCCTCTGGAATGCGGGAATCACCGAAGGCTTGAATGGCTTGGCGCGGCAGCCGGTCATCACCGCCCACGGTATAAGAAATCAGGGCCTGAATTCGAGTGTCCCCAACGTACTGCATTCGCTCGTAGTAAGGTGTGTCCATATAGGTGTCGTGTGCGTCCAGGCGGGCAGTTCGCCAACCGATCTCCCAAATCGGATTCAGCGAATCGTCGTCTGACTCAAAGTGTCCGCGTTGTTCAAACGGATAGGCGGTAAACCAGGTCCGGAGCTTCTCTACTTCCAGGGGTTGATCGCCAGTCTCGATATCAAGTTGCAAGTAACGCCATGTTTTCCAGCCCAACGGCATGAAAGTGCGATTCCTCGCGCCATCCGTGAGGAACTCGTCAAAAATTCCTTGGATTTGCTTGCCGAAGATTTCGTTACGGTTGCCCTTCTTACCATGATCGTCGATCAAGGCTTCGGCGTAGGTGAGGCGAACGGTGGCTCCGCGACCACTACTCACAGTCAACTCGGGATATGCTGTGGTCAGATGCGAGTTATCGATCAAAACCGTAGCCTTTGAATGAGCTGGCACGGTAAATGCATTCGCTGGAAAACCGGTGGGGATGTCGATGCCTGTCGACCTTACAACGCGTCCGGCCGAAGTCAATGTCATCTCCATGGGAGGCAGCGGGTCTGACACAAGCTGCCAGTTGTTTTCTTGCAACACTGCACCAACCGGAGTGGCATACCCAATCGGCCACGCCTTTTTCCAACGCCCACCGGTGCCGGACTCGGCCGTGGCCCAACCCCAGTTGAACACGGTTCCATCGATGCGCTCCGCGGGCTCGGCAACATAATAGTGCCTTCGGAGCGCCTCTGGCGTGGGCAGTATCGTAACGCCATTCTCTTCTTCCACTTCCCACGTTGGATCAGTGTCGGCTATCCGCTCCACTTCGCCTTCTCCGTGAAGAAGAAAACCGGTACGATCGCTGACCTGGGCCAGCGGAGTAAGCATGCCAAAATTCCAGACTGCGGCGGCCAAGACATTTCTGCCCGGACGCAGGAACGGCGCGATGTCATAGGTCTGATATCTCCAATGGCCCAAATCGCTTCGCGATGGGCCAAGGCCCACGAGCTGCTGATTAACATACAGAATGAATTGATTGTCCGCGCTCACGTGCAAGGTAAAGTGCTCCGGCTGTTGCGCAAGCTCAATGAACTTCCGAAAGTGCAATACAGATTGGTCACGTTGTGGGCCCTCCGGGGAGGTGATCCATTGGGCGCTCCACATTTGTTTTCGAACATCAGTGGGAAGTTGTGCCCCCGCAACTCTCAGGTTGATCAACCCGAATACCGCAACTACGAGCATACGCACCAGCTGTTGGGTTCGCATCAGGTTCTCCTCTTTCGACGAGTAAATCGAATTTTTGTGAATCTTTCAACTCCTCGATGGCGCACCTGAGAGAAAAGGCTCCTGCTATGGCAAAAATTCCCCCTTGGCCAGTGGCAGACGAATTCAGGATGGATGTCGCCAACTTCGAAACAACCTGGAACCCGCAAAACTTTATACCGGCCAATGCGCGGGCGAATCAATTCTGAACGGTCATATATTCCCGGGAAGACGAGGTTCTCCACTTCGTGAAACCAATGTACTGCATGAATTCTGGCGCCTAGTCTTAAGAGCCCGCGCGCTTCCACAAGCTGGTATGCATGTTTTTCGTCACGGCGGCAATCGGAGATGGGAGTTGTCAGGGATGAATATGGCCGTCCTCGAGCTCTGCTTTGCCGACCGCCTTCTCAACATCCACACGACCGCAACGATTTTGTCGTTTCGGATAGCCACGGCTTCGGCGTAGGGATGGTCGGGTTCTGCGGTGAAGATTCTGTCGTTATACAAGATGCTCCACTGCCTCGTCAGCCACAGCGAGTGTGGCGATCAGGGACAATGTCACGATGAGTCCAGCCGCTGCGAGATACTTATAAGACTTCATCTGACACCTCTCTCAATTCCAAATTTCCGAGGTTGCAAACAATTTCAATCTGCACTTGCGCGTTCAAAAACGCTCGTACTTGTTGAAAAATCCACAAGATTGGTAACATCAAGGCACACGAGTCAGGGCGAGTGAACGGATCGAGGCGATGTCGCCAAAATCCGGACGACAATTCCATGAAGAAAAAGACGATTGCGCGGCACGACGATAAACAACACCTCCGCTTCCTTACCGTCGGACAAACCGCGCGGATTCTCGGCATGAGCCCCTCCACTCTGCGACTCTGGGAAAGCGTTGGACTTGTGACCCCGGCGCGCAGTTCGGGCCGCTTTCGGTTGTACACCCCCGAACTCCTTGAGGTCCTAAAGCGGATCAAGTACCTCCATGACGTCAAAAGACTCAACGTTCCTGGAATCAAAGAGGCCATGGCCCAAAGTCTGCCCGTCAAAGCGAGTACCGATGGCCGTAAAGTCCCCGATTTCGGACCCAAGCTGCGAAGATTGCGCAAAAGGCAGGGCCTGAGTTTGGCAGAAGCCGCAGAACACGCAGGAGTTTCTGCAGGGTTCCTGAGCTCCGTCGAACTTTCCCATGCCAAGCCTTCCGTCTCGACCCTTTCGCGATTGGCTGGTGCCTATGGCACGACTGTCTTGGAGCTCTATGACGTTCCGAAACAGCCCGACCGCATTGTCCGCCCTGGCAAACGCCAGTCGATTCAGACGCAATCGGGAGTTCGCATGGAGCTTCTTTCCACGGGGACGAAGATGCTCGAGACGATGCTGATGCGAGTTCCGCCTGCAACCGGGAGCGACGGAGCCTATACGCACCAGGGTGAAGACTGGATCTACATGCTGAAAGGTGAACTGGAAATCTGGCTCGACGAAGCGGAATGTTATGTCCTTCATGAGAACGAGAGTTTTTGGTTCGAAAGCAATCGCGGCCATCGATGGTATAACCCGGGCAAAAAGGAAGTCGTCATAATCTGGGTCAACACACCGCCGACGTTCTGATCCATTCTTAGGCGGACCAAATCGGAATTTGCCTCTCCCTGTTCGAGTGGCTCCGCCCGGCACGAGAGATGCTCGGCGGCCGTTGAAGATTTCTATTTCGATCAGAACGTCAGCCGTAACGAGAATTGCTGAACGCGCGGGTTTGTCAGCGTGCCGCTATACAAGCCAAAACCGCCGTCGTCGGAACCGTTGTCAATCGAATTGGTGTCGAAACGCACAGAATTGGTGATGTTGAAGACATCCCAGGCAAATTTCAGATTCATGCGTTCAGTGACCTTCCAGGATTTTGCCAAGCTGGCGTCTATCCCGAAGAAGCCCTGACCCCGGAAAGCGTTGCGGGTTCCGGCCTCGCCAGGAAACGCAAAGCGCAGGGGAGTGAGGGTCGCTGGAACACCCGTTGTGATCGAGACCCCGGCTACAACTGCTGCGGGATCAGAAAAAGCGATGGGCGCACCCGTCGAAGGATCGTGGAAGAGGCCGGATTTAACTGGAGCCGTCTTCACCATGAAGTCGTTGAAAAGAAAATTGTTTGTGAAACCACGCGTGTCGACCACGCTGAAAGGCAAAGCGCTCGTCCACCGCCCAAGACCCGACAATTGCCATCCTCCGATAACAGCATCGAGCCCGGTGCTGGCTTTGCTGCCCAGCAGCTGGCCGCGCCCGAAGGGTAATTGGTAAACCCAAGTGGTGGTAATTGCGTGGCGGATATCGAAATCCGATGGTGCGTAATTCAGTCTGGGGTTCCACGGATTGGCAATAAAACTCCGTGTTGTGCTTCCCGGCCCAAGGCCGCTTGACGTCGTGGAAGTCGTTCCTTGTGAGTTGGTCCGCTCTGCATCCGATCCCATATCCATCGATTTCCCAAAGGTATAACTGAAGTCCATAAGCAAACCGTGAGCCATTGGGTGACGCAAAATGAACTGGGCCGCGTGATAGCTGCTGATTCCGATGGAGGACCAAGCCATGAGCGAAGAGAATTGGGGATCCCAGAACGGCACCGCTGGGAGAAGGGCGCAGACCGGGCTGACGCCGCCATGGGCCAACGTCGTGTCCAACAGGCCCAACCGGAATGGGGCGCCGATTTCCCGGCCTGGCCGGTTCGCCCATCTGAATCCCGAAAATGAAATAGGGCACGCCGAGCTCCCGCCGGATCCCGTGTAAATGTTTTGCGTGGCGCTGAAACCTCCAGCGGCGGCCGACGGGAACAGATCCTCAAAGAACGGAATCGGCGCAATCACCGCACTCGGGTCTTCGCCGTGCGCCAAGGCGAATTTCGTCATGAGCGTGGCGGCCGTGTAGTAATCCATGCCCGACTTCGGGTCCACAAGATCTGTCGCCGCAGCCAGATCGAGCTGCTGCAGCAGGTGACGCCCCAGCCTCCCCACGTAGGCGCCTTCAAACGTGAACCCACCCGGAAGTTGGCGTTGAACCGACAAATCCATGGCGATGGAGTAAGGCGTCTTGAGACGGCCATCGATTCCGTTGGAATTGAAAGTAAATCCTGCACCATTCGGGTCGTCCGGAGGAGTTGCCGGATAGCTGACGCTCACTGCCGGGGGAGCCAAGACATTGACCGGCACAGTCGTCCTGGACGTATAACGCGGCGCGTTGTCAGGGGTGAGGATGTTTGACGGCGCTGCTTGAGTGCTGGTCAATCCGAAGGAGCCGAATTGGCTGAAGCCGTCTACAATACCTTCGCCGAAATGGTCGTAATACATCCCGATGCCGGCTCGAATGGAGCTCTTGCCTGGACCCCCGAATATGGCCTTTAAGAGACCGTCATTAAACCCAGGGGAAAAGGCAACCGACAAACGCGGAGCGAAGTTGTCCTTGTTTATGGGCCAGTAGGGTTTGCCGCCCCGACCCTGACCGGAAGGCGCGAATGAAAACTCGGGCTGGTTGCCAAGACCCTGCTTTGCGGCGATGGCCCGATTCTCAAACCATTGGTGCAGGTCAATCGTGGGCGCGACCTGCTGGCCATTCATTTCGTAGGGCGTTTGCAGCAAGCTGTGCCGCAAGCCGAAAGTGACCGTCACGTTTGGCCGCAAACGATACGAATCCATTGCATACCATTCAAATTCGTTCGCCTTGAATTGACGAGGGATCACAGTCCCGACCGGCACCAGCGTGGCCTGTGTGCCATCGCGCGAGACCTGATAGTTGTTGTTGGCGTTAATGGTTGACAAAAGGCCGGCGATCGCCGTTACAGCATTATCATAGCTGGTGCCGAAGCCCCCGGACACGGTCGGATAACCGAACGCCGCAGGATCAAAACTCTGCCCCGTCCCGGCAATCGCCGCTTGACTAATATTGCCCGCCCCGCTCGCGGCGGAATCGAAAGAGATCGCATTGGATGAAGTGTTGTTGTGAATGAGGCGCCAATTCGCACCAAATTGCAGGGTGTGCTTGCCCTTCATCCAGGTTAAGTCTTCAGCAACGTTGTGCACGGGCACGTTCAGAAGAGTGCTTCGACTCTCTCCTGTTAGCGGACTAAGTCCAGCAAAATCGGAGAAAGAGGCAGTTCCAGCACCGGTGACGTTCAATCCCTGCCGAATGTAGCCGTAACGAAAATTATTGATCCGATTATTTCCAATGGTCCAAAGGTACCCCGCGGCGATGCCTTTCGAAGTGTCCGTAATCTCTGAGCTCGGAGGGTCCCCGGCAAACTGTGGGGCACCCGAAATTCGGTCGCCCTGCTGAATGCCACGCACGAATAGATGCATGTGACTCGAAAGTTCGTAGTCAACCTTCGCGAGATATGTATTCAACGTTATTGGGTTTGGGGCGGAGAAGGTGAAGCCTCCTGTGTTGAGCCCGTCACCGCCAAAGGTGTTCGGTAAAGGATAGGCGCTGAAAGTGGTGAGGGAGTTAGGATTCGCGCCGGCCCCCCATGGACACGTCCCTGCTGCTTGGCAATTCGGATCCATAGAAGCCAAGTCATCCTTGGGGCTGGCATTCGGACATGCATTTTTCGAAATCGAAGCACTGCTGCAGAGAGTGACGACCTTCCCATTGGTATCAAGATATTTGAGATTGCCATCTCGCAATGACTGCGTCGGAACGGTTTGCGTCACCTGCTTGTTCTCGGCGGTTCGCTGGCCTTCGTAGTTGAGGAAGAAGAACAGCTTGTCCTTCTTGATGGGGCCGCCAAGAGATGCCCCGAACGTGTTACGGATGAGGGCCGGAGCCTTGTTCGGCAGTCCAGCTTGCAATTGTGCTGTCTTGTTGAAGAAATCATTGGCATGCCCGAAATTGGTCCGGTTGTACTCGTACGCACTCCCGTGAAGTTGGTTAGTGCCGCTTTTGGTCACTAACACGACCTGTGCGCCTGAGGATCGCCCATTATCGGCGTTGGCATCGGACGTCGTTACCCGGAACTCCTGGAGGGAATCGAGTGTAGAGCGCAAAACCCCCGTGAAAGCATAACCCTGTCTCTGGTCGTTGTTATCGATTCCATCCAGGGTGACATTCGACTGGTCTGAGCGCGCCCCTGCGACCGCTCCACTGCGGCTATCCGTGTCGCGGTTGGAACTGCTGATGTTGTTAAATTTCTGACCGAGGTAGAGCACACCCGGCTGGAGGCTCAGCAAATCGGGAACATTTCGTCCTTCCATGGGTAGCGACTCGACGGTCGCGTTGCTGACAGAATTTCCGATGCTCGCATCGGTGGCGTTGATCGTCTGTGCTTCGCTGGTCACCTCAACAACGCTCTTGGATTCTTGAATCGAGAGGATGAAATTGATGGTCGCAGGCTGGCTGACGAGGAGTTCCGCTTGTTTAGACTGGGCAGCAAAGCCTGTCATGGTTACCGTGATGGTGAACCGGCCGGGAGCAATCTGCGGAAATTCATACGCTCCATTCGAGTCGGTCTTGGTGGTTGCGTGGAAACCAGTCGCATTATTCTTGAGCTCCGCTTGGGCTCCGGGCACCAGGGCTCCCGCCGGATCGGTGACAGTACCTCGCAGGGAGGTCAGCCCGGTCTGCGCGGGCACGCAGTCAGCGAAGCCCAGAATCAGGGCCGATGCCAAAAATACCTTCCAGTGCCTCATGTGAAGTCTCCTCTAAATTGAATCATTGCGGAAGGATCGGAGTCACAACTGTGTGTCTCTTGGCGGAAACGGAAGATTCAAGAGGCGGTCCAGAAGGAACAGTGTAAGAGAGCGCAGTGATGGCGCTCGCGAACTTGTCCACCGAACAGCAGAACTCAAGCAGCGCGGCGTCCATTGGAATCGGCCTACCCCGGCCATCCTCAAGTCTGCACCGTTCAGGACCTGCCCACTCACGGGGCATAACCCTACTATAGTTATGCAAAGTTATGTAAAGAGCGAGTGGCTGTCAAGCGGAAAGTTTGTGGGCAACTTGGCAAATCAGTTTGTGGGACCCGGACCTCGTTGCGGCGAAGCTTCTCATGGTTCCGGATCGAGTTGAATGGTGATGATCTTCCTCTTGGTCCCTATTGACCTTCACCCGACTTCTTCACGTAAGTTGCAATCTGCTCGAGAGTCGCAAACCACACGCCGGGCTTGGATTTCATGTAGGTGATCAGCTTCTCGAGCGGCGCAATTCGGGAGCGGTGCCCGGTGATGTGCGGATGCATCGTCAGAATGAACAGCCCGCGTTCCTGGAGGGCGCCGTCGAATTCGGCTTTGTAAACGCGGAACACCGCATCAGGAGAGGGCAGGGAGCCCGCCGCTTTGGGTTCATAGTATGGATAGTCATCGGCGATCCAGTTGATGGGCAGTTCAAGCAAACCAGTCGACCTGCCGTTGGATACTAGATCGTAGGGCTCGTCCATGCCCATGAAACTGGAGTCATACAGAAAGCCAGCCCTCTGGACTTGCTCCAGCGTATGCGTGCTGTACTCCCAACTTGGGGCACGAAACCCAACAGGGCGCTTACCTACTGCTTTCGTCAGATAATCGACGGACTGGGTTAGTAATTGCTGCTCTTTGACGGCATCATTGACCTGTGGGTAACTCTCATGCACCCAGCCATGGACTCCGATCTCATGGCGTCCACTCCTGGTGATCTCTGGAATCATTTGCTGATGCAGCATGGCACTCATGGCGGGGATGTAAAAGGAAGCCGGCACTTGCTGCCGGTCGAGAAGCGCGAGGATACGCGGCAGGCCGGTGGTGGCGCCGTATTCTCCTTCTGACAGAGGAACAGGTAGCGGGCGCTCTCTCCAAAGCGCTTCGTTGTCGACATCGAAAGACAAGCACACTGCTACCAGTGAACCATTTGGCCACTGTTTGGGTGTGAGTTTTCGTCCAACTCGAACGTTCGCGACCGCCTGCTGGATCTGCGCCTCGGTCGCGTCGATCCCGATAGCAGAGACCACTCCAGACGCTTGCGATTGCGACGCCTCCAGGCGACTGGGCGACGTACGCGTGCAAGCGGCGAGTCCGAAAAACGCGAGCACCGAGGCCAAAGCTGCTGCGGAAAAGTTATTGTTACTGTGACACATGGATTGCCTCCTACTAAGGAGCAGTCCGTTCCTACGGAATCGGTTCAGGTTCGGCTGAACCATCCGCGAGGATCGGATGCACCAAAGTCAATTCGACGCTTCAAAGTCGTGAAGTACAGCTTGTCCCCTTCTCATCGCAGAGGGCATGCGAACTCTCATTTGATGGCCTTTTTGTCGAAGCTGTTTCAAAAACGTCCCGAGCGACGCGCCACTCCACAAGGATGTCGCAACCGATGGCGCGCGTGCCCGTATCCGGGATGGTGAATCGGGGAGCCTCCCATGGGGCTTGGATGTTCCTCCCATAGTCGGCGAAATTGGAAACGAATTGGGCGTGCGGCAGTGGTTGATTCGAACCGCCCATGATGCCAAAGCCGACGTGAATATCTCCGCGTTCCATGAATGTGGGAATAATAGTGTGGAAAGGGCGCTCGCGTGGGGCCAGTGCGTCTGGATCGTTGGCGTCCAAGACGAACAATTTTCCGCGATTGCGCAACGGGAAACCCATGCCACTAACCACCACCCCTGAACCGAAGTAATCGTAGTTACTCTGGATCATCGAAGCGATATTCCCCTCTTTATCCACTACCGCTAGGTACGGCGTGTCGCAAGACCTGCGCTCCGGCCTGTGAAGCGAGGACGTGACTCGTTGCGACAATTCCCCGGTCCGTAGTGGCCATGGATCGTCCGTAGGAACAATCTTGCGCATCAGCGGAAAATGAACAGGAGAAAATCACAAAGCGTGCTGCACCGAGTCGCCGCACGGGCACCTCCGATGGATGCCAAGTTGTTCCTAACTCTTCAAGCCAAACGATTCCCTCAGACTCCCGAAAAGCTGTTTTCGCTTGACATTCCGAAAGGTGCGGAATAGCGTACCGCTTCTTGGAGTGATATTGTCGACGTGCAAACCTTCAGAGTCATACCCGTTAAACTTTGCTCCCGGGTTCCGCGCCTCGCGCGGTACGCAAGCGAAATAGCCCTCAGTCCGCTTGCGAAGGACAAAATCACGGCCTGCGGATAGCTGGCCTTCCCTTTAAGGACGGTTCCCGTGACATCACACGGTATGCAACACAATCCACGCGCCGAGAACCTTACTAGAAATATACAAATTTACAAGAAGAACATGGCCGGAAACACAAAGCAGGCATGCGACGATTCAGAATGGTTCACCAACGGAAACGGAGAGTGAGCATGATAGAAACATCGCGTCGCAGTTTCCTGGTAACACTTGGGGCTTTCACCCTTCTGCCGTTGGAACGCGTGGAGCCTGACCTAGTTCTCCACAACGGAAATTTTTGGACTGTCGACCCGCACAATCCCCGGGCCCAAGCGGTCGCGATCAGCGACGGTCGCTTCCTGGCCGTGGGTTCGGACGACGAGGTTCTTCATCTGGCAAGTTCCCGAAGCCGGAAACTCGACTTGGTCGGAAAAACCGTTTTACCAGGATTCATTGATGCCCACGCGCACCCTGCCTCCTCCGGCCGCTCGCACCTGCGAAACGTGGATTGCGATCTCCGTTCCATCAAGGCGATTCAGCAGGCGCTTCGCGAACGGGCAGCCAAGACCGCTCCAGGACAATGGGTCCTCGGTTTCAAGTACGACGACACGAAAACGTCGGAAGGACGAAAGCTTCTCTTCAAAGACCTGGATGAAGCCGTGCCGGATCATCCCGTACTGGTTACGCATCGGGGAGGTCACGAAAGGTTTGTAAACTCAATGGCGCTCAAGTTGGCGGGCATCGATGACAACATAACGGACCCGCCTGGCGGAAAATATGACCGAGATTCCTCGGGACATCTCACCGGCCGGATCATTGAGCGCGCGGGCGCGTCGCTTCAAAAGCTCATCCCTTCGAGCTTCACACGGAACGACTACCGCGAAGGTGTGAAGTTCATTTCCAAAGCGATGACCCAGACTGGAATCACCTCCGTGGGCGATGCTCTGGGAGGTCCACTGGATCTTCAGGCGTATCAAGACGCCCACGATTCCGGTGATCTGGGAATGCGCGTCTATTGTTTTATCAACGCCGGAAGCATCGACAAGATGCTTGAATCGGGCGTCCGCACAGGATTCGGCAGCGAATGGGTGCGCGTTGGAGGAATGAAGCAGGTCGCTGACGGTGCGGTTTCAGGGCGCACCGCAAGGCTTTCGCAACCCTACATTGGTTCTAAAGATGACTATGGAACGTTTTCTGCAAGTGAAGAGGAATTGTATGAAAACGGACGAAAAGCCTACGCCGCGGGTTGGCAACTCGGGACGCATGCGAACGGTGATGTCGCGATCGAAAGAGTCTTGAACGTATACGAACGCTTGAACAGCGAGATCCCTCGCAAGGATCCACGCTTCCGCATCGAGCATTGCACGCTGATCACGGATTCGATCATTAAACGCATGCAAGCATTGAGTGTCATTCCCACGCCTTTCTCGACGTATGTCTACTACCACGGAGAAAAAATGCGGTATTACGGCAAGGAGCGTCTGGAGCACATGTTCGCTCTGCGGACTTTTCTGGACGCGGGCTTGCGGCCCACCCAAGCCTCGGACTATCCACCGGGTGAGTTTCCTCCCATGATGGCTCTGCAATCCGAAGTCACCCGTACCGACATGGACGGCAACGTCTGGGGCGCTTCGCAGCGAATTTCCGTAGAGGAGGCGATCCGGGTGGGAACCATCAACGGCGCGCACGCCTCCTACGAAGAGAGGCTCAAGGGTTCGATTGAGCCGGGAAAGCTAGCCGATCTTGTTGTACTCGGGCGCGATCCTTTCCGTGAGGATCCATCGAAGTTGGTTGACATTCCCATCGAACGCACCATGACGGGCGGAAAATGGGTGTACGAGTCTTGAGCAAGTCTTGTTCGGAAGTTCGAGTGGCACGATTTGGTTCGGTCCTTGACATGCATTCCAAACGCGCGAGGTGCTACATGAAAATCAGGCTGATTGTGATTCTATTGTTGGCCGGTGGTCTGCTCACTTTGGTGGCGAAAACGCCGCCGGGGAATCCAGAACAACAGATCCGCGAACTTGAAGATAAGGTTAACGGCGCCTACGCTGCCAACGATCTGCCCGCATACTTCTCTTACTACGCGCCGGACTTCTCGCAGTGGTTACCCGAAGGCCGCACCGACCTCCCTACCTACCAGAAGGATTGGACACGATTCATTCAGGGTGGGGGGCGAGTAGAATCTGCCACCCATTCGGATTTGCACGTCCAGGTCGGTCCCAGCGGTGATACGGCTGTGGCCAGCTATATCCTTCGCGCGCGCACGCGTAGCGCGAAGGGAGAAGTATCGGAGGAAGACAACCAGGAATCAGACGTCTTCTTCAACCGAGGCGGCGTTTGGAAGATTGTTTTCCTGCACTATTCTCCAGCTCCCAAAAAGAAAGCACAGCAGGGTGAAAGATTGTCCACGCGACGACTGCTGTTTGTTCCGCTGCACGGACGCAACGGTTTGTGATGCATAGAGGAACGAGTTCATGAACGATGACCGAGACTGGTATCTGGGAATGGGTCGGGCCATCACGCGCCGCGATTTCATAAACGGCGCGGCGGTAATGGTGGGCGGTACTTTACTTGGGGGCGCCACTTTATCCGGCAGCTCTGCCGAGACAGAGCCACACAGCCAAGCGGACTATAACCCGCCGAAGCTGATCGGCCTGCGGGGAAGTCATGCGGGTTCGTTCGAGACGGCCCATAGTCTCCGCGACGGCACGTTTTGGAATACAGCCGCTCCGCCAATCGATACGAAAGAAGTCTACGACCTTGTCGTCGTGGGCGCCGGTATCAGCGGTCTCTCGGCGGCACATTTCTTTCAGGAGCGTGTCGGGAAATCGGCCCGCATTCTCATTCTAGAAAATCATGACGACTTCGGTGGTCACGCGAAACGCAACGAGTTCCACCTCGGGGGAAAGTTGCAGTTATGTAACGGCGGCACGTTTCTGATCGACAGCCCGACGCCCTATAGTTCGCAGGCCGACGGATTGTTGAAAAAACTCGGGATCGATCCGCCAAGACTTGACGAAACCACGACCGATCACAAGCTGTACCGCTCATTAGGATTGCAGTCTGCAGTTTTCTTTAACAAAGAAAAATTCGGCTCGGACAAACTCTTGGTCGGTGAACCACATGGTCGTCGGGGCAGTAAGAGCGAGAAAACCCGTTCCTGGGATGACTTTCTCGCGGATGCGCCCCTGTCCGAAGCCGTTCGGCGCGACATCGTGAGGATTGAAGAATCAAAGGTCGACTACATGCCGGGTTTGTCGTCGGCGGAGAAGAAAGCACGGCTTGCGAAGATCAGCTACCGCGACTTCTTGTTGGACGTCGTGAAGGCTGATCCCGGCGTAGCCGCGTTCTACCAGACACGCACCCACGGGGAGTGGGGTGTCGGAATCGACGCCGAGCCGGCCTTGGACTGCTGGGCCCTTGGGCTGCCGGGATTTCAGGGAATGCACCTCGACCGGGGCGCTGCTGCGAATATGAGCTACTCCGCAGCAGGCTATGCAAACGGTGGTTCGTACAGATACCATTTCCCGGACGGAAATGCTTCCATCGCGCGTCTGCTCGTTCGCAATCTGATACCCGAAGCCGTCCCTGGCCACACGGTTGAGGACGTAGTGACCGCAAGGGTGGAATACGGCCGATTGGATCACTCGAGTTCTCCCATTCGGCTTCGCCTGAATAGCACTGTGGTTGCCGCAAGAAACATCGGCAGCCCCGCCTCTGCCGGCGAAGTGGAAGTTACCTACGCGCAAGGGAAACAGGTGTCTAAGGTCCGCGCAAAAGGATGCGTGCTGGCCTGCTGGAACGTAATGATCCCGTATCTTTGTCCGGAACTTCCGGAGAAGCAGAAACAAGCGCTGCACTACCTGGTCAAGGTGCCTCTGGTATATTGCAGCGTGGGCATCCGGAACTGGATTGCATTTCAAAAGCTCGGCATACAAAGTGTGAGCGCACCCGGCGGCTACTGGGAGTCCATCAGTTTGAATGCGCCCATAAACATCGGCGACTATCACAGCCCGACATCACCAAACGAACCAATTCTATTGCACCTCAGCCGCACGCCCTGCAAGGTCGGGCTCCCGGCCCGCGAACAGCACATAGCTGGCCGCATGGAGCTATTGGTCACGTCGTTCGAGGACTTCGAACGCAAGACGCGAGACCAGCTCGCCCGTATTCTTGCTCCGGGTGGTTTTGATCCGGCGGATGACATTCAAGCGATTACGGTGAACCGGTGGCCGCACGGATACGGATATGAATACAACCCGCTCTTTGATCCGGATTGGCCCGAGGCCGAGCGCCCCAATGTAGTCGGGAGAAAGAAGTTCGGTAGAATCACAATTGCCAACACCGATTCCGGTGCGACCGCCTATTCGGACGTGGCCATCGACCAGGCGCACCGCGCCGTACAAGAACTTGTGAGCGAGTAATAGACTTCGCAACAAAATTACATTTTCGGACGAGGTTTTGACGTGACGACAAAAGTAGTACCCGCGATGAGCGGCGAAGAAATGGTGGCCCTCTCAAAGAAGCACACTCTGTATGAGTGGTCTGCACAATCGAAAGTCGACCCCTTGCCGGTAGCGAAAGCCAAAGGTATCTACTTCTGGACTTCCGAGGGTAAGCGCTTCATTGATTTCAACAGCCAATTGATGAGTGTAAACATAGGACATGGCGATCCGCGGGTCATCGAAGCGATCCACCAGCAGGCCTCCACGCTGGCGTATGCCAATCCATTCATGGCCACGGAACCGCGAGCACGGTTGGGTGCCAAACTCGCGGAAATCACACCCGGGGACATCGATACCTTTTTTTTTACCAATGGAGGTTCGGAAGCGAATGAGAATGCCGTCAAAATCGCACGCTTTTTCACGGGACGCCACAAGATCCTGGCGCGTTACCGTTCTTACCATGGCGCTACAGCTGGAAGTATCTCCCTCACCGGCGATCCGCGACGATGGTCCACCGAACCCGGCGTTCCGGGCGTCATCCGTGTTTTCGATCCATATCATGGCATCGAACGGGGTTGGGATTCGGTCGAGCAAGCTCTGGCTAACATCGAAGAAGTGATCCAACTCGAAGGACCACAAACGATCGCGGCTTTTATCTTGGAGCCGGTTACCGGCACGAATGGAGTCCTTGTGCCGCCGGACGGCTACATCCAAGGCGTGCGCGAAATCTGCAACAAGCACCGCATTCTGATGATTGCGGACGAGATTATGTCCGGCTTTGGACGCACCGGCGAGTGGTTCGCCATAGACCACTGGAAGGTCGTGCCGGACCTGATCACCATGGCAAAAGGGCTGACCAGCAGCTACCTACCGCTGGGTGCTGTCGGAATGCGCCATCACATCGCGCGGCATTTTCAAGACAAAGTCTTCTACGGCGGGCTCACCTACAACAGCCACCCGATGGGGTGCGCCGCGGCACTGGCAACGATCCGCGTCTATGAAGAGGACCAGCTTCTTGAAAATGCAAGAAAAATGGGCCACGTGATGAAGCTGTTGCTTTGCGACCTAGAGTCCCGCCATCCTTCCGTCGGCGCGGTGCGCTCGATTGGCCTCTTCGGCATCGTGGAGTTGGTGCGTAATCGTCGCACGCGCGAGCCAATGGCGCCTTTCAACGACAGCTCCGAAGAAATGGCGGCCTTAGGAAAGTTCTTCCGCGAGCAGGGTCTCTACACGTTGGTACGCTGGAATACCTTCTTCACAAATCCGCCGCTCTGCATCACGGAGAAAGAACTCCGCGAGGCCTTTGCAATTATCGATCGAGGACTGGAGTCCATGGACGAGGCTGTCACGCATTAGGCGTGGGAGCCGGTGAGTGGGGGGCAGGTACTCCCCAACGCGGCAACAGCTGGATGCGGGTGGGCCCGACAACGCAGCGGTCCGGCGCGAGAGCGCGCACGTTCACGTCTGGGAATCGGTCGAAACACTGTCCCTCCGCGCGGTGGAAACATCTCTCACGATCCGAAAACAGGCGAGCCAGCCGGGTGTATTCAAGAGATGCCTGGGGTGTGGCTGTCCGCTATTCCGCCTCCCTCATACGAAGTCCGCGAGCAATCCGTTGCAGAGGTGATGCAAGACTTCATGAAGAAGGGCGCCCTTGCGCCTGCGTTACCAAATCATCTTCAGCGGAACAGACTCAGCTTTTCAGCAGTTCGTCATCAATTACGGCCCGCGTACAGGCTCTGGTGACGACTGGCTGAGGCTCGGCGGTACCAAGTTGTTCGTCGATGGCAGAGACATCCGCGTCTGGATGACGGTGATGGACGGGAAGATCGTTTGGCGGAGCGCGATGTAGCTTTCAAGCAACCAGGCGGGGCCACAGGAGAAGTGAGACGAGTGCTGGAGGATGAAAAAGGTTTGGGCAGGGGCTGCCGGATTTCGGGACGGCACGTTGTGAACGGGGGCAGCGTCGCCATAACCAGTGTTGCGCCTAGTCATGATTTTGTCTTGACAGCGGAAGCCGACTTCTCTAAGGTTCCTCGACAGCAGACAAACCTTGCATTCTTATAGTAGAGATTGGGCGTCCCGTCTGCTGTATCGCACTTCCTTTTGTTGGATCTTCGAACTGGAAGAGGGTTTCTCGTGACGGATGAGAATAGGGACAAATATTTGGGTATGAACCGGCCCATCGGGCGGCGTGACTTTCTGAATGGCCTGGCGATGACCGTAGGCACGACCAGGGCTGTAGGTTTCCTGCCCGGGCTCGAATGGATGGCGGAAGGCGCGGAACAATTTGCTCAAGACAAGCCGGGCTACTACCCCCCAACTCGCACGGGCATGCGCGGAAGCCATGACGGATCATTCGAATCCGCTCATTCTGCCCGCGACGGTAATTTCTGGAACAACGCGGGCTCTCCGATCGAAACCGGGGAGACCTATGACCTGGTCATCGTGGGCGGCGGCATCAGCGGCTTAGCCGCAGCTTATTTTCACCGCAAACAGAATCCTGCCGCGCGAATACTGATTCTGGACAATCACGACGATTTTGGCGGTCATGCCAAGCGCAACGAGTTTCATGTCAACGGCCGCATGCTGCTCGCCAACGGTGGCACAGTTTCGATCGAATCGCCGTTTCCTTACAGTGCCGAAGCACGCGGCTTGCTTACGGAACTAGGAATAGAGCCCGCTAAGTTCGAAGAGAAGTACGACGACAGCAAGGTGTACAAAGGCCTCAAATCGGCTTACTTCTTCGACAAGGAAACATTCGGGACAGACCGTCTTGTGATCGGAGGGCCGGCCCCGTTCGGCAAGCAAGGTACGGTTTCTTGGTCCGACTTCCTCGCGAAAACACCCCTTAGTGAAACCGTCCAGAAAGACATCGCCCACCTACAGGAAGTGAAGGTCGATTATCTACCAGGAATTTCTTCCGACGAAAAAAAGGAAAAGTTGTCTCGAATGAGCTACAAGGATTTTCTTCTGAAGCTGGTCAAAGTCAATCCTGGCGTGATTCCGTTCTACCAAACCCGGACGCACGGACTGTTTGGAGTGGGGATCGACGGAGTTTCGGCGCTCGATTGTTGGGGCCTTCGTTTCCCCGGTTTCCAGGGAATGGGCATCGCGCCGGGTCCTTACCGTCGCATGGGTTTCACCGCGACGGGGGAAGCCACACCCGAAAAGGAACCCTATCACTTCCACTTTCCAGACGGAAACGCTTCGATCGCGCGGGCAGTCGTAAAGGCGCTCATCCCTGAGGCGGCAACTGGCCATACGGCCGAAGATATCGTCACGGCGAAGTTCGACTACGCGAAGCTTGATAGGAACAACATTTCCGTGCGGATTCGATTGAGCAGTACAGCACTGCGGGTGCGACATATCGGCAATCCCGCGTCGGCGAAAGAAGTAGAAGTCAGTTATGCTCGCGAGAAAAAGATATACAACGTCCGCGCCAAAGGCACGGTGTTGGCTTGCTGGAACATGATGATACCGTACCTTTGTGCGGAATTGCCGGACGCACAGAAGGAGGCCCTCCGGTATGGGTCGAAGGTTCCCTTGGTATATAGCGTAGTCGCCGTCAAGAACTGGAAGGCCTTTCACACCTTGGGAATTCAACGCGTTTCCGCTCCTGGGATGTATCACACTGGCGTCGGCCTGGATCAGCCGGTCAGCATCGGCGGTTACAAATGTTCCCAAACACCGGATGAGCCCGTGCTGCTGCGCATGACGCGCACGCCATGCATGCCGGGACTCTCGGAGCGAGATCAGCATCGGGTCGGGCGCGGAGAATTGCTGTCGACGCCATTCGAAACGTTCGAGCGCAATATCCGCGATCAGTTGTCGCGCATTTTATCGGCGGGAGGTTTCGATCCCGCCAGAGACATCGAGGCCATCACCGTCAATCGGTGGCCGCATGGTTATGCCTACGAGTACAACCCACTTTGGGATCCCGATTGGCCTGATGGACAAAGACCCTGCGACCTTGCGAGGAAACGCTTGGGGCGGATCGCGATCGCCAACTCCGACGCCGCAGCCGCGGCCTACACCGACCAGGCGATTGACCAAGCCTACCGAGCCGTTCAGGAGCTTGCCTAGTTTCTTGCTCTGCCCACAGTTTTCGCTTGACACGCGACAGTGATTTCCCTAAGGTTCCACGATTATAGTAAGGTTGGGTCCTTGCTGTGCCCAGGGTTGGACAAGCGATGCTCGAGGAATCGCTCAGGGTTGAGGCGGTTTCCATGAAACACACGTTCTTCCTTGACGAGTGCCTGTCGACTTACTCGACGGCACAACGTGACGTCTCGCCCCTGCCTTCCTTTTCCTTTGTGCCATTCATGCACGCATGGCTACATCGCAATATCCTCGCCCAGAAGCGTTTTTGGTTTTCAATTCTAGGTTAACTCCCATGACAAGAGCCTCGCGCAGTCTTGTGATGAAATCTGGAGGGCACATTATGATCGGCACACGCATTTTGTTTCTTGATTGTCGCGGTTTGCGATACCTCCTGTTGGCTTTGGTCGGACTTCTGCTTATCTGTAATTCTACAACCGCGCAAAACGCCACTGGCCGAATCATCGGAACGGTAACCGATGCGCAAGGTGCGGCCATCGCTGGTGCCAAGGTTACGGTGACCAATACCGGCACGAACGTGCATTGGAACACAGTCACCAGTGGTGACGGCTACTACCAGGTCTTGGAGCTCCCGGTAGGCACCTATTCGGTCGGCGCAGAACATGAGGGTTTTTCCAAAGTGGTGACGGCAGCGGAACCCCTGGACATCAACCAAGCGCTGAGAATCGATGTGCACATGAAGGTCGGCTCGCTAACGGACGTGGTTAGAGTCGAAGCGCAGGCGGCACAAGTGGAAACCGTTAACGCCACTCTCGGAGGGACGGTCACCGGCGCACCGATCCAGAATCTGCCGCTCAACGGCCGAAATACGCTGGATCTGGCTCTGACGCAGCCCGGCGTGGTTCCGATTGCCGACGACCTGGGAACTTACGGCACAAGCAACGGGGGATCGAACGGCTTCGATGGTATCAGCGTGGCGGGGGGACGCGGAGACTCGGTCACGTATCTGCTCGACGGCGGCGTCAACAATCGGGTGACCAGCAATCAAGTTGTCTTTAATCCGAATCCAGAAGACGTCGCGGAGTTCCGTCTCCTGGAAAATAACTATACGGCGGAATACGGACGCAACGGCGGCGGCACGATCAGTGTGGTTACCAAGTCGGGCACAAATTCCCTCCATGGGAGCCTGTATGATTACCTACGCAACGACGCGTTAAACGCTAGCGATTTCTTCGACAACGCACAGGGCAACCCCCGCCCGGTCCTCAAGCGCAATCAGTTTGGGGGCACGATCGGCGGTCCGATTACGATTCCCAAGTTGATTGATGGCAAAGACCGGTTCTTCTTTTTCTTTGGCTACCAGGGGCAGCGACTGACGGAAACGGGGAATCAAGGATTAGGATTCGTCACGACCTACACCCCAGCTCAACTAACCGGCGACTTCTCGAATTTCAACGGCTCGGGACCTGATCCAGGGGTGGCCGCGTTTCTTCAGAGCCACCCGTTTTACCAGTCAGATCCCGCTAAGGCAGCACAAGCGATCATCGATCCCACGACCATCAATCCTGTTGCGCAAAACTGTATCGCAGCCGGCTTGATCCCCACGTCCCCAACTGGACAAGTATTTCCCCTAGGGTCGGGAACAGAGAATCCATACCAATACACAGGTAAGTTCGATTTCTATGCGACGCAGAACGACCGCATCTCGCTCACCGTCGGATATAACAAGAGACCTGTATTCAATCCGTTTTCTGGGGCCAACGTTCCGGGCTTCACCGCTAATACAACGGACTGGGACTATTTTACGAATGTGGGCTATACGAAAACGCTTTCGCCCAGCATGCTGAACGAGTTTCACGCCACCGGACAGCGTTGGTACCAGACGCAACTTGCGGCATCTCACCCGCCGACAGTGGCGGCTTTGGGCGTAAATATCCAATCGGACGATCCCTTCGGCACGCCAAACCTTTACTTTGCTAGCGGCCTCTCCCTTGGCTTCGACCCAAACATTCACTGGAAGGCTGACAATACCTATGCTTTTACGGACACGCTGACCTGGAATCGGGGCCGCCACAACTGGAAGTTTGGTGGACGGTTTGCGATTTTCCAGGCGAATACGGTTTATGCCTACCAGACCAACGGAGCTTTTGTCTTCTCCGGACCGGACGGTATCGGATCCGGAAATGACCTGGCCGACTTTTTGTTCGGCGCTTCGGACGAATTCTTCGAATACTCCAAGGCTCCGGATAATGAGCACCAAAGGCAATACGCGCTATTTGCGCAGGACGAATGGAAGGTTACGCCGCGCCTCACCCTGACGCTGGGGCTCCGTTACGAGTACACCACTCCGGAAACAGATACGAAGGGATATACCTTCAGCATTATCCCGGGCCTTCAGTCGAAGAGGTTCGTGAATGCGCCACTAGGGCTGGTATTCCCAGGCGATTCGGGTGCGCCAAAGGGCTGGTATTTCCCGGACCGCAAGAATTTTGCCCCGCGGTTCGGCTTTGCTTGGGATCCCTTTGGGAGTGGGCAGACCAGCCTACGCGGCGGTTTCGGTATGTTCTACGACACTCTGAATGGCTGGATGTCGGATTGGGCGACCGACGAGCCTCCCTTCGCGGGAGGCGCCGACTTCTTCTTTGACCCCAGCATGGTCCCTACGCTGCCCACGGACCCGGCAAGCACCATACTGTCGCACCCGTACGAGACCGGCGGCGCCGTCGATCCTTTCCCTTCGGTAATACCACCGCCCACGAATGTTGACTTTTTCGCGGCGGGATTCCTCCCTCGTTTCGGGCCTTCCAATAACTTTGTTAACGTCCACCTCAAGACCCCGTACATTTATCAGTACAACCTCAGTGTTCAGCGCCAAGTGGCAAACGGCCTCATGGCCGAAATCGGCTACGCTGGGAGTTCCTCGCACCGGCTGCTGACGTGGGTCGACGCAAACCCCGTGATTCCGGGAACCAACAACCGAGTCCTGAACGAAGGGCAAGGACTTGCGCATAACACCTACGGATATGCGACCACCTTTGACGGACTGAACAACGCAAACTATAACGGCCTGCTGGTGAGCCTTTCGAAGAGAGAAACCGATGTGCGTTATCTCGGCCAAGTGTTCTTCACGCTCGCGTATACCTGGTCCCACAATCTGGATGATGGATCTGGATTCAACTCGCGTAGCGGGCAAAGTGCGTCCTACAATCATCATCAATTCTACGGCAACTCCAACTTCGACATCCGGCAGCGCTTGACCTTCAGCGGCGGTTGGGAACTGCCATTCGCCCGGCTCTGGTCGAGCGGGCCCAAGCGGTTGACAACGAGTTGGAGTCTGTATCCCATTCTTTTCGCGCAGTCCGGCATTCCCCTCGATGTTAGGGCTGGTCTGTCCCACCGATCGAGCACCCCCGGTCCCTCTGGTGCCGGCGATCAAGGAGTAGTAAGAGCCGATCAGATCACTAGTTCGATACATACATTTGATCCGCATCAAGTACAAACTTTCAACGGAACTCCCGGGAATTACTGGTTCGACCCTAACGACTTCACTGTACCGGATTGCTTTTTCAGCTCCGCCATTCCAGGCTCGGGGGCGGCGGGAGCATGTCCAGCCCCGACGTACGGCACCTTCGGGAGAAACTCTTTCCGCGGGCCGAGGCGCGTCAATATGGACTTGGCACTGGAAAAGACGACCAACCTCGTAGGTGAGCGAGCAAAACTCATCTTTCGCGTCGAGGCCTTCAATCTTTTCAATCACACCGAATTCCGGCCGCCGGCATCCAGCTCTTTTAGCTCCGGAACGTTCGGCGAAATTACCGGAACGTATGATCCCAGGATCCTTCAGTTGGCGCTAAAGCTGACGTTTTAGCTTCTACACCCGATGCGCGGGCGGACCGTTCACACCCGGTCGGCCTACGTTCTTCTTTCCCAGAGTCAGATTGCGCCGCTCCATTTGGTGAACAGAGGAATGCCGTGAGTAAGCGCGATGGCGACAAGAAGAAAGGACGCCCGATCGACCGTCGAGACTTCTTGAACGGCGTGGCTCTGACGATTGGCAGTTCGCTCTTGCCGTTTGAGAGGTTGCTAGGACAAGACCCCGGGCCAGATCCCTCAGCCCAGGAATATTTCTTGTCGAAGGGTATCACACCGCAGGACCCGCGGTACTATCCGCCCGCCCTGACCGGCATGCGTGGGAGTCACCCCGGTTCGTTTGAGGCAGCTCACGGCTTGCGGGATGGGAAGGCTTCCCTCGATGCGATCGACACAAAAGAACACTATGACCTAATTGTGGTGGGTGGAGGCATCAGCGGGCTCGCGGCCGCGTATTTCTATCGAAAATCCGTCGGGCCTCGGGCCAAGATTCTAATCCTCGACAATCATGATGACTTCGGCGGTCATGCCAAACGCAACGAGTTCCGAGCCGGGAATCGTCTGTTGCTGGGATACGGCGGTACACAATCCATCGAAGCACCCGGCCACTACAGCAAGGAATCGATTGGCCTGCTGAAGGAGTTGGGTATCGACACTCACCGATTCTACAAATACTACGACCAGAAACTGTTCCAATCGATGCACCTGAAGTCCGCGACCTTCTTTGATAGAGAAACCTTCGGTCAGGATCTGCTGTGGCCGAATGTGATTGTTGGTTACGACGAAACATATTCCGGAGGCAAAACCGTAACTCTGGAAGCACTCGCGCAGATACCGATCGCGGAGGCCGCGCGCAAGGACATCTTGCGTCTACAGACGGAGTCGATCGATTACCTTCCAGACCTGGATCCCCACCAGACGCGCGCAAAGCTGACTAAGACGAGCTACAAAGATTTCCTTCTGCAATTCGCGACGGTCCATCCAGATGTAGTCAAGGTTTTTCAATCATCCACTCATGACCTTTATTGTGTGGGCATCGATGCCGTCTCGGCACAGGCATGTCGAGGTATGGGGTACCCGGGGTTCAAGGGAGTGAAGGCCACTCCGCGCCGAAGGTCTGAGGCTCAGGAAGGGGAGGGAGAAGAAGAACCATACATTTTTCACTTTCCGGATGGCAACGCGTCCATAGCACGATTGCTGGTGCGCACTCTGATTCCGGATTCCGCCCCCGGACACACGATGGAGGACATTGTCACGGCAAAAATGAACTACGCGCGTTTGGACGATCCGCGGAATCCTGTGCGCATCCGTCTGAACAGCACTGGGATAGCGGCAAAACATGTCGGAGAACCATCGACAGCGAAAGAACTCGAGATTACGTATGTCACTGATGGGAAGGCACGCAAGGTGCGCGGTTCACATAGCGTTTTGGCCTGCTACAATTGTGTCGTTCCGTATTTGTGTCCGGAGATGCCGGAAGAGCAAAAGGAAGCCCTCGCCTACGCGGTAAAACAACCGCTCGTTTACACGAATGTTCAAATCCGCAATTGGACGGCTTTTCAAAAGCTCGGTGTAAGTTACATTTACGCGCCCAGTAGCTATTTCTGCTCGACGACTTTGGATTTCCCGGTTTCGATCGGAAAGTATAAATTTCCAAGTTCGCCCGAAGAGCCTTGTATCCTGCACCTGGTCCGCACTCCTTGCAGCCCCGGCCTCCCCTGCAAGGATCAGTTCAAAGCCGGGCGCTACGAACTTTTCACGACGCCGTTTGAAACCTTCGAACGGAAAATTCGTGATCAACTAGGCCGCATGCTTGCCGCTGGGGGGTTTGATCCTGCGCGAGACATCCAAGCGATCACGGTTAACCGATGGCCGCACGGCTACGCTTATGAATACAACCCTTTGTTCGAGCCGCAGGACCGGCCCGTGTCAGCGCGCCCCTGCGTCCTAGGCCGCAAACCATTCGGCAGGATCACCATCGCCAATTCGGACTCCGACGGTCACGCCTACACCAACACGGCCATTGACCAGGCCTATCGGGCCGTCCAAGAAGTTGTTTCCATCAAAGAGGGGATTGCCAACAGCGCCTGAGGGGACCGTCCATGAGCAGGAAAAGACGCGATCGTGACTTGGGAATGAGCTCGAATATTACCCGCCGAGACTTTCTGAACGGCGTTGGGATTACCGTGGGCTTCTCCTTGCTTGGTACCGACCCGGTCCTGCTTGACGTAATTCGCGTGCCTGACACCGCCTTCGCGCCCGAAAAAGACCCCCACTACTATCCACCATCCAAAACTGGTTTGCGCGGCAGCCACCCGGGATCGTTCGAAGTTGCTCACTCACTGCGCGATCGCAAGCAATGGCCCGAAGCCCAGGAGGAAAAGGAGACTTTCGACCTCGTCGTGGTAGGCGGCGGAATGAGCGGCCTTTCTGCCGCGTACTTCTTCCGCAAGTCTTTCGGGTCCAAAGCCAGGATTCTTATCCTCGATAATCATGATGATTTTGGCGGCCACGCCAAGCGGAATGAGTTTCGCGCCGGCGACCGTCTCCTGATCGGATATGGAGGCACTCAATCAATCGAAGGGCCCGGGCACTATAGCCCCGAAGCCATTGGCCTGCTTAAAGAAATCGGCATCGACGTACAGCGGTTCTACAAATACTTCGACCAGAATTTGTACAAGTCCATGAATTTGAAGCGTGCAACGTTCTTCGACAAGGAGACGTTTGGTGCGGATCGGCTCGTGCCCGGCGCCGGCCTTCACTCGACTCCGGAAGCCATCACTCAAATTCCGATCGATGAAGCCGCGCGCCAGGACTTGGCCCGCCTGGAAAACGATGCCGTCGATTATTTGCCGAGTCTGTCCGCCGAAGAGAAGCGCGTCAAGCTGATCAAGACCAGCTATAAAGACTTTCTTCTTCGATCTGCAAAAGTCCACGCGGACGTTATTAAGGTCTTTCAGTCCGCGCCGCACGGGCTCTACGGCGTAGGGATTGACGCCGTTTCCGCGGACAACTGCAGAGGGATGGGTTACCCGGGCTTCAAGGGCATGCCCGCTCCGCCTCGAGAACGTGGAGAGCGCGAGCCGTACATCTTCCACTTTCCTGACGGTAACGCCTCGATCGCGCGGCTCCTGGTTCGCACGCTCGTACCAGGCTCCGCTCCGGGAAGAACGATGGAGGATATCGTCACCGCGAAAATGAATTACGCGATACTCGACGATCCCGCTTCTCCCGTTCGTATCCGATTGAATAGCACGGCAATTCGCGCCGCCCACGTCGGTGATCGAGCAACCGCGACGGAGGTGGAGGTCACCTACGTCCGCGGCGGCAAGGCACTCAAGGCCCGAGCGGCGCAATGCATCCTTGCTTGCTACAACATGGTGATTCCGTATCTATGCCCCGAAATGTCCGATAAACAGAAGGAAGCGCTTGCCTATGCGGTGAAGATTCCCCTCGTCTATACCAACGTGCAGATTCGAAATTGGAAGCCCTTTCACAAACTGGGCCTGAACAACATCTATTGCCCCGGCGGCTATTTCTCCTCCTTTTCTCTCGATTTTCCCGTTTCCATCGGAGATTACAAGTTTCCCAGCTCGCCGGAGGAATCCTGCCTTCTCCATTTGATGCGAACGCCCTGCCGTCCTGGCTTGGATTGTAAGGACCAATACCGAGCCGGACGCGCCGACCTCCTGGCCACTACGTTCGAGACCTTTGAACGTAATATCCGTGATCAGCTCGCGCGAATGCTTGTGACCACCGATTTCGATCCTGCGCGGGACATTCAAGCCATCACCGTGAACCGCTGGCCACACGGATACGCTTACGAATACAACCCTCTGTTTGAACCGCTTGACCGACCAGATTCTGAACGTCCCTGTGTGATCGGGCGAAAACCGTTTGGCCGAATCAAGATCGCCAATTCGGATGCCGACGGCCACGCTTACACCAACATTGCCATCGACCAGGCCTACCGTGCCGTGCGTGAGATTTCCGCCCAGGGGGACCTGTGAACCGTATGAGTTGAATAAGACCAAACGCTTGTCGGGGCCGGGTGTTGTGGCAAGGGAAGACCGTGGATGTGAACCGGAGGCCGAAACATATGCCCAGAACAGTAGTGGCGCTGGTGGTGCTAGTGTGTTTTTGTACGCCAGCAGCGTTCTGCCAAGCAGTGCCGACGTTTGTGGGTGTCCGCACGTTTCTGGGGGCGCCCTACGTTGCGAATCTGGACGACGTGCATGCGGATTTCGCGGTTCTCGGCGTTCCCTTCGACGAAGGAACCTGGGGCTGGCCGGGTGAGCGGTACGGTCCCCGCGGCATGCGCGAGAGTTCTCAAGAATACAATCACGATCTCACTGAAGGCTTCTACTACATCGACCGGGACAGCACGGTTCTCAAAGGCAAACACTGGGTGGACGTCGGCGACGTGCCCATAATGCCTACCGTTCCATCGCAGACGGGCGACAAGATCACCGAAATGGTACGGAAGATTCGTTCCAAGGGAGCCTTTCCGATTGTATTGGGGGGAGATCACAGCATCACCTTCCCGATACTACGCGCCGTCAACATCCCGGTTACCGTCATCCACTTTGATGCCCACCTCGATACATGGAACGGAGCGCCCGGAAATCTCGATCACGCGTCTTGGGTAAACCGGGCGGTAGGGCTTCCGAATGTGAAAAAGGTGATTCAACTTGGGCAACGGGGGCTAGCCAACGATGAGGAAGCGATGGGGAATGCTCGCAAGGATCACACCACGATCATCACGGGAGAGCAAATTCATCGCAAAGGAGTCGAGTGGGTCCTTTCACAGATTCCGGACAGCGGAAACATTTACATCACGCTTGATGTGGATGTGATGGATCCCACGCTTGCACCAGGCACTGGAACTCTAGAACCGGACGGCCTCAACTTCTCCGAGATAGACGGGCTGCTGAAGGGCGTGACGTCGAAAGGACGTTTGGTGGGGATGGATATTGTGGAAGTAAATCCGATGCGCGATGGCAGCACACGTACCGAGCAGACCGCGATCCGGCTGCTGATTGACACGCTGGGCGCCGCTTTCCACTAGGGCGCCACGCAGAACGCCCGCCAGAGCGGTCTGAGCGGGTGTCGGAAGTGTGGTGTCGCAGTTCTAAAGGGGGAATGCATGGGCAATAGATTGCTCGGTTTGTTTCTTGTCTTGGGGTCCGCAATTGTTGGTGCTTCGGCGCAGACAGCTCGCCAGCATGCCGATCGTATCTTCGTGAATGGCAAAATATGGACCGCAGACGACGCCAGGCCGCAAGCACAAGCCCTAGCCATAAGCGGCGACAAGATCATGGCCGTCGGTTCGAATGAGGAAGTACATGCGCTCGCCACAACAGCGGACACAGCAGTCATCGATTTGCAGGGTCGCCTGGTTGTTCCTGGATTTCAGGATTCCCATCTCCATTTTCCGGGGCAGTCCGTTAATGAAGTGGACCTGCACGGGACAGAGACGCTGAAGGAGTTTCAGCAGCGCCTCGCTGATTTTGCCAAAGCTCATCCCAAGCTTCCCTGGATCACGGGGCATGGCTGGGGTTACTCGGCCTTTCCAAACGAAACGGTTGACAAGAAATACATCGATGAAGTGATTTCCGATCGTCCCGTGTACGTGAGTGAACGCGACGGGCACATGGGCCTTGCCAACTCCAAGGCCCTGGAAATCGCCGGAATTACTCGCGCCACATCAGACCCGCCGAACGGACATCTTATGAAGAACGCGAACGGCGAACCCACGGGCGAATTCAAAGAAGCTGCGCAAAGACTTATTGGCAGCCATATCCCCCCTGAATCAGCCGATGACCGCTATCAAGCCTTGATGCAGCACATGAATGAAGCAGCAGAAGCCGGTCTGACGTCCGTGCAAGACGCGGTTACAAGCCTTCGCACGTTTGGCGTCTACGAGCGGGCTTTCAGTGAGGGGGCTTTGAAGCTGCGATTTCGTTTTGCTCCTCTCATTTTGCCCAAAGATGGAGGAGCTCCCAGAAATCACAAACTGGAAACGGCTTTGACCGAGGCCGACTTGGCCAAATACAGAAGACTCCGAGAGACCTTTAAGGGGCCAATGCTGAAGTTTGGAGCCATCAAAGGAGTTCTTGACGGAACGGTGGACGCAAGGACGGCGGCGATGTTTGAGCCGTATGTGGGCGGTGGCACCGGAATCCCTTTCTGGGATCAGGACGACTTGAACAGGACCGTAGCTCTCTACGACAAAGAAGGATTTCAGGTCCTATTGCACGCGATCGGAGACAAGGCCATCAACATGGCATTGAATGCGTTTGAGTATGCGGCTAAGACGAACGGGACGACGGGGAGGCGGCATCGCGTGGAGCACGCGGAAGTTCCATTGCTTTCCGATCTGCCGCGCTTCAAACAGCTTGGTGTTATTGCGTCGACGCAGGCCATGTTCGCCAATCCGGACGCCACGGTATTGAAGAATTTTGCGGTACTGCTTGGTCCGGCGCGAGCTTCACACGCGGATTCCTTCAAGGATTTTGACGACGCAGGGGTAGTGCAAGCGTTTGGCAGTGACTGGGGGGTCTTCTCGTTTGCTCCGTTGCCAGCGATTTATTGCGCAGTGACACGCATGACCCCGGAAGGCACGCCCGCGGGTGGCTGGTACCCAGCGGGACGCATTTCAGTGGAAGCCGCTCTAAGGCATTTCACGCGTGACGGAGCGTACGCTAGTTTTGACGAGGACGTACGAGGTTCACTGACGCCGGGAAAGTTGGCGGACTTCGTTGTGCTGTCCAAGGACATTCTTACCGCGGACCATGCAGATATTCTCAAAACAAAAGTACTCCTGACCGTGATGGGTGGAAAGGACACCTATCGAGACAAGGACCTGTAGAGCGAAGCCAATTTGAATGTTGGAGAGGACAATTATCATTATACGTAGGAGAAGGGGACAGCAGCGTAACATGTTGCATCTTCTGTATTGCACGACTGAGTACAATCTAATGCAGTAGAGCGGGCGTCGTACAATGGCAGTATAGAAGCTTCCCAAGCTTCCTCTAGCAAACCTTAACTCGCTGAACTGGCGGCACTTAACTAAAGCAAGATTCCTGGCAATTGGAAAATGATGGAAAATGGAACGGACCCTAGCCTACTCGATTGAGCGCCAGGCAAAAAAAACTTGACAGAAAGCGACTTGACGACTGAGCTAAGCCGGTTGGAGAACGGGCCCGTCGGTCGAAAGCCCACCGTCCTTGGGCGCATCTGCTAGAACACCTGCCTTCCAAGCAGCTGCATAGAAATCAATGAAGTCGGTCACTTCTTCCGAGGGCCTGCGCAACCGTTCTTTCCCAGAGCGGCGGATTATCCGCTCTGCAATTGAGGTCGGCCTCTGTGAATGGATCGTCACTGGAACGGAGTAGCGCGACGATCGGGACTCCCGACAAAACTTCCCCGAAATGTGCGACCAAACCATCGCGTTCCAACCACGGCGAACCATGCCCAATGACTACGACTCCAATTGGAAGGGCTAGAACCCCAAGGCTTCGCGCATCCGAGGAGCCGAGAGCGGGAATTACCCGATACCCATTGCGCTCTAGGAGGCCGCTCTCTCCGACAGCAGGCTCGGAGAGAACTCCACTTGCAAGACAGTCTTCATGCTCGACTTGGCCCCTCAGAGTGCTCATTACCGAACACAGGTTCGTGAATCCAGAGGACGACTTGCTCTTGTCAGTTAAGCCTATGCCTTGACCCCTGCTTTGCGAAGAAATGTCATCATTGGACACCAATTCGTAAAGGCCGATTGAAACAGGTTCAAGCCTACGAGAGCTGTGAAGAGAAACCAGTAGGGGCTTACCCAGTATCCCAAAGCCAGGGAAACAAGGACAAAAGCACCCGCAATCAGTCTAAGGTAACGTTCTAGGGTCATGGTATTGCCTCCTTTTTCAATCTGCTGCAGGCACGAGATCCTCGCCAACGGGTGGCGAAGCTCTTGCGCCGCCGCGTTCACTCAGGTAATAAAGAACCGGAACAGTCATTCGAGAGAGCACCGTCGAGGCGACCTCCCCGGCCATCAGTGAAATCGCCAGTCCCTGGAAGATCGGATCAAACAGAATCACGCTCGCACCGACAACGACAGCCGCGGCCGTTAGCAGCATGGGACGGAAACGAACTGCTCCTGCGTCGACCACGGCTTGTTCCAGAGACATTCCGTGCGACCGGCGTAGCTCGATGAAATCCACAAGAATGATTGAGTTTCGAACGATGATTCCCGCGCCAGCGATGAAACCAATCATCGAAGTCGCGGTGAAAAATGCCCCCATCAGCGCATGAGCTGGCAAGATGCCGACGAGCGTTAGCGGAATCGGGGCCATGATCACGAGAGGTGTCTTGAACGACTTGAACCAACCGACCACTAGGACGTAAATCAGCACCAGAACGGCCGCGAAGGCCAGACCAAGGTCACGAAATACCTCGACCGTGATGTGCCACTCACCGTCCCATTTCATGGCGTAATGGCTTGTGCTTTCCGGAAGGATGGTGCCCGAATAGAGCTTTACGTGGCCGCCGTTTGGCAGTTGGAGTTTATTGATTGACTCGTTCATCTGAACGATCGCGTACACAGGACTCTCCACGATTCCGGCAACGTCCCCGGTAACATACACGACGGGTCGCAAGTTCTTGTGATAAACGCTTTGATCAATCGCGGTCTCCCGTATGTTGGTAACCTCGCGAAGGGAAACCTGTGCGCCCGAGGGTCCAGGTAACTTCAGGTTTTCAAGATCCTCGATGCCGGAACGATCTGGTCGAGACAAGCGCACTTCGATGAGGACATCTTCTCGCGATGCGGGATCGTGCAGCAGCCCCGCTGAGGCCCCGCTCAGGCCTATCTGGACCGTTCGGGTAACCTCGGCTGCTGAAACGCCTTGCAGCGCAGCCTTGTCGAGATCCACTTTCATGTCGTACTTGTTCTGCGGATCTTCGACGTACCAATCGACGTCCACTACACCGGGAGTCTCTTGGAAAATCTTCTTTATCTTTGCCGCCAGTTCCGTCTGACCTTTGTAGTCCGGCCCATACACCTCAGCAACGAGAGTTTGCAGCACTGGCGGACCCGGTGGAACCTCGGCGACTTTGATGCGCGCGCCAAATGGCACGGCAATTTTGTCCAACTCGGGTCGTAATCTGCGCGCGATTTCGCGGCTCTGTGCTTTGCGGTCATGTCGAGAGAGAAGATTCACCTGGATATCAGCTTGGTTCGGTTGACGCCGCAAGAAATAACGTCGCACGAGCCCGTTGAAGTTGTAGGGTCCCGAGGTTCCTGCGTAGATCTGGTAATTGATGACCTCCGGTTGCTCACCCAAGTAGCTCCCCAAAGCCTGGGCTACATGTGTCGTCTGCTCCAGTGGGGTTCCATCGGGCATGTCTATGATCACCTGAAATTCGCTCTTGTTGTCGAAGGGGAGCATCTTGACCTGCACCCACTTGAGCGGAATGAACGCCACCGCTGCCAGCAGCAGCAGCACCACACCATTGAGGAAGAACCACCTCCGTCCTGAATTCTGAATCAGTGGATTCATCAAGCGGCGATAGAGCCGCGTCGTCCAGCCTTCGGCCTCATGCCCGGACTTGGGACGATCGGCGTAATGATGCAGCAGGCGCAGAGCGGCCCAGGGTGAAACCACGAAAGCAACGATCAAGGAAAACATCATCGCCGCTGAAGCGCCCACTGGAATCGGCCGCATGTACGGCCCCATCAGGCCGCGCACGAAGGCCATCGGGAGAATGGCCGCAATCACTGCGAAGCTGGCCAGAATCGTTGGGTTACCAACTTCGTCCACGGCTTCAACTGCAACGTCAGCAAGTGAGCGGCCACGATTTTCGGGCAGCCGGAAATGGCGAACGATGTTCTCGACCACGACGATGGCGTCATCCACCAAGATGCCAATCGAAAAGATCAGTGCGAAAAGCGTCACGCGGTTGAGCGTGTACCCGAGCAAGTAGAAGATAGCGAGAGTCAGTGCGAGGGTTACGGGAATGGCCAGAAGCACGACGCCTGATTCGCGCCAGCCCAATGCCAGTGCTATCAGTAGTGTGACGGAAAGCGTGGCGAGGAAGAGATGCTTGAGGAGTTCGTCCGATTTGTCCTTTGCCGTTTCCCCATAGTGGCGCGTGACGGTGATATTCAAATCGTTTGGCAGCGTGTTGCCTCGAAGAGAGTCAATCTTTTGCAGAGCGTTCTCAGAAATGAGCGTGGCGTTCGCGCCCTTGCGCTTGGCCAGGGTAATCGTTACGGCTGGGTACTCTGCATTCGCCGTGCTTCCAGTAGTTCCTTTGGCGTTGGCGAACAGGACGTGCCTGTCCGGTTCCGCTGGGCCGTCTAGGATCTTTTCCGCCACATCCCGCAGGTATATGGGCCGCCCAACATGAACGCCCACGACGACTTGTTGCAGTTCTTCCGGGAGCGTAAAGAAGTTGCCAGCTTCGACCTGAAACTCCTCGTTGCCACGCGCAAAACTCCCCGCTTGACTCCGCGTATTCGCGGCTCCGAGTTGCATGACAACGGAACCAGGAGTCAGTCCGTAAGCTGCGAGCCGTTGGGTATTCAAGACGACGCGCAATTTTCGGGGCTGCCCGCCGATGATCGTTGTTTCGGAAACGTCATCCAGTTGTTTGAGTGAATGCTCCAGTTCTCCCGCGATGCGCCGCAGTTGGTAGGCGTCGTAGTTCTTGCCCCAGAGCGTCAGAGCCAGAATCGGAACATCGTCTATTGAACGCGCCTTGATGATCGGCTGCGAGACTCCTTGGGGGATGCGGTCGAAGTTCGAATACAGTTTGTTATAGGTCTTGACGATCGCATCTTCTTCTTTTGTGCCCACATAAAAGCGCACGATCACCATGCTCAGGCCGGGGTGGCTGATCGAGTAGATATACTCGACTCCCGGTATTTCACGGATTAGCTTTTCCATGGGCACGGTGGCACGTTGCGTTACTTCTTCTGCTGACGCCCCCGGCATCTGGACGAAGACGTCCAGCATGGGGACGACAATCTGCGGTTCTTCCTCGCGCGGCGTCCGCAGGATGCTGAATGTTCCCAGAAGGAGAGCCCCAACGATGACCAGCGGTGTCAGCTTGGACTGAATGAAGAGGTGCGCAATCTGGCCCGCCAGTCGCAGGACGTGAGTGGAGTTGCCCGGTTTGGGAGACGTGTCGCTCATGGCCGTATTGCGATTCGTTTGCCACTCAGGTCGCGATCTCCCGCTACCGCAACTAGCTTTTCGCCGCCTTGTAGTCCGGAGAGAACTTCAATCTGTTCTCCTGCACTCTTGCCAATCGTGACGTAACGCAATCCCGCGATTTGGTTTGCGTCGAGCACGTAAACTCCCTGGAGTTGGCCGCGCTCCACTAACGAGGTGCGTGGAACGAGCAGCGTCGGCCGCTCACCGCGTGGGAATCGGGCTCTCCCGAAGAGCCCAGACCGGAGACGCCCATCAGCGGGCAATGCAACTTTCACGAGGAAGCTGCGGCTGGCCGGATCGGCTGCCGGAACGATTTGAACGACTTTACCGAACAGTGGGACATTCCCTAGCGCGTCAATCGTCACTGGACTGATCTGCCCAACTTGGACAAGGCGGAGGTCGCTTTCATCGACGGCCACTTCCAGCCGGTAGCTTCGCGTATCTTCAATGGTGAACATGGGCATGCCGGGAGAGGCCAATGTGCCCGCATCGGCCTTTTTTTCCGTCACTAACCCGGCAAACGGCGCGTGTATGCGCGTATATCCAAGCGAAGTCCGAGCCTGCATTAGACCTGCATTTGCTTGTGCTTGCCCGGCACGCGCCATATCGCGGCGAGCTTCGGCCGACTGGTAGCGCCCTTTGATCTCGTCAAATTCCTGTGGACTGACCGATTTCTTCTCGTACAGTTGTTGGTAGCGCTTCAGTGTTGCTTCGGCGAGAGCAAAGTCCGAATCGGCGGCCGAGACTTCTTTTTCCGCCACATTCAGGGCAGCAGTGGCTTGATCCGTTCCGGAGCGAGGCTGCGCGTCATTGAGAACCGCAAGCACCTGACCGCTTTGCACGCGGTCGCCTTCACGCGCACAGATCTCGACGATGTCGCTCATCATCTGACTGGCAACCTGGCTCGTATGCGCGGCGCGCACCGTTCCGACGGCTTCCAGCCAGTCGGGTGCGGTTGCCGTTTGCGCGACAATCACGGAAACGTTGCCCACCGTTTCTGGCGCCGCAGCCGGAGTGTGGCGCTCGTTCGAACAACTGGATAGCCCGCCGCTTGCGACCAAACACAAGATAATTGGAAGTGTGAGTCTTTGATTTCTGCGATTCATTGCGTCACCAAAGGAGACTGAGGATTCAAAGTTCCACTGGCCAGTTCGAGGTTCGCGTAGCCGGTGTGATAGCGATAGACGGCTTCCCAATATTCGGCTTGCGTGCGCCGGGCCGTTTCTTCCGCCGCGAGCAAATCGGTAATCGTCGATAGTCCGGAGTCGTAGCGGTTCTGATTGATCCGCAGACTTTCTTGAGATGCGGCAATCGTTGCGCGAGCGACTTCCACCTGCTGACGCGCGGAGTCCAGCTCATAGTAGGC
>Ga0066703_10000017_pt1 | contig 29744 bp, 26 predicted proteins | sample GraSoiAngelo_152_FD_66505 | JGI IMG/M metagenome (GOLD analysis project Ga0066703, IMG submission 66505) | Grasslands soil microbial communities from the Angelo Coastal Reserve, California, USA - 14_1009_12_30cm | ecosystem: Environmental > Terrestrial > Soil > Grasslands | place: USA...
CCGCAAGAGGCCCCCATGTGCATTTCGGCGCATGAATAACCACTCACAAGAAACAGGGGTGGGGGTGTACCTTGCTTTCTAACTCACATCTCCCGGCGGTGCCCGATGCCTAAGTAGCAGGCGAGAGAAAATATAGCTGATGGCTACAAGGGCGATCACCGCTGCCGTCACTTGCAGCTTGTGATGCACCAGATACGGCATGGCGTCCGCGCCATACCGGATCGCCAGGTACCCGACTCCGAAATACCGAAACAACCGCGCAACCGTGATGGCTGACGCGTAACTAAACAACGGCATTTCAAACACCCCCGCCGCAAACACGAAGAATTTGAACGGCGTTGGCGGCGGCAGAAGCGCCGCAATCAACATTCCCACGAAACCATTGCGTTCCACCCAATGCCGGATGGCGTGGGCATGCTGACCGGTCTTTCGGTGAAAAAAAGCTTCCCCGCCCTTTCGCGCGATGAAATACAGCACCACACAGCCCAGCACCGATCCCAGCGCGGCCATGAACGCATACAGCGGCATCCGTGCCGGATGCTCCATCGACAGCTCGATCAGCAACAGATCGTTGATGACCGGAAAGGTCAGCACCGAAGAATCCAGGAAGGAAATGAGAAAAAGCCCCGGCGCGCCAAGCCCGCTCGCGAAGGCCACGACTTTCTGCTTCCATCCACTAAGGCTGGCCGGCACTCGCCACTCCTCTCACCAATTCATGTTCTGCCAGCACCGCGTGGCGCTTTTCTGGCCCTCCCTGAGCCCACTCTTTGGAACGAAGTCAGCAGCTGCTCAAACTCTCGGAAGGGTAGAATCGAACCGAGCGGCAACTATTGTGCGAAGGCGGCGCGATCGAAATGATTCATGAAAACCTGCATGAGTGCGGTGCGGTGCAGATTCGGAAGCTTGGGAATCTCGCCGATCACTCGGACGTGGCCGAACCTCTCGATGGTCTCGCGATTCTCGCGGTTCTGATCGCCGATTAGCACCACGCCATGCACGGGCAATTCCGCGGCGTGAAGCGCAGCAAGCGTCAAAAGCGTGTGATTGACCGTGCCCAGCGAACTGCGCGCCGCCACAACCACCGGCAATTTGAATTTCACTACCAGGTCGAGCATGAACTGTTTCTGGTTTACGGGCACCAGCACGCCGCCCGCGCCTTCGACAATCAACCAGTCGTTGATCAAGCTGCCGGGCATGTTGATCCGCCCGAGGTCGATTTCCACTCCAGCCCAGCGGGCCGCGAGGTCCGGAGAAACTGGCGGCACGAATTTGTACACCTCGTCGAGCGTTCGATCGGTGCCAATCCCAGCAAGCCTCATGACGGTCACGCGGTCCGAGCCCTCGAGCGTGCCTGTCTGGATGGGTTTCCAGTAAACCGCATCGAGTGCCGCGCAGAGTAGCGCCGAGAGCACGGTTTTGCCCACTCCGCTGTCAGTGCCCGTAATGAAGAAATGATGTCTCATGCGCGGCTCACCGTCGCTGACACAGCCGCGCGGTCAGAAGCGACGACTTTGGTTTGATTCCCCTCGTGGAGCAGGTCGCTCCCTGCAGCGACACTTAGCGCCACTTCAAACACTGGCGTCGTACCCATGTACCCCCATCAGGATATGGCTAATCATGCTCCGATGAATCTGGCATGTTACCATCGGTTGGCTAAAACGTGTCGCGGCGATATTCGAAGCGATACGGGGTTGCGCCTCCCTTTCTGATAGGGTGCGGTTTGACCGGCCATTGGTAAAATGTTATAAATCTGCGTTTTGTGTCCAGCTGTGCGCCCCATCTTCAGGGTGCTTCGCCGATGATATTTGGGGTAGTCTCGGACCGGCGCGCGGCGACGTCTTGCCGGTGGAATGAGAACAAATCGCTCTGTGGTCGCGCCAAACAGCGCTCCGTCGAAAAAGTGCACCGGAATCGGCTGTTCCGGGAAGCCATTGCCCTGTGAACAAGTGATCTACGGAGGATTGTGAATGCTTACCTGGCTGGCAAATGTCTGGTCTCTAGGCTGCAAATTCATTAAGTTTGGAGCGCCTGCTGTCCTGCTCACCTTGTTTGGGGCGGCGTCGGTTCTCGCTGACGAAGCCGGCGAAGCTAATTTAAAGCTTCCCGACCTGTCCCAGGTTACTTTTCTCGGCATCGACGGCCACAAACTTCTGCTCTTCGGCATTGTCATCTGCATCTTTGGCCTGGGCTTCGGATTGGCTATCTACTCGCGGCTGAAAAATCTTCCCGTTCACAAATCGATGCGCGAAATCTCCGAGCTCATCTACGAAACGTGCAAGACCTACCTATTTACGCAGGGAAAGTTCCTGTTGATCTTGTGGGTGTTTATCGCCGTGGTGATCGTCATGTACTTTGGCTGGCTCGCTCCGGTGCGTCCCACTGCGGTCACTCTCCCGATCATTCTGATTTTCAGTCTCGTAGGGATTGCGGGTAGTTACGGCGTCGCGTGGTTTGGCATCCGCGTAAATACGTTTGCCAATTCGCGCACGGCGTTCGCTGCCCTGCGCGGCAAGCCCTATCCGATTTACAGCACGCCACTGCAGGCCGGCATGAGCATCGGCATGATGCTCATCAGCGTCGAACTGCTGATGATGCTTTTCATCTTGCTGTTCATCTCGGGCGACTACGCTGGCCCATGCTTCATCGGTTTCGCCATCGGCGAATCGCTCGGCGCGGCAGCATTGCGTATCGCCGGCGGCATCTTTACGAAAATTGCCGACATCGGCTCCGACCTCATGAAGATCGTCTTCAAAATCAAAGAAGACGACGCTCGTAACCCCGGCGTGATTGCTGACTGCACGGGCGATAACGCCGGCGACTCGGTGGGCCCCAGCGCCGATGGCTTTGAAACATACGGCGTAACCGGCGTCGCATTGATCACCTTTATTCTGCTGGCGGTGAAAAATCCCACCGTGCAAGTTCAGCTGCTGGTGTGGATCTTCGTGATGCGCATCGTGATGCTCATCGCCAGCGCCGCTGCCTATTTCATTAACAGCTTCATCGCCAAAGCCAAGTACGGCAACGCCGACCTGATGAACTACGAGGCGCCTCTCACTTCGCTGGTATGGATCACCTCCATCGTTTCGATCGGCCTGACCTACGTCGTCTCATCGCTGATCATCCCGAGCCTCGGCGGCGATACATCACAGTGGTGGAAGCTAGCCACCATCATCTCCTGCGGAACGCTTGCCGGCGCCATAATCCCTGAATTGGTGAAAGTTTTCACGTCCACCGAGTCGCGCCATGTAAAAGAAGTTGTGACTTCGGCAGAAGAAGGCGGTGCATCGCTCGGCATTCTTTCCGGCTTCGTGGCCGGCAATTTCTCGGCCTACTATATCGGTCTGGCCATGGTGCTACTCATGTCCCTGGGATATCTGATCAGCAACCTCGGCCTTGGCGACCTGATGATTGCGGCGCCAGTTTTTGCCTTCGGCCTGGTGGCCTTCGGCTTCCTCGGCATGGGCCCAGTGACCATCGCCGTCGACTCCTATGGTCCCGTCACGGACAACGCCCAATCCGTATATGAGCTTTCGCTCATCGAGCAGGTCCCCAACATCAAGCAGGAACTCAAGAAGGACTACAACATCGACGTCAATTTCGAGCGCGCCAAGGAAATGCTGGAAGCCAACGACGGCGCGGGCAACACCTTCAAGGCCACCGCAAAGCCGGTGCTCATCGGGACGGCCGTGGTCGGCGCAACCACAATGATCTTCTCGATCATCATGGCGCTCACCAAAGGCTTAACCGAGAACGTCAATAATCTTTCGCTCCTCCATGCGCCCTTTGTTCTGGGGCTGGTCACCGGTGGTGCCATGATTTACTGGTTCACCGGCGCTTCCACGCAAGCCGTGACCACCGGTGCTTACCGCGCCGTCGAGTTTATCAAGGCCAACATCAAGCTCGAAGGAGCTGCTTCCGCCAGCATTGCCGACAGCAAAAAGGTCGTCGAGATTTGCACCAAATACGCGCAGAAAGGCATGCTGAACATCTTCATCGCGGTGTTCTTCGCCACCTTGGCCTTTGCCTTTGTCGAACCGTTCTTTTTTATCGGCTACCTTTTCTCCATCGCCATCTTCGGCTTGTACCAGGCCATTTTCATGGCCAATGCCGGCGGTGCCTGGGACAACGCCAAGAAGATCGTCGAAGTCGAACTCAAGCAGAAGGGCACGCCGCTCCACGACGCCACGGTCATTGGCGATACGGTGGGCGATCCGTTTAAAGATACATCTTCGGTCGCACTCAACCCGGTCATCAAGTTCACGACGCTGTTCGGCCTGCTGGCCGTCGAACTCGCTGTGCAGCTCACCGCCGAGCAGCACAGCACAACTTTGACACACATTCTTGCAGCGGCGTTCTTCGTCGTCTCCTTCCTCTTCGTCTACCGTTCCTTCTATGGCATGCGCATCCGGGAAGACGCCGCCCACTGACGCATGACTTGACAGATCAACTCACCGCCCCGTTGTTCTTCAACTTGACACCTGGGATACAAAGGATTCAAGTGGTGTTACCGGACTCCGCGAGCGAACGCTCATGGAATTGAAAATCAATAAAGTTCTGTATAAAGTTACCGACGCGGGCGAACTTAAGGTGCGCCTCGCGCAGATCGGTCGCACCCAATTTTCGGAAGTTTGGATGCAGCACGAGGCGGGCTGGCCGGCCATGGGTGCGCTGATCAATGGCGAGGCTGCGTGGCTGATGCACGTGCGCTATGAAGGCGACGCGGGGTTCTCTACTCGCAATCCACTGTATGCGGGGCCGGAAAAAGCGGTCATTGAATATTACCTGTCGAACGGCCAGCGCGATGAGTACCCGGCCTCTTGGAACATCACCACCGCCGAAGCAATTCGCGGCCTTCAGTATTTCCTTGAACAAGAGGCCATGGCGCCCTGGCTGCAGTGGCACGAAGAGCGTCCCTAGATCGGTTGGCAGGCTTCCGGCTTGGCCTTCCGCCAGCGGGCGTGGAGATCAAGACATCTAGAATCCCATCGTACACTTGCGAACAGTTAGGAAGTAGAATTCACTCACTGTCACATTGAGGTGTCGCTCATGAAGAAATGCCTGTTGATGACGCGGACCGTTTTGCTCCTCGCCAGTACTTCCCATGTTTGCTGTGCGCAAATCCAGACGAGCTGGAAGATTCACGATCCCCATCGCCCGGTACCGCCGGTAATCGATCCTGGAACGCCGGGAACGCAGGATTCGCCCGGTCGTCCGCCGTCTGATGCCGTTGTACTCTTTGACGGAAAGGATCTCTCCAAATGGGCGCACAAGGACGGTAGTCCAGCGAAGTGGAAGGTCGAGAATGGTTATGTCGAAGTCGCCGCAAAGACTGGCTACATCTACACGCGGGATGCGTTTGGTGACTCCCAATTGCACATCGAATTCGCTGAGCCGGCTGCGCCCAAAGAGGAAAGCCAGGAGCGTGGGAACAGTGGCGTCTTTCTGATGGGCCTCTATGAGATTCAGGTGCTAGATTCGTACGAAAACAAAACCTATGCAGATGGCCAAGCGGCCGCGGTTTATGGCCAATATCCGCCGCTCGTTAACGCCTCACGCCCGCCGGGCCAATGGCAGGCCTACGACATTGTCTTCCACGGGCCGCGCTTCGATAAGGATGGGAAGTTGCTGCGCCCCGCTAGCGTCACAGTGTTTCATAACGGCGTTCTGGCGCAGGACCATGTCCAACCCACGGGCCCGACTGCGCATGGAGCGCGCCCGCCGTATCAGGTGCATGCGGAGAAGCTGCCGTTAGCCTTGCAGGATCATGGCAACCCCGTGCGGTTTCGCAATATTTGGATTCGCGAACTGAAAACACCGGACTGAACAGAGAGTCCGCTGCGTAGAAATGCCCGGCCTTAAAGACTAACTCTCTTGTGGCACCACGCTTGAATACGCAGCGCCCCTGTGCCGGAGCGTTTCTAGCGTAGATAATCGGCGACCACGCGGGCATAGTCCGCGATGGCAATCTCGGGATCTTCCAGATCGGGATGCCACACTTTTTCCCACTCGAAACAGTAGAAGCCCTTGTAATCAATGGAGCGCAAGGCCTCGATCTGCTCCTTGATCGGAACGTTTCCACGGCCGGTCAACACATACTTGCGATCACCAGCTTTGCCGACAGAATCCTTCAGGTGCGTGTGCCGGATCCACGGCCTCAGCTGCCGCACGGTGAACTTGGGGTCCTCGCTCGACTCTGCGAAGGTGTGGTGAGCGTCCCACAAGAGTCCGACTGACTTGGAATCGGCACGGTGCAGGACGTCAGTGAGCGTGGCCGAAGCGGTAAAATCGTCATGCGACTCGATGATCACGGTGACTTTGCGCGGGCCCGCATAATCGCCCAATTCGTGCAACCCGGCGGCAACACGCATCTTCAGGTCATCACTTGGAGAGACAGGATGCCCGGAGTCAGGGCTAGACCCGAACACGCGCACATAGGGCGCATCGAGCGAAGAAGCCAAGTCGATGATTCGCTGGGCGTCAGCCAAAGTTCTCGAACGCTTCTCAGCATCGGACTCGTGCAGGCTGGCGGAGCTGCTGACGCAGGCGACACCAAGGCTGCGAGAGAGAATTTCGCGCTTGGTCTGAGCGATGCGTTCCGCCGCAAATGCCGGGTGAGAAGGTAAGTCAAGGCTGCCTTCGAGTCCGCGGAATTCGATTGCAGCGAAACCGTGTTGCTCCGCGAAGTTCAGGATTTGCTGCATATCCCAGCCAGGGCAGCCCAGAGTTGAAAATGCAATCGGCAGACGCGCCGGTTCCTTGGCGTGCGCAAAGGCAGCGGCTAGCGCTGCGCCAGACAGCCCCTTTGCGAATTCTCGTCGCGTCGTTCTCATGGAACCGCCAACAGGCTGGCCAGAAGATTACCCGTGCAGTGGAAAAGTGTCAAAGACACAGGCAGGGATAGCGAGAAGAAAAGAACTCTTGAAGAGTTTATCCCGCTCTCGAGAACTTTCGTCTCTGCTCTAAGTTCTCAGCAGTCCCAGGAATTTGCGTGGGTTGTTGTCGAATCCGGGGAAGACCGAGTCGAGCCCTTTCACACCGAGGTGCTTGGTGAGAATCTCGCCGACTACGGAGCGGAAGTCCGTGGTGAGCGCGAGGTCGCGGCCGTCGTTGAGCTGATGGTCGTTCAGCCCGGGCCATTTGCCGTAGACCTGTCTGCCCTGCACGTCGCCGCCCATGAGCAACATGCAATTCGCGTGGCCGTGATCGGTGCCGCGATTGCCGTTTTCCTTGGCGGTGCGGCCGAATTCGCTCATGGTCACGAAGACGATATTCTCCATGCGGTCGCCCATATCTCGATGAAACGCGGCCAGGCCCTGGCCCAGGTCTTTCAACAAATTCGACAGCTGCCCCTGCACGCCGCCTTCGTTGACGTGGTTGTCCCAGCCGCCGCAATCGACGAAAAGGACTTCCACGCCGATGTCGGCTTTAAGCAGTTGCCCGATCTGCTGCAAGCTTTGCCCGAGCCGGTTGGTGGGATACTGCGCGCCGTTTTCCGGCTGATACTTGGCCGGGTCGGCTTTTCGCAGTAGATCGATGGCTTCAAACGTTTCGGTACCCGTGCCGTGCAGCGCGTGATCCACAGTTTGCGAGTACATGGCTTCAAAGCCGCCTTCGACCATCTGGCCCGTGCCCGGCGCCTGCGCCATCACTTTGAACTGCTTGAGGTCCGGCAGCGCAATGGCCGGCGCGCCCCCGTGCAACATGCGCGGAAGATTCGGGCCCATCGCCACGGCGCGGAACGGCGAGGCGTTCTCCTCCGGAACGGTTTCCAAGGCACGGTTCAGCCAGCCGTCCTCGGTCGATCTCAACCCCGGAGTACCGGATTCCATGAAGTCTTGCGCGTCGAAGTGCGAGCGCGTTGGATCAGGTGAGCCGGCGGCGTGCACGATGGCAAGTTGGTTCTTGCGGAAGAGCGGCTCGAGTGGCGCGAGGCTTGGATGCAAACCGAAAAATCCGTCAAGGTCGATCGCCGCATCCGTGCCGCCACGCTTGGGCTGTGGAATCGCAATGGTAGGACGCATACGGTAATAATTCGACTCGCCAAAAGGCACGACGATATTCAAGCCGTCGGCCGCGCCGCGCTGAAACAACACCACGAGCTGCTTCTTGTTCGGCATCGGAGTGGCAGCCACGGCGCGCTGCAAAAACGCCGGCATGGCGCTTAGACCTGCCATCGCCACACCGCCCTGCTTCAAGAAATATCGCCGCGAAAATCTCAGGTCCCTGACGCCTTCACAACACTTGTACTTCATGGTGACCTCTCCTGCCCTAGCGTCTTTGAAATTCCGGGGCGCCCAGCACCAACCCGGCGACGACGCCCAGATCCACCTGCTTGCGCGGATCATCAAGCTTGGCCTGCAAGACTTGCGGGTTATCGAGTTGCTTTTCGAGTGTTTCAACCGTAGTCGGGCCCGCCTGCCCGCCGAGGAATACTCGCACCGCGCGGTCGAGCGCCGTCTTGGGGTCCGCTGAAGAATCCACGCCCAGCAGCGAAGTCACATCGGTACGCGCTCCGCGCATCTTGTTTCCCGCGAGAGCCAGGGAATAGTTCAGCCGGTTCAACAGCGCGCCGGTGTTCACCCACGCTTCGGCTTTGTCCGCATACCCAGTTGGCGGCTGGCACTGGTACAGCGGCTCGCCGATTCGTGCCACCCACTGCACCAGCGGCATGGGCGTGTCCACATCCGTGCCCAGGGCGCGCACCGCGGAAACCACGAGTTCAAAAGGAGTCTTGATCTTTGCGCGGTAGGATTCCCGCGACCAGAATTCCGGCGACCAGATCATGGTCTTCAGCACGGCGTGAATGTCGCCGTCACTCGATTGAAACGTCTCGGCCAACCGGCTGACCAACGCCGGCGGCGGATTGTCCGAAACAAAGCGGCGTGCCAATTTCGTGGAAATAAACTTGGCCGTACTCGGGTGATGCGCCAGCATGTCGATCAGCTGCTCGCCATCCTTCATGCCCCCTGCGTGAATTTTCTTGCCCAGCACGATTTTCGTGTCGGGGTCGTGCAGCCGGTCGTCGAATTTGAAGTCCGCATACTGCCTGGGCTTGTCAATCGTCCAACCCGTAAAGCAACGCGCCACTTCCGTGACGTCTTTCTGCGTATAACCGCCGTCGACGCCGAGCGTGTGTAGCTCCATGAGTTCTCGACCGTAATTTTCATTGAGCCCTCGGTCGTTTTTCTTGGGTGGTTGCTGTGGATTTGCCGTCGGTCGCGGGGGCCAGCCAAATCCTCCGCGACGCCTCTGTTGGCGCATGGCCCGCTCGGCCGCCTGCCGCTGCGCGGCCCGGGGATCCACGCTCAGAAAATTATCCAGGTAGAAAAGCATGGCCGGGCTTTTCGCCGTCGCGGTCACCAAATCCTTGAACTTTCCGAAGGCATGAGGCTGAATCACGTCGCGCTCATACGAAGTGAGGTAGTAGCGATCTTCTCCTTTACCGGCGAAAACGTTGAAGTGATTGAACCAGAAATCGTTCATCACCTGCTGGAGTTGCCGCTCGCTGTAAATCGCGCGCGTCACCTTGGCCATGCCCAGCTCGGCCACCACGCGCTGCGGCCTCTTGCTGTCGTCGGCAATGGCACGCGGGACGTTGTTGGGGTCACCGCCACCCAGAACGTCGCGCCTTCCCGTGCCATTCGTCGCTGCCTTTCCCTGCGCTGGCTGTTTCATCGGCGCGGCGGCGCTGGGATTGTCAGGCCAGGGTTGCGGCGCGGAAGCTGACGTCATCGCCGGAGCTTCTGAATTGGCTGGCTGCTCTGGCGCATTCTGCGTGTCTTTTTCAACCACTATGACGGCCGCATCGGAGCGGCGCCGTTCCTGCCGCGCCTGCGCCTGAACCTGCTGGGCCTGCTTCTCCGCTTGTTTGGGTTGCGGATATTCATCGATCAATTTCGCCGTGGACATCCGCAGCGTCGGGTAATCCTGGAGTCGCGCTTCCATCGCCCTGTCATCGATGGAATTGGGATTGAGTTGCTGCTCGATCCACTTGGCCAGGCCCATCTGCTGTACGCGCTCAACGTCGCCCGGACGCGGGCCGTAGGCGAGACGGTTCAGCGCATGGAGGATAGCTTCGTCGGGACTGAGTTCTGTAATCGGCAACCCTTTGAGCGCGGGATCGGCCTTGGGTTTCTTTTCTTTCGCCACGGCAGGAATTGCAGCGCTGGCCGGCAACTCGACAGTGAGCGACAAAACGCATGTGACCGAGAGGATGGCGGCGAGGAATGACCTCGGCGTCGCGGAAATAGCTGGGATCCGTTGAAAAAACGAGGAGGCGGGGCGCTCTTCGAGCCTCATAGCATTCTCCTGCGGGTTGGCAGATTGGGCAAATCACCGGGCACGCATAGAATAACCCTTGCCCGGCGAAGAAGTTGCAGAAGTCCACCGACCGTGTCGAATCCTTACCATGGTCGGAAATAAAGACAGGAAAGGACTTAGAGGGGAGGCCCTGGAGCGCGCCGGAGGCATGACCGCCCCTTGCTCAACGGCCGCGGCCGCCGCAAGAGCGGCAGCAAGATTCGCGCACTCCAAAATGCGCGCGGTCATTTTTCAGGGCCGCGGGAGTTTCATCACTCCGTTATGTCAAAGTCCACCGTCCGGTCCGGCGCATGATTTTTCGCGCTGTCGATGGCCTGCATCACCAAGCGGTAGGAACCCGGTTTCAGGTCGTCTATTTTCACCTTCAGACCGATGGGAATCACCGCATTGCCCTTTTGGATGTAATCATCGGCGCGCATGACCTCAGTAAAAAATACTTGCTTGTTGGTCGATTGCTCAAATATGCGGTAGGCCATGCCCACAACCGGCGGCGTCGCCGAGGTCAGCAGGGGTTCATAAATCTCCGTGTACAGAACTACGTTGTCCGTATGTTTGAACCGATTGCTGCCGGAAGGAATGATTTGCGTGCCCTTGACCACCAGCGGGGTGCGGTCTTCGAGCAGAACGGCATCCAGGCCGGTCGGAATATCGTTCAGCCTTTGCGCGGAATTCGTCAGCGCCACGCCGCTGAGGCTGAAGTGTTTTCCGTCATAGGGATCGATGGCCAGCGGGGACTCAAATTTCCCAAACGCATCGCCGCCGGCGCTAAGGACAACGGCTAGCTTGTAAGTGCCTGGTGTGGCGTCGAATTGATTTTCATAGTGATACGGCAACTTGGTGAACTCTTTCCATTCATCTTTCTCCAAGTCCAGGTTAACGGTATCACTGAATCGCGCCCCTACCGTCCCGTCCGTTCGGTAGGCAATACCTAGCACGTTCAAGTTGGCGTGATACTTTCCCTTGTCCTTATTGAATTGAAATGTATCCGAAGGAATTTCCATCGCCAGGTTGACCCGCGCTGTGTCCGGCGCAGTGTAGAAATAAGGCGTCTGCAGCACGCCATGAATCGAACCGGGCTGCGAGCCCACGGCATGCGATTCGAGCTGCTTTTCCAGGGGCTTGCCTTCGAGCACGTTTGCGGACCGCGTGTTGCAGTACCCGCTGCGCGCACGCACGTTCAGTCCGCCACGATTCAGCTTCACTTTCAGCGTGTGGCAGCTCCCTTCCGGCGTGTCGCCGGGCACGTACCCCAGTATGTAGAACTCGTTTTGCTCGCGCCCGATGCGCTCGAGTCCACCCAGTAGGTCGTTGGTATTGAAGATTGTGAAGCCGCCCGTTCCCTCCGCCAGCGCTGCCAGGATCTGCTGGTTGGTCGAAGCCGAAGGTGGGAATGGCGGCACGATCGTCCGTGGCTGGCCGTAGGGCGAACTGTTGTAGTTAGAGACGGGATTGGAACCGCCACCCCGGGTGCCGCCCCCCGTGCTGCCGCCACCGCGAGTGCCGCCGCCGGACCCACCCTTTCCTCCACCGCCGGTGCCGCCTTTACCGCCCCCTCCTGTGCCACCACCTCCACCGGAACCACCCTTAGCACCGCCGCCCGTGCCTCCACCCCCCGTACCACCGCCTCCACCACGGCCTCCGCCACCGCCACCGGCTCCACCGCCGCCACCCCCTGGTCGCTGCGGATCAGGCACGGCCATCGCCGGATAGGCCGCCAGCAGAACGCGTGGATGCGGCGAAGTCCTCCGCGCCGGGATGTGGCTTCTAGCGGCCTGGGTCTTTCCAGCCACTGTCCTCCTGCCGGCGCTCCCGCCCGGAGCTGTCGCCACCAGACCGCGTGCGTCCAGCGCGTAGACCGCCACATTCGACTTGTTGCAAGCATCAATGGTTGCCGTTAGCTCCGATTGGTTTTCCTGCGTCAGCGGGAACCCTCCCGAAAACAGCACCACCATTTTTCGGCCCGGGACCGCGCGGAGATTTTTCGCCAGGCTGCGCACCGCGAGCAGCATGCTGCGCGCCCCAAAATCCGCCTCGGCATTACCCAGAGACGAAAGACCGGTCGACGCAACCGTGACGGGCACGTCCGGCCCTGGTGCGTTCGGATCGACCGACGAACTCTTCACTCCCGAGACCGCTGCGCGGAGCACGTCTGCGTTTGCAGTGAAATTCTGCACGATGCGGAGTGAGCCCCCGAAATCCACGACGGCCATCAATCGATCAGGTCCGGCGTTAGCAGCAATGAACTTAGTCGCGGCGCTCCGCGCCTGGATCTGGTCCGGCGCCGCCATCGTGGAATTGTCGAAAAACAAAATCAGATACCGGCGTTGGCCGTTGGCTTGGGTAGCCGCATCGGCACCGGTAGAAAAAGTGGAAACCGGCTGCTCCTTGTTATCTTCGAAGACTTTGAAATCATTCTGTGCGAGGTCGCGGACATAGTTGCCCTTTTTGTCCGTCACCACCGCATCGACGAGCACCAGCTTTGATTCTTTCTTGATCACGACGACCGGCTGCTGCTCCGCCGGTGAGGCCGCTTGCGGGGTTGCCGGAACGGGTTGCCCTTGCCCCTGGGAAGGAGCAGGAGTCAAGCACATCACCCCAGCAGCCAACCAGGCCGCCGATCGAAATGTTGGCCTGAAGTTTGTCAGCGTATTCATATTTCCCCCACCACAATTTCTTAACTTCAATACGGGATGACCACTGCCCCGTTGCGTGCTGCCATCTGCGCACCGACGGCGTCTCGCACGACCAGGCGTACGAGGTAGGTGCCCGGTTTCAAATCAAAACTGGTTTTCACCGTGAACCCTGAGCGGCTCAATCGGGTATAGGTCGTGTCCAGCAAATTCATCTCCACGACCTTAGAAAGGCCAGTGACAAAATTTCCGTTCTCGTCGAAAATTCCGGTGACGATCGTCAATTGATCGTTGTTGCGTCCCCGCACTTTCTGGAAATGGATTCCCTTCACGTCCAGGCGCGTCAAGACCGCGAGGCGTGCCTGGACCTCATCTTTCTTGAAAAACTGCGTTTGCAGCTCCACCGGTAGGTCGCGGATCTCTTCTTGCGAAAACAAAGCTTCCTGCATCTCCAGCTTTGTCGCTTCGGCGGGATCGGTGAGCGTCTTCGGAGCGAAGTAACCATGCCGTGCTTGAATTTCGAATTTTTGCTTGTTCGTGAGCGCGACCTTCAGCATGTGAAACCGTCCGTCGATTTTCAGGTTCTGCGGCGCAAATCCCAGCAAATAGGAAAGCGCCGGGGCGGCGCCCGCCTCCCGCATAGCTTCATCCACGTCGTTGCGGTTGTGGAAGAACTTGCCGCCCGTTCCATCGGCCAACTGCGCCAGAACGTCCTCTTGCGCGACTTGCGTTGACACGCGATAGGAGGTTTTGAAACCGGCGGTACGGATGGTGTCGTTCGGTGGATCGGCGATGTCCCCCATATCCGGAGTGTAGAGGCCGCGCGCATCAATTGTGTTGATCACAATGTTGGCGCGAGTCGCGCGGTCGACCATTTCGGAAGCCTCCGACTGAAGGGTTGAGGCTATAAAGCCAGGTGACACCAACACAAGTACGCGTTGACCGGGCATGCTCGCCAGACGTCTGACGACGTCTTCGAGATGCCTGTAGGCATACTCCGTCTCGTCGTCTCCTTGCGCCACCGCGCGATCCGCCGCGACTTGCGCCAGGTTCTGTGCTGCCGCCCTCATTCTGGGGTCCGCGTTGAAAGCGCACTGCAGTGCCTCTTCGGTCGCAACGCCGAGGGCCTGCTGGTCAGACTTGTTCACAATCAGGTCGGCCTGGTAATAACCCACGTCCGGGCATTCATGAGAATTGTGGCTCGTCAGAGAACGCGGTAGGATTCCAAACAACGCTTCCGCGAGTTTGTTGTGATCATCGGTGAACTCCTGCGTCAACTGCCCGGAGGTCGTGTTCAGCGAGACGCGATCACTCGCCGCCAAAGCTTCGAAAAAGCGTGTTGCCGAATCACGGACGAAGGCCGCGTCGGCCATCGATAGGTGCACGTCGTCGAACACCATGGAGACAAATCGCTGCGGCAAAACGACGGATTTGCCAACGGCTGCATCCGCGCTCGACGAAGAACCCTCGGCGTCCGTGGAGGCTACTGCCGAGGCCGTGCGTGTCTCGGGCGTCTCCACACTGAAAGAAGAAATTGTTTGTAGTTTGCGGTTGTCGAAGAGTTGAAAATCTTCCTTCTTGAGATTGGATACGATCTTGCCTTGCGAGTCGCGGACCACCACGCGGACCAGCACCAGGTTTACGCGCACCTTGAAGGTGGTCGGCGTATCGCGACTGGAGACTTCCTCATTCTGGCCCGCTGCCGGCGCCGACGGGGGTTTCGCCGTCGAATCTGTCTTTAAGGGTGCATCCTGGGGGAGTGCGGGTGTTTGAGCGTAGAGCCGGCTGCCGGAAACTGACAGGCAGCAAGCAAAAACTAGCAGAATGGTGCGGCGGAACCCGGGGAATAGCAGTGAATGAAACATCCCTGCCCTTCACAAAGCCGCATCCTAAGGCGTCCGCGAGGGAGGAAACCAGGGATGCCCTACTGCTGACTGGTGATTTGACTATACGCCCGGCACAATTTTTGTGTCAATCACGAAGCTGCTCGATATCCAGTTAGGCTCCAGACGTCCTGCGCTTCTTCATGGCGAAGCACGTAACGGTCGCCGTCGTCCACGAGCACGCGAAAGTAGGTCGCGCCTGGTGAATACCAGCGATCTTCAATGGCCACAATCTCCCTGACTCCGTCGATCAGATTCAGCCTCAAGGGAAGCTCGTCCGCCTGATACCCGGAATGGCACTCCACGCTAATAACTTGTTTACGCACGGGCCCGCGCACCTCGGCGGCTCTCCGCCAGCTCCGCGTTCCAGGCGGCTCCCAGGAAAATAATTACTGCGGAAAGCTGCATCCAGATGATCAAACCGATCACGGCTGCAAGCCCGCCATACACGACGCTGTACGGAACGCGGCGCACGTAAACTCCAAACAGCACGTCAACCAGCCACCACAGCAGCGTCGCGACCATCGCTCCGGGCAGGACGTTGCGCATGCTGTCCTCCGAGGGCCGCGCCACGCGATAAATCACCGTCAGTGCCATCATGGCCAGCACCATCGCGGCGACCGGGAAAAAGAAATTCCACCATCCTTGTAAAACGGCGTGCTTGCCGACTTCATGGGCAATCCATCGTCGCAGCGGCTTGCCCAGAACGCCCAGGATGGCCGCCCCCAGCAACGGAGCAATCGTGGCCAGCAGCAACATCAGGCCGCGAACTTGGCGGTGCAGAAACCCGAGTTTTTCCGTGTCCCCATAGATGGTCTGAATTCCCTGCATCACCAGTTTCATCACCTGTGAGCCTGCGAGCAACGTTCCCGTCCATCCCAGCGCCGCGATTTTCCACGCGTCCGGTCCGCGCTTCACCAAAAACTCCGAAACGATCGCCTGACTCCCGGGGGGCAAAAACTGTGTGAGATCCGCGATTAGGTCGAACAGGCTCGTCCGGCCGCCAATCCGGCTCGTCGCCACCGCCACGGCAATCAGCAGGGTTGGGAAAAACGCCAGAAAAAGATTGAAGGCGATCGCCTGCGAAATCACGCCGCAACGTGGAAATACACGCGCAAGCATCCGGTAGACCCATCGAAGGAGTTCCGCGGATGAAATCATAGCCGGGCATTATACCTGCCTGAGCACCTCGCGTCTGAAGTTGCCGATGCGCACGGGGATGCTCGAGAAACTTTGTCGGGAATCCGGGAGCCCGTGGCACTCGTTCTCCGTCTTGGTGAAAGCAATAGATCATTGGACAATTCTCGTGCAGAAGACCGTTCTCGCCTCGCGGAGAAGGCCGTAATCTTTATGAGCTATCTGCCGCTTACCCGTTCAGGAGAGACATGGCCACAGGTCCCGTCTTGCTGCTTCTGGTCTTTGACTTGCTCCTTTTTCTCGCGGCTGCTTTGTATTTTGACAGCAGCGAGCAAAAATGGGAGAACCTCCTGCTCAGTACGCTCTTCCTGTTTTCCGGAATGCCCGCGTTGATCTATCAAGTGGTTTGGCAGCGCGCGCTGTTTTCGATCTACGGCGTGAACGCCGAGTCCGTGGCCATCGTCGTCAGTGCTTTCATGCTGGGTCTAGGCCTCGGGAGTCTTGCGGGCGGCTGGGCTTCGGCTCGGTTCCCACGCCAGGGCATCTTGTTTTTTGGACTTGCCGAGCTGGGGATTGCCCTCTTCGGGCTAGCTTCGCTACACATTTTCCGATGGGCCGCAGCTTACACCGCCGGCGCCAAACTGCCCTCGGTCGTCGTCTTCAGCCTCGCACTAATCCTCATTCCGACCATACTCATGGGAGCCACGCTTCCTATCCTCGTCGAGCACCTGGTGCGACGCTCGGGGCGTGTCGGCGCATCCGTTTCCCGGCTCTATTTCGTCAATACTTTGGGCTCGGCCATGGCTTGCTATTTTTGCGCGAGGTTCTTGCTTCGTGAGTATGGCCAGGCTGGCTCGGTTGCCGTGGCGGCTTGTCTCAACACGATTATCGGCGGCACGGCCTATCTGTACGGACGGCGCGGGGCAACTACATCCGGCCCGGCGCCCGCCGCCCAACCGGCGACAGCCCGCGGCAACTTTCCGATCAGGCTTCCCATGGCCATGTTCCTTGCCGGGCTCTCGGGCTTCCTTGCGCTGGGATTTGAGATCGCCTGGTTTCGCGTTTTTTCCATGGCTGCGGCGGATCGCGCTCCCGCCTTTGCTCTGTTGCTCTCGATATTTCTGGCCGGGATTGCCGCGGGCTCTTATCTATCGGAAAAATTGACGGAGAGAGCCAGCCCGAATACCGTGGCGCAAGTCATCGGTATGCTGCTGCTCCTCGCCGGCGGCATCTCGGCGTACCTGCCGGCACTGGTCGGCGTCGCAAGAGTTCACGGCTGGTCTTTTCTGGCTCCCGCACCCGCATTTTTCCTCACCGCGGCAATGTTCGGCTCTGTCCTCCCGCTTTTATGTCAGATTTCGGTTTTGGCGGGCGACCAAGCGGGGAGCGAGGTAAGCCTCGTCTACGTCTCGAACATCATTGGCTCGGTTCTGGGGAGTCTGGGAATTGGTTTCGTTCTGATGCAACACTTCGGGCTTCGCCAGATCTCTTTGCAGTTAGGAATTGCGACGGTCCTGGCGGGGGGAATGGTTCTCATGATCGCCCGGCAGGAATCCGGGTTTCCGCCGGTCTGGGCGACTCTGCTCTTCGTTGCCGCGCTTGTTGCGGTGCCGCTCGCGTCACCGCGCTTTGACTCGCTGTACGAAAAACTAACTTTCGGAGACCGCCCGGAGACCCGCACCACGTTTGCCCGCGTGGTCGAAAACCGCAATGGAGTAATTTCGGTGACCCAGGAGGCGGCAGTGTTTGGCGGTGGCGTGTACGACGGCTATTTCCGGATCGATCCTAGTCATGATTCGAATCTGATCATCCGCGCTCTGGTTCTGAGCGCCATCCACGTCGCTCCCAAGCGCATCCTCATGATCGGCTTGTCCTCCGGCTCATGGGGACAAGTCGTTGCCAATCATCCGCAAGTCGAATCGCTCGACGTCGTGGAGATCAACCCGGGTTATCTGCAGCTGATTCCGCAGTATCCCGTGGTGCGCTCGCTCCTTCAGAATCCCAAGGTTCATATCTACATCGACGACGGCCGCCGCTGGCTCATCGCCCATCCCGATGCCCGCTATGACGCCATCATTTGCAACAACACCTATTTCTGGCGAGACCATAGTTCGGGCCTGATTTCAGTAGAGTTCTTCGAATTGGCCCACAGGCACTTGAACCCCGGCGGGATCTATTATTTCAACACCACCGAGTCCGCGGAAGCGATCGCCACGGCCCTGCATGCCTTCCCCTATGGGTTGCGCATCATCAATTTTCTGGCGGTCAGTGATTCGCCCATCCAGGTCGACACGCTCCGTTGGGTCGACACTCTTCGTCGATACAGGATCGACAATCGCAGCCTTTTCGATCCTGCCGACGCCGTGGCGCAGCAAACCCTTGTCGAATACATGCGATTTGCGAACAGCATCAACCTGCCAGCGGCGCAGGTGGGCCTCGAGGGTTCTGACTCGCTGCGCAGAAAGTATGGGCGTGAGCGCCTGGTCACCGACAACAATATGGGGCGGGAATGGGAGCTGGATGTGCCCATTCCCTGGCATTGATTCCCCGCGAAGAGCTGCAAGGGCCTTCCCGGCAGCCGAGGCTTTCTGGATGAATTCCCACACCCTCTTGTTGCTGAACGGCTGCATGCGCTGCCGCATGCCGGCCGGCCAGTTGGGACGGTCCTGGTGCATCTTGCTCAGGCCGGCGGTGATTTGCGGGTCGCGTCCGGTAAAGGCTTCCACGAGTTTTTTCCAGCGTGCCGCCAGACCCTGGGCTATCTCGCCGGCGGGATCTTCCCCGAGTGCGGCTTCCACGTCACCGAAGAGGTCCGACCATTCCCTGGACCAGCGTTCCTGATTTTCCGGCGACCAGAGCTGTTTGCGCTCTTCGATCTTCGCTTGCGCCTCTTGACTGTAATATTTTTTTGACCAGTCCATGTTGTCTTGGTGCTCCAGCCGCTCGAAGTCGCGAAGACTGTACAAGCGATAGCCAGCCTGCGTGCGCCTGGGCTTCAATAGCCCCGTGAAGGGGTTCGGTTCAGGCCTGTTTTTCCATGTGGATCACCGGGAGCGATTCGCCGTTCACCAATGGAATCGAGATGGGTTTCACGGCCACATAGCCCTTAGCGCCGAAGAGTTTTGCACCGGTAAGCGTTGCTCCCATTTCGTAGCGAGTAAAACCGGCGGACCTGGCCGCATCTTCGCAAGCCTGCAGGATCAAGCTGCCGACTCCGCGGCGCGCCCAATCCGGATGGATGAAGAAAGCGCGAATCTTCGCCGCATCGTGAAGAGGGTCCAGCAACGCATCGTGGCGTGCGGTCCAATGGTCGCTCCCGTAAAGCGTTTTGCGCTTGCTCCAGCCGCCGCATCCGACAATCATCAATCCGCATGATGCGCTTTTTGCTCTAGTGAGCTCGACAGCGGCAGGCTCAGCTTGCGCGACCATATACGTTCCGTCGGCGATGAGCTGGCTATCGACGCCAAAAACAGTCTCGAGCGCGCCTTCGATCTGCGCTGGCGTGTAGTCCTGCGACTGCAAGCCGCGCACGGACGCCACGACCAGTTCGCGCAGAACGGGAATATCTTCAGGAACAGCGAGGCGAAGGCGAATGTTTGCTGGCATCGTGGCGCGAGGGCCGGAATGGATTCTATCGCCGAGTGCTCGACGAGCGCGACAGAATTCAAATTGTCCAGCATCATGGGCTGGTATGTTGAACTCTTAGAGGCAGCGTCATCCACTTGGGAGGCGGGTGATCTCAAATGCTCTACATGGTCATCGAGCGATTCAAGAATCGGGACGCGAAAGCAGTTTATCGCCGCTTCCGCGAGAAGGGTCGCCTGGCTCCGGACGGGCTCGCTTATGTGCAGAGCTGGGTGGAGACAAACTTCGATCGCTGCTTCCAGTTGATGGAGTGCGGTGATGTGCACTTACTGGAACAGTGGGCGGGCCACTGGCGGGATCTCGTCGACTTTGAGTTTATCCCGGTGCGCGGTTCGAAAGAGGCGGCGGAGATCATCACTCCCGAGCTCTGAATTACGATTTCCCGTGCGAATGATGCGTCCCGCGAAGCCTGGTCAGCAAAGCAGCCAGCTTTGGCCGGTCTTGCTCGCTCAAGGCCGTAAATTTCAATCCTAACCCAACGCCGGACCTGACATGCCGCACCACCGCGTCGGCCCTGATCTGTCCTTCTTGCACAAGGAAATTCAACCTGGTCTGGATGCCTTCGGTCCTTGGCTGGTGTGTCTCGATGAACAAGCCTCCCATGCTCATATCCCTTACACGCGAGACATCCTCTTGTTCGCGACACTGCCAGTACACCCACACATCTCCGTGTGCCGGGACACGGGACGTCAATCTCCTGGATGGCGTAACGACTGGTCGCGAGGGAGGCTTTACGGGAAACATGGTTTTGAGGGATCGATCGCCCAATTCATCATGAGCAAGCGATCATGACAGTAGTGTTAAAGACTCCTTAATCGTTTCACGGAGAAAGATGCGGAGGAGTCGATCAGCCTCCGTGCCACCGCGCCTTCCTGGTCCTCCCTTGCCGCCTGTAACACCACGTCGTACACTCGGAATATCCTATGGATCACCCGGGGACTCATCCGTGACCACTCCTGCACAGTTCGTACCTGCATCCCAATTCGCGCGCAGTGCCCGCAGCGAAGAAGTTGTCGCCAAGCATAAGAAATATCTATGGCCTTCGGTGACCAACTACTTTCAGCAGCCCCTGGTTGTCGACCGCGGCGAGATGCAACACCTTTGGGACCTGGAAGGTAACAAGTATCTTGATTTCTTTGGCGGCATCCTGACTGTCTCCGTGGGGCACTGCAATCCGAAGATCTCCAGCAAAGTAAACGCGCAGGTCAACCGGCTGCAGCACACTTCGACGCTTTATCCCAACGAACACATCGTGGCGCTGGCGGAGAAGATCGCGCAAATCACACCAGGCAACTTACAACAGAGCTTTTTCACCAACTCCGGTACCGAAGCCAACGAAGCTGCTATTCTGCTCGCGAGGATGGCCACCGGCAGTTATGACGTGGTGGCACTGCGTCACGCCTACTCCGGCGGCTCGGCGATCGCCAAAGCCATCACCGCGCACGCGCCCTATCGCAAGGGTGGCGTCATCAGTGTCGGCATTTCGCATGCTGTGAATCCCTATTGCTATCGCTGTCCGCTGCACTTGAAGTATCCCGATTGCGAAGTGGCCTGCGCGGATGACGTGGAGAATCTCATTCAGACCGGGACCAGCGGAAATATCGCTGCCTTTATCGCCGAACCGATTCAAGGCGTCGGTGGGTTCATCACTCCGCCCAAGGAGTACTTCAAGATTGTCTTCAAGATCGTGAAAAAGTATGGCGCGCTGTTTATCGCCGACGAAGTGCAAACCGGCTGGGGACGCACTGGTAAGAGATGGTTCGGTATCGAGCAATGGGAAGTGGTTCCGGACATGATCACCGGAGCGAAAGGTATGGCCAACGGCGTGCCCGTTGGCTTGACGGTGACCACGCCGGAGATTGCCGGCGGATTCCAGGGTGCGAACATCGCCACTTTCGGCGGCAATCCGGTGACGAGCGTGGCGGCTAGGGCCACCATCGAGCTGATCGAAGAAGAGCATTTGCTCGAGAACGCGGACGTGGTTGGCACATATTTCCGCGGCAAGTTGGAAGAGTTACAGTCGAAGTATTCGCTCATCGGCGACGTGCGCGGCATGGGACTGATGCAGGCGCTCGAATTGGTGAAAGACCGCAAGACGAAAGAGCCCGCGCCCGAAGCCGCCACCCAGGTGATGGAACGCACCCGCCAGAACGGCCTGCTCATCGGCAAGGGCGGCCTCTATGGCAACACCCTTCGACTCGCCCCCATGCTGAATACCACCAAGCCCGACGTCGACGAGGCCATCAAACTCCTGGACAAGTCGTTCAGCGAGGTTAGGGATTGAGAATCAGGAGTTTGTCGCTTTTGCTGGCCATTTTTTCTTCGGCAATCTGCGTTTGCCCTCTTCAAACAAGCTCACCGTCAGCCGAAAAGAAACTTGTTTGGAGGTCGGTCACGTTCGCGATCGTGAAGTTCAATGACGAAGCGCCGAAGTCCTGGAACATCTACCACACGGAGAAAAAAGGATTGCTGCTGGTACAGCTGTGGAAGCGGTATCTGCTGGTTGATACCAAGGAACAAGAGGCCTACGAGATTGATCCGCAAACCGTGAAGCCGCGCGGCAAAGATGTGGAATGGTCACCCGCCGACAAGTCCGATCAGCCGCTAGAGACTACCGAGTGGAAAACGCGCGGCATTGGCAGCATGCAACTGGTTAGATTTCGCCTCGGCAAGGATGGCCACGTCCTGGAGCTCCAAGTCCCCCTGCTGATCAACGGCAAACCGGCGTACTGACGAGCAGTTTTCAGTCTTAGGTTGTTTATTCTTAGGCTTGTGATGGCGAAAAGCTTTCATCGCTTTGTTCAGCGATAAACGAGGAGATCCAGGGTACGCCAGTGCGTGCAGGTCCATGGCCTGCCCGTCAACGCGCAGTGATCTCTGCTTATGGAGTGAAAACTAATAACGAAAATTTTTTAGCGGCGATACACGCCGTAATACCACGGAATGCCGAGCGCGCCGGGCTCGACGCCCACAACCACCGAGTCGCCCGCGCGAAAGCGATCGTAATCGTCGAAATCTACAGCTAATCGCTCGATTTTCTGCCCTTCGCGCCAGGAATGAACAAACAACCGGCGCGTGCCCCGGACGATTCCCGGCATGTTGTAGCGGCTATCCACGGCAGTGGGGTAGTAAGCCACGTTTTTTTTCGAGTCCAACTTTCCGTTCACCAGAAGTGTAGCGGCTAGAATCCACGGCAGAGGAATGAATCCCGAGTAGATGCGCTTGAGTACTTCGAGTTCCCGGCGCTTTCGCGAGCGGCGGTCGAGGACCACGGCGATGGCCAGTGCGACAAAGAAAAGCACGCCAAAGAACACGAGTATGAGGTCCAGATCGAGGGGCGGATAAATCTGACTGACGTAGGGAAACGCCAGCGACCCGGCAAGAAATACCGCGGTGCGCTTGAGTAGACGCCGGCGGAACATGACTTCAGCGGCCGCGGAAGTCAGTCCGCAGGAGGGACACTGATCCGCTGTCCGCTCAGAACCGCAATCAAGGCAGCGTGTCATCGTACTTAGTATAAAACGGGATCAAGAACCGGTGTTGGAGAGTAAAGAAAGCAGGCCCTCGTAAAGCTTCTGGCTTTCGGATTCGGAAGCAACCACGGACACGCCCATGCCATGTCCAGGCTCCACGCGCTTCACAAGACACTCGAGTCTTACAGGGCGATCGAGAGTCAGTCGCGCGGTGAAGGACGCACCCACCCAGAGCGGATCGACCGCTTCGATAAACATTCCGCTGGTACTGATGTCGCGCGTGCTTCCACGCAGGACCGCGGAACCCCATTCGATTTCGAGGTCTGTGCGGAACGAGTAGCGCGGCGCCCAGCGGCGTTCGAGTCGCTGGGCTGGATGATTCCCACTGCCCATTGAACTGGTGCAACCCCCTGCCAGGGATTACGTACCACGGCGCTCGGGCGAAATCGCCGCTTCTCTTCTCTGGAAGCATACGCCTTCTTCCACCACCAGATATACGACGCCGGAAAGGAATGTTTTGTTCCCAGCAATGTGATTTTCGATGCCCAGGAAGTCATGCTGGTGAGGTGCGAAATTTTACGGGTGGAAAAGCCGATGCTTACTCCCGATTGGATGCGGGTGGGTCTTTGGCCGGAGCATTCCCACTTGCTGCCTTTTGGCTGGCGCGCATGCGGCGCTGCACTTCAGCCTGCAGATATTTGCGAAGACTCTCTGGCACGATGCCCGGGGCCGCCAATTCCCGCAGGTCGGAAACGGTGAGCTCGGGAAGGTAGGAAAGAATCGTGGCCAGGGGCGCAGAAGGATGGCGGACAAGCGCTAGGCGTACGTTGTAGGTGATGGACCACTTGTGATGGTGAACGATGGCCGGAATCACGGGAGTGGGAGGCTTTTCGCGAGAAAGGGCTCTCAGAATTTGCGCTTCCGTCATGTACGGGTTGTCGAGAACGATGGAGACGACTTGCTCGTGGCCTTCGGCGAGCAGCGCGCCGGCCACGCGCGCCGGGCCACGCCGCGCTAGTGTGATTTTCTGGCCGAGGGGAAGTTGCGGCAGGCGTGCGAGCAATTGATCTTCCGCGTTGCGCTTCAGCTCCGCGGAAACACCGGGCACAATCGCAACCTGCACGAGGTCCATCAAATAGAGGTCGCGGAGAAGGCGCAGGCTGATCAGGCGCGGCGTGCGCGGATGAAAAGCCAGTGCACGCTTCACTCGGTAGCTCTTGAGCAATGGCTTGCGCCGCGCCACCTCCTCGGGAATTTCTGAGGGGAGGTTTTTTCTTTCCAACAGCAGACAGAGTTGTGTTTCTTCCATCGCCGGATTGTCGAGCAGCGCGAGAAGCACATCCGCCGAAGCATGATGCAAAAGAACGGCAAGTTCATCGCCGGTGGCAACAAGCGCGCGTTCGCGGGCTGATCCTTCTTCGGACATTTCAATGTCGAGCGGCGCGTGCCGCTGCCTCCGCAGGCGACATTCGAAGCCCGCCGATTTGTGCTTGCGGCAAAACGCGCTTCAATGCCGCGTCAAGTTGCACATCGAAGAACGCACACCGGCCTACGGTTCCTCCCGTTTTCACAATCATTATATTCTCGCGGCCGTGGCCCGAATGTTCGGCCACGGCATGCACCAAAGAGGATAATTCGCCCGCTGCTTGAGCCAAAATCTCCCGCGCCGCAGGGTCTCCGGCATCGGCTGCGGCAGCCACGATGGGAAATACTGACGGAAAAACGTTGTCTGGCTGCAGAGTGGCGCGCTCTCGCAGTTCCGGCCAGGAAGCATAATCGAGCTGCTCTAGAATCTTCCTTCCCAGAATCGAGTCCTTTCCGTGCTGCTCTCGCTCTTTCATCGCCCTCGCAACGGCCCGGCTGCCGATGTCAAATGCGCTGCCGTCGTCACCGAACCGCGGGCCTTGTCCTCCGGTGCGCCAGATTTGCCCCTGCGCGTTACGGCCAATTGCAGCAGATCCGGTTCCGGCGACAAGGACGATCACCGGGCCTTCCCCGGCAGCCGCTAGCGCTATTTCCAAATCCGTGAAAATGCTGACCGCAGCGCCGGGGAAGGCCCCTGCAAGTGACGCATGCATTCGCTCCTTCAGCTCCGGATTGCCAGTGCCCGCCAATCCCGCACCTAGCGCAACGATCACGTGTCGTGCAACCCGGGCTTCTTCGAAGGAAAGATCCGCCGCTTTCTCGATTTCACGTGTGGCCGATTCCACACCAACGCGCCAAGGGTTCGACGGCCCGGAAAAGCTGCGGGCAAGAATCTTTCCGGCCGCGTCCATCAAGACACATTCCGTCTTTGTGCCGCCGCCATCGAAGCCCAGGACGTAATCCATGGAAAGAGCATACGTGAAAAACGGTAGACTCGAATCGACTCACCCGCGAGAAGGTGGTGAAAAAGTATTGACGCAAGGTGTAACGACTTCTTGACGAGGTGACGGGAGGCCACTATCCTCGACGCACTTTTCCGCAGCATCTGAAGAGCCCGTGGAAAAGCCACTTGATGCGCATCCATCCGCTAGATCTTGCGATTGTCATTGCGTACTTGCTTGGCGTTACGGCGCTGGGGATGTGTTTCCGCCGTGGCCAGCAAAATGTAACCGACTACTTTCTGGGCGGCCGCACGGCGCCATGGTGGGCGCTGGCCTTTTCGATCGTCGCCACCGAAACCTCCACGCTGACGATCATCGGCGCGCCGGCCATTTCCTACGGCGGAAACCTCACCTTCCTTCAACTGGTCTTCGGCTACCTGATCGGCCGCGTGCTCATTGTGCTCCTATTGCTCCCCGGCTATTTTCGCGGCGAGTTTTTCACCGCTTACGCCTTGATCGAAAAGCGCTTTGGGCAGAAGATGCGCGCGGTCGCGGCCAGCACATTCTTGATCACGCGCGCCATTGCCGAAGGTGTCCGCGTTTCTGCCATCGCCCTGGTGGTAAGCGTCGTTCTGGGGACCTCGGAAAAGCTCGCGGTCGTCATCGTCATCGCGCTCACGGTCTTGTACACCTTTGAAGGCGGCATGAAAGCGGTGATTTGGACCGACGTGGCGCAGTTGCTGATCTATCTGACCGGAAGTGCGGTGACGTTCTTCGTTGTGCTGCGCCGCATTCCGGGCGGGTGGCAAGAGGTAACACATGTGGCTGCAGCGGCCGGACACAAATTGCAACTTCTCGACTTCTCCTGGAATCTTGCCACCAAATATACCTTCTGGTCCGGGCTCATCGGCGGCGCGTTTCTCACCATGGCCACCCACGGCACGGACCAGATCATCGTGCAGCGGCTCCTCGCGGCGAAGAGCGAGCGAGACAGCGCCCGTGCCCTGCTCGCCAGCGGCGCCATCGTGCTTGTCCAATTCACTGTGTTTCTGCTGATTGGCGTGCTCCTTTATGTGTTCGCGCAGCATTCTCCGCTCTTGGCACCCGGCGAACGCACCGACCGCGTCCTGCCGCTCTTTCTGGTGCGCGAGATGCCCGTGGGACTGGCCGGCCTGCTGCTGGCTTCCATCGTGGCCGTGGCCATGTCCAACGCCAGCGGCTCATTGAATTCCCTCGCCGCTTCGAGCGTGCTCGATTTTAGAAAACTGCGCGGGCAAAGCGGCGACCCCGCCCGCTTCCTGCGCCTCTCCCGCGGCATGACCCTCGCCTGGGGGCTGGTGCTGATGGGTTTCGGTCTGGTGAAGTGGGGCCCGTTGCTCGAAACCGGGTTGACCGTGGCGTCGTTGCCCTTCGGCAGCCTGCTCGGCCTCTTTCTTCTCGGCACGTTCGACCGCGGCGCGAACGCGCGCGGCGCCCTGGCCGGAATGATTGTGGGGCTCGCCGCGATCTTATGCCTATTCCAATTTACCAGCGTGGCATATACGTGGTACTTCTTGATCGGATCGACCGTGACGTTTGCGGTTGGGACCGTGGCAAGCCGGCTGGCCTCGAATCACCCGGCCGACGTGGCCTGATCCCCGAGCGGAACAGTCGTGCCCCTACTTGCGGGACCTGCGCAACTTCGAAGAACTTTCAGCGAGGTGAAATGACCGAAAAACGGTTGGAGCTGGTGCGCGGCCTGGGCGCGTGGGCGTCCGCGGCCATCGTTGTCGGAACCATGATTGGCACGGGAATTTTCCTCAAGCCCGCTGAAATGGCTCACGAAGGCCGTAGTGTCTCCGTCGTTTTCGCCGCGTGGATCGTCGGCGCGATTCTTTCCATCTTCGGCGCGTTTTCCTTCGCGGAATTGGGCTCCATGATCCCGGAAGCCGGCGGCGAATACGCCTATCTCCGCCGCGGCTTCGGCCCCGTTTACGGCTTCGTCTTTGGCTGGATGCATTCCATCGTCGGCCGCCCCAGCTCCCTCGCTTCCATCTCCGCCGGCATGATGCGCTTCTTGAGTTTTCTGCTCCCCGTCATCGCCGCTCCGCTCTTCACCGTTCAAATCGCCATCCCAGGTCTGACCGGCTGGATTAAACCTTATGATTTTGTGTTTACCTGGGCCCAACCGCTCGCAGTTGTGTGGCTCCTGATCATGACCGGTGTGAACTATCTGGGCGTGCGGCTGGGTGGTGCGGTCCAGGTTTTTTTGACGACCATCAAGATCACGTCTGTGGGGATTGTGATTGGCGTGGCGTTTTTTGCGCCCGCGAGCGCCCCGGCGAGCGGCGCGCAACCCTTCTGGCCTGCGGCGGGAATGGGTGCCGGCGCGATTTTCAGAGCGTTTCTTGCCACACTTGCTGCGGCGCTGTGGGCCTACGACGGATGGGAAGATCTGAACCTCGTGGGCTCCGAAGTGGCAAACCCGCAGAAAAATTTTCCGCGCGCGCTGGTCGGCGGAGTCGGATTTGTTGCGGTGATTTACCTATTGTTCAGCGCGGCTTGCTTGAAAGTCCTGCCCTTCGAAACCGTGGCGGCATCGCGGCACATTGCTTCCGATGTCGTGGAGCACATCAAGGGAGCCACCGCCGCTAGTTGGATCACCCTGGCCATGGTCATCTCCGCCCTGGGCTCGATGAATTCCTCAGTGCTGAGCGGAGCGCGCGTGGGCTACGCCATGGCGCGCGACGGAATCTTTTTCAAGATCGTCGAAGGCATCCACCCAAAATTCCGCACGCCCGGCCGCTCGCTGATTTTCCAGGGCGTGCTGGCCAGTTTGATGGCGCTCACGGGAACATTCGAAGAACTGACCAATCTTTTCATCTTTGCCGCCTGGATATTTTACGGCGCCGCAGTCGTGTCCTTGTTTCGAATGCGCAAGACCGAACCCCATCTGCCGCGCCCCTATCGCTGCTGGGGCTACCCCTGGGTCCCCGGCTTATTCGTTGCGGGCGCGCTGGCCCTGACCGTAAATATCTGGCTCGAGCGCCCCGGCCGCTCCTCGATCGGGTTGCTTCTGATCCTCGTGGGGCTTCCATTTTATCAGCGTTGGAAACGGGTAAGTTCAGGTGCTAACGACGCGGCGTGAAGTTAGCCGTCGGGCATAAAAGAGCTGAATGAGGAAGCCACCGGCCAGAAGAGCCGCTCCGGGGGCCAACACGCACGCGAATAGACCAATGAACAAGGAAGCGAACATGATGTTGTGGGCGACGCGGTCATTGAGGATGGCAATCACAGGAAGCGCAACCAGAAAAAAGACCAAATAGGGCAGCACGGGAAAAACGGTGGAAGAAAATACCGCGCGTTGTGAGCCGCCTGCCCGATTTGATAGATAAGCTCCCATTGCGCCGATCAATGGCAGTGATAGCAGCCAGGGAATGTAAACCACTGCTACGGGAGCAACGAGAGACCAGCCGCTGTGTCGGGCGACCATCCAGGGATGGGGACCAAAAATCTGGATCAGCGCGAGAAGACCCATCGACAGCAAAAGGGTCAACAGGCTGGGCAACCAAAATTGCTTCACACGATTCGTCATGATGTTCTCCATCGTTCTGGCGGTTTGAATCCTTCGGCGTAGAGCCCGCCAATCCTTGACCTCGCTCAGACAGCGCTGCGCAGCGTCTTGCTCTGCAAATCCTTGCCGGCGCGCCCCTTCGAAAGTTTCTTCGAGATGCGCGGCGAGTTCTTCGATGACTTCTGCCCGCTCGTGCGGCTGGAGCGCGAGTCCGTCGAGCTGGCTGCGGACCAGCGCTTGCCAATCAGGCATGGGCCACCTTCTTGAGCCGCCGTAAGGCTTGGAAGAGTTCCGACCATTCCTGGCGGAGCGGCGAGAGTTTTTTCCTTCCGGCGGGAGTGAGGCGATAACAGCGGCGGCGGCGGCCGTTATCACTGGTTTCCCAACTGCCGCGAATCCAGCGGCGCTGCTCCATGCGGTAGAGCATGGGGTAAAGAGCCGCAAGGGTGAAGCGCAGAGCCCCCTTGGTTTGTTCCTCGATGCGCCGCGCCATTTCATACCCGTGGAGTGGACCTTCTTCGAGAATACTTAGAACGGCCAGTTCCGCGGTGCCGCGCTTGATTCCTGCTCCAATCATAGATTGCTCCCTTACATATAAGATTCTTATATATGAGACGGGCATTGTCAACCGGCCGTAAGGACAGATGTCCAAAGGCCAACGTCAAAGGTGCAGTGGGACTAAACCGAAGTTCCACGAGGTTTGAGAGACTATTCTGCTGATTTCCGGAGAGATAGCGCAAAATTCACCTGGCGGTTACTGGGAACGTCCGAACCAATTCGTAGGCTCGGGCCTGCAC
>Ga0066703_10000033_pt1 | contig 25268 bp, 15 predicted proteins | sample GraSoiAngelo_152_FD_66505 | JGI IMG/M metagenome (GOLD analysis project Ga0066703, IMG submission 66505) | Grasslands soil microbial communities from the Angelo Coastal Reserve, California, USA - 14_1009_12_30cm | ecosystem: Environmental > Terrestrial > Soil > Grasslands | place: USA...
TTGCGCAGAGGAAAATCTCAGGCGCTCACGAAGAAACGTAAAGGAGCTTCTGGAGCTTCTTTCTGGCGGCAGGCTTAAGGCTGGCGATGTAACCGCGGAGTTCATAAGGGTTGAAAATCTCCCACACCGCCGCTTGAAAGCGCGGTAGCTCGGCAGCGAACTCGGAGTCTTGGTCTGCTGCCTTGGCGAAATTCAACAACTTCTCCCCGATCAGGTAGTCCAGGGCGTTCTCAACACCGAAACGCTCCCGAATCGTGCGTGTGGCGGCGCACTGCTCTTGCCAGATCTTGTGAAAATCCCTGTGAAGCTCCATGGAGAGTAACTATATCGCCGGGCACCCGCTATCAGCAAGAAGGAGCGAAGAAATCTGCGGACGGTAACCTGCGTTCGCCGGACGGGTACGACGGGACAGAAGGTCACTCTGATGCGTCTAGTACTCACAGTCACCTTGCATTTAGATTCACTCCATCTAAAGTTTATTTCGAGTGCGAAGTAAAAACATGTTGACAAAGCATCCGCACGCGGAATATATAGCCCGCATAGAATCTTGTGGTTACACGGTGGTTGCCTTAGTTCGATTTGATGTGTGCGTGTTTTGAACGGGTCGGTCGATGCTATGCAGTGGGCCCGAAGCATGGAAGGAACGAATCTGTGCCGACAGAGCACCATCTATGAAAGTCCGTATAAGACTACGGTCAAGCATAGGTGAGGCACACCTTCACTCGTTCTAAAAATTGTGTAAATCACGAAGAATTTAGAGTTTGGCTGACGCGGCTGTGGTGGTACGGAATTTGCTCTCACTTTTCAGCAAGTTCCTGTTTTGCGAGTGGATTTCTAATCTATGGGGTTTTCCAAATCTCTTCTTTATTGTGTTTCTCGGCAGGCTGCAGGTCCGGGTGTGCACAGTTCAGTTGGGCCAGGCATAGCCCAACCAGGAGGTAGTTGAATGTTAAGCAAGCGAGTGGTTTTGGCGACGGTTGCTCTGTGTTGTCTGTTTGCTTTGAGTTCGTCGGCCCTGTATTCGCAGACCGCTGGCACCGTTGTCGGCCTCGTTACTGATTCCTCCGGGGGTGCTGTTGCCGGCGCCACGATTACTCTTACCGACAAGGCCACATCTACCCCAAGAACGACAACCTCGAACGAGGCTGGCCGATACATTTTCGCCAACGTCAACCCCGGCACTTACGACATCAAGGTCACAATGAAGGGTTTTCGGCAATCAGCGGTGACCGGGCAGGATGTCAGTGTCGGCCAGACCCTCACCGTAAATGTCACGCTCGAAGTAGGCGCCATGGCCGAGACCGTGGAAGTGAAAGTCGCGACAGGCGCGGAACTGCAGACAGAGAACGCCACCATGGGGAGCGTGGTGCCGGGAGATATGATGCTCACCATGCCCAGCCTCAACCGTGACGCGACGTCCCTGCTGACCTTGCAACCCGCCACTGCCCCGAGCGTTGGCGGAGGCGACATCTACGGCGGCCAGGTAGCAGGCTCCTTGAGCGACCAGAATACCTACATGTTGGATGGTGGCAATTTTACCAGCGACCTCGAGGGCGACAATGGCTACCAGCACTCGGGCATGGGCGGGATCCCCACCCCGATCGAGAGCATTGAAGAATTTAGAGTAGCCACCAACAATCAGACCGCCGACTTCTTCTCGTCCGCCGGCGGACAGGTGATGCTGGTGACCAAGCGCGGCACGAACTCGTTCCACGGCTCGGCATATGAATACTTCCGAAGCCAGTTGTTTGACGCCAACTCTTGGGACAACAATCGCCAAGTTGATTCGACCGGAAAGTCGAGTCCGACTCCGAGAGTGAAGTATCACGATAACCGCTTCGGGGGCAGCGTCGGCGGGCCTTTGATCCCCGGCAAGCACCTGGGCGGCAAGACCTACTTCTATGGCTTCTATGAGGGCCGACGCTTTCCGGGAACAGCGGCCGTCCAGGAGTGGCTGGTGCCGGGCGCTGCTGCGAGGGTCGGTATCATCAAGTTTAGAACTAAGGATCCGGTGACCGGTAACTCAATCGTTATAGCTTACAACCTCAACCCGACTCCGACACTCGACCCTTCTGTCGGGTCAGGTGATAACGACCCCCTAATCGGTACGATGATCCCGACGGCAATGTGCGGTACGACCACCTGTGACCCGCGCAACATAGGTATTAGCCCGGTTGTGTCCACGATGTGGAACAAATTCATGCCCCTTCCCAACCATGAAGGCTATTCTTCTGGCGACACCCTGAACTTTCAGGGTTTCCGTGCCCCCTTGTCTCTCCCAGAGAGGACAGACTACGGTGCGTTGCGTGTGGATCACGACTTTGGCGACAAGTGGCAGCTGTTTCTTTCCTATCGAATTTTTAATGATATATTGCCGAGCACCAACCAGATCGATATCGGAGGGTTGCTGCCGGGTGACAAGCTCGGCGTTCCAAGCGCTGTTTCGAGCAATCCGAACCTTCCGCGTTATGCGGTCGCCGGCCTGACCGGCACCCTCAGGCCCAATCTGACCAATGAGTTTCACGCGAGCTACCTCCTCAACAGGTGGTTCTGGCAGAGGCAAGGAGTGACGAACGCGCTCTCCAGCGTGCCGGCGGGAATCGAGTTCGCCGACTCCCATTTCAACTGCATGTGCCCCGTGAACATGGACACCCAGAACTCCCGAAGCCGTGTCTGGAACGGACACGACTGGACGTACAGCGACACCCTCAACTGGGTGAAGGGCACCCACTATATGCAATTCGGCGGCAGCACGGTCCACTGGTGGGACCACCACGTCCGTGACGACCAGGTGGTTGCGGGCCTGCCGGAAATGGTTTACCAGCTCACCAAAGCCAGTGGACTGAAGATGAGCACGCCCTCCACGACCTACAGGCCGACAGGGTTTCCTAGCAGCCAAAACGGCAACTGGGATACTGCGTACGCCCGAACTCTGGGCTTTCTCGGGACGGCTGCACAACTCTTTGTCCGAGGCGGAAATAACTTCCACCTGACCGGGGCCAAGACCTTCGCGGACACTTCGCTGATCAATAGTTACAGCCTGTACTTCAACGATTCCTGGAAGATCCGGCCGAGCATCACGCTCAACTACGGGTTGGAGTGGGGAACGCAAATGCCGCCTTACGAAATCAACGGCGTGCAGGACGTTGCAGTCGATACAAGCGGCAATCCCATCAGCAGCCAAGCATATCTGGAGAATACGGTAAACATGGCGTTGAAGGGGCAGGTGTATAACCCGGTCATTGGGTTCGAGCCCATCGGCGCCGTGGGCGGCCATCCCAAGTATCCATTTGACCCATACTACGGCGGCTTTAGCCCTCGCGTTTCGGTCGCGTGGAATCCGAGGTTCCAGTCTGCAATCTTGTCCCGTCTCTTTGGTCAGGGAAAGACCGTGATTCGCGGCGGCTACACACGCATCTACGATCGCAACAATGGAGTGGACTTGGTGCTTGTGCCGCTTCTGGGATACGGCTTTGGCCAAACGATCCGGTGTAACGGCGCCAGTATCTCCGGTAGCTGTTTAGGTGGCTCAGGCACCGATCCAACCAACGGATTCCGTGTCGGAGTGGATGGCAGCACCGGGCCCTTCCCGACAGTCCAGCAAACACTTCCCATCCCCGCGGAGCCGGGCATCAACTCCCCCGCCGGTTCCAACATCTCGTTTCTCGATCACAACTGGCGGCCTGGAGCGAACGACCAAGTCACCTTCGGCATTCAACGCGAGTTACCGGACAACATACTCGTGGAAGTGGCCTGGGTGGGCAAGTGGTCCAAACACCTTTACCAGGGCCTCGACTTAAACGACGTTCCTTGGATGATGACGCAGGGCGGGCAAAGCTTCGCCAAGGCTTACGCCGCCCTTTATGATGCCGACAGTGCTGGCCAGACGACTGTTGCCGCCCAACCCTTCTTTGAGAATGTACTCGCCGGCTCGCCCTTGTGCGCGGGCTTTGCGAACTGCTCGACGGCTGTTTTGGCGGCGGAAGGTGCAGCAGGGACCGCAAACATCTCTACCCAGAGTGTATATACAATGTGGCAGAACCTGGAAAGGGGCTTCGATTGCAGCCTAGCTTGCCCGTGGGGTTTGCCAGCGGCCCTCCCTAACACTCTCCAGGGCTACAACTCGATGATCGCGAACACCACGTCGGGATTCTCCAACTATCAGGCCGGCATTCTCAGGGTCCAGAAACGAGCCGGGCACGGGCTGATGCTGAACGCTAACCTCACTTGGTCCAAGACGCTCTCAACCGTGGGCATCAACCAGGAATATACCCAGGCCAACCCGTCCGTTCCCTTCGACCTGCAGTACGACTACGGACCAGCTCCCTTTGACACGCGCTGGGTATTCAATATGCTCGGAACCTACGATTTGCCTTTCGGTAAAGGGAAGAGATTTGACGCCCACAACGGCGTCCTGGACCGGGTGATCGGCGGCTGGACTTTCGCTCCGATCTTCCAGTGGAACAGCGGGCTGGTGCAGGAGACGTACACTGGTTCCTGCCAGGAGTTCGGGCAAGGTAACGTCGCCTGGTGCTCCGGCATGGTGCCTCTAGTCGGTGCGGGCAGCTTCAGCCGCACCGCTCACTACAACGTTAACTCACCGTTTATCGGCAGCGACGGCAATACGAGCAACGGCGGTTCCGGGGTCAATATCTTCGCCGATCCTACCGCGGCGTATAACCAGTTCCGGCCGGTAATCCTGGGCCGTGACGGCCGGGCCAATGATCTCGGGCCGCTCTACGGGCAGCACCGCTGGAACCTGGACTTTACCATCGCCAAGGTCACTCGAATCACCGAGCGTACCGGGTTCACGTTCTACGCTCAATTCTTCAACGCGCTAAACCATATGCAGTTCAGCGATCCAGGTCAATACGGGTCTGGCGGGCTGAATCTTCAGAGCCCAACCTCTTTTGGCGTGTTGAGCGGCCAGTTCAACGACTCGCGGCAGATTGAGTTCGGTCTGCGGCTTTTCTTCTAGAAACTGCCACAACCATCGAAACCTCGGAGGGCCGGTTCGCCGGCCACTGGTTCGACCAGTGAGACCAGAAAAGGTTTGACCGTTGCGTTACGACGTAACATCCCGTGTGGTCAAAATACTCGAACGGCTTGAAATGGAGTGGCTTAGGATTTAGCCCAAGCTCCTTCGCCGCCGGAAGCAAGAAGGAACAAAGGAGCAGTGCGGTGTCGAGAACGACTGGGGGGCCTGCTGAAGTACTACGAGAGGGAAGCGGCATAAAAGTCGACGGGACAGCGGCTCTCAATCAGCACATATATTAAGGATGCAGGGAATCGTCACTGGCAAAAGCGCTTCCGGCCCCGATTTATCATCAACGTGCGCAGAGCAATGAGTGCTGGCTCAGGGCAGCGACCAGGACGAGTTTTTTCACCATAGTGTGCTGCAGGTGCGCACGGATAAGGAGTTCGACATGAACTAAATAGCCGTGTGGATCACAAGCTGCGCAATAGATGAGGGTAGGCCCCTCGGGATCGGCTTTCAGGAGCAGATCTCGAGCCGCTCCAAGCTGCTGCGGTAAAGAGGCACGGTGGTGAGCGTTGGAGGAAAAGCGCGAGAACAGACTCGTGCAGGTGAGCATTCGAGAGACGAACGAAAGTGAACCCTTCGAAGACGCGTCGTTAAGAACTCTAAGCGTCGTCAAAACCAGGAGCGTATGGTGCACCTGGGACAAGTCCGCTGGAGGCCTGATGACTGAGCGGACGGCGACCGCGTAGAGGGGGCGTGAAGCGGATGCAGGCTGTTGCGCGGAACTGCAGGAACCAGTCGCTCTGATGCGAAGGGAGAAGCCCAAGCGGCGACAACCGCGAGGCGAGCGTACCGATGCAGAGCCCTGGGGCGGACCGACTCGTAGGAGCGAAGAAGGCTCGTAATGGAGCTGGAGCGAAGGGGTCGGGTCAGGCGGTCGCATGCCCGAAGCAACTGGAAACAGGAGGACCTCGATGCGTGTGACAGACAAGCCGTATGGTCGGCATGTTTGCCTGATGGGAGCCGAGTGAGGCGAGAGTCTCACGCTCGGTTCTGCGAGAGGCCGGTGGTGAAATTCCGCCGGCCTACTCAACCGGGACCATCTATGCGGCACAGATTTAATTTTGATGACCAACAGGTACGCGGTGGATTCTATAGGTCGATGCAACACCAGCTCGAAGTTTTACTTGCAGGAGTTTCAAAGGCGAAGTTCGTTCGCGAGCGTTGATTCAAAAGAAAGCCACGACCATGAAGGCAGATCGTCAAATGGGGCTAAGGGGTGACGGCGTAGCGGCCGACCATGCCGCCGGCGCTGTGGAAGGAAATGTGGCAGTGGAAGAGCCAGATGCCGACGTCGTCGGGCACCATGTCTGCCGTGACCATCTGCATGGGTGCCAGCGAGGTGACGTCGGTGCGCATCTGATTGATGACGACGGTGTTGCCGTGCCAGTGCGGCGAGTGGGCGTCGAAGTCGTTGGTGCCGGCGAATACATACCAGCGGACGTGCTCGCCTTTATGCATGGTGAGCGCGCGCAGAGGCATGGTGCCGTGCTCGTAGCCGTTTAGAGAAAACGTGACAAAATAAGGGTATGTGCCGGTTGCGCTGAATGGCGTCATCAGCACGAGCAAGGCCGGTTCGGTCGACATGTTCGCGGGGAGATTTTCTTCAGCGTGCCAGCTGTCTTCCTCGTGATCCTGGACGAACATTACGACGAATTCGCGATCCACGCCTTGCGGAGTGCCGTCGGGCTTGGCTTGGCCGCGCGCAGTGATGATCATCGGTCCGACCAACCCTGTGTTGGGATCGCGGTGCTCGTCGACATGGGAGTGATACATCCACAGCACGGAATTGACGTCGCCGGAGGCGGGGCCAGCGCGCTCCCGAACTTGCCACGTGTATTTGTGGGTGCCACCGGGAGGGACGCCGTCGTCGGCTTTGTCGGCGCCGGAGGTTCCGTCTTCGTAGGGCGCGCCTTCGGAGTCTTTGTTGTAGAAGACGCCGTGTGGATGCATGGAGTAGGGGCGCTTGGAGTTGTTGCGGAAGATGACCTGAATGGTGTCGCCGACTTCCGCGCGGATGAGCGGGCCGAGGAATCCGAGATGTTCCCATTCGGACGTGCGCGGCTTCAGAGTCTTGAACGTGGCGTCCGTGTATTCTCGGTAGAGAGTCTTTAGGTAGGTAGTGGGGACGGGCCGGTCGACGTGTTTGCCGGCAACCTGGAACGAGCCAAAGGATTTAAACGGCTGGCCGGTGATGACGTCGACGCCACCGGGAACGTAGTCCCAGGTCACATCGTCGGCGGCGATGTAGTAGGTGTGCGTGCGACCAGGCGAGATTTGGGGCGAGGCGCCGCCGGTCTTGGACGCCATGTTGGTCATCGCTTGCGTGGATGCGATAGCAGGACAGAGCAAAAGCGCGACGATACACAAAGAGAGTTTCACCGTGTGACCGGTCATGATGCCTCCGGAATTGTGGGCCCGAACGCCTCGACCGAAAAGGTGGGAACCTGCGTGGATTGTACATCGGGACCTGTCTCTGGCGAATTGTTATTTCGCCATAGACAGGTTTAGACGAGGGGAATCGGTTGACTATTCGCCAGCCGGAACCCGCCAACTGTTCCGAATGCACCGAGACTTGTTGGGGCAGCTTTGAAGCGCTAGCAGTAACGGCATGGCCGAACTCGGCCGATATAATTCGGTTTTGGGTGCAACATTGGGTGCAGCTAATTGAGGGAAGAATGGCGTTTCCAGTCCGTAAGCGATGCCAAATAGGGCATTTAGCATTTTTACTCTTATGGCTACGAACCAGAAGGTCGGGAGTTTGAGTCCCCCGGGTGCGGCATGCTTCTCTCTCAAGTTTTCAATCACCTAGGGCACACTCACTACTGAAGGTTGGTCGACTTGTTGGGTGCATTGGGTGCAACAACGCTGCTTTGAGTCGGGAGCTCAAAGCCAATGCCTACCTTTCCTGCTACTTCTTTACAGACCGTCACGACATTCAAGAAAATGAAACGATGAAACTGATGCGAGAGTTAGCCAGGGCAGAATGAGACTTTACATTTTGGTGAAGCTAGCTGAACGGAGTTCTCGGTAGGCACCAGTAAAGACATCAGAGCCGGACATGTTCTTCTGGATTTTCTTGTCGCCGGGGCCAAAATAATGTGGTAAGAGTGTATTGAGTTCCTGCCCTCAACTCCACACAGAAAATCAAACTGAGGAGATTCGCAAATGAAGATCGAAAGAATATGGGGCGGATTTGTGTCATTGGGCCTGGTTGCGGCGCTGGCTGTACCCGTGGCCCTAGCAAAGTCGCAGGCTGCGCCCTCAGCCCAAGCCGCAGGTAAGGAAAAGGGAATGCACGGGGGCGGACTACAGGCCGCGGTGGAGAGCTTGAATCTCACAGACGAGCAGAAGGTCAAGGTGAAAGATATCTTTGCGGATGCGAAAACCAAGGGCCAGGCGGTGTCCAGTGATACTACGCTGAGCGATGAGCAGAAAAAAGCGAAGATGAAGGAACTCCACAGCGGCATAATGGTCAAGTTGAACGAAGTGTTGACACCTGAGCAACAGACCGAGTTGAAGAGCAAGATGGAAGCTGCAAAGGCGGCGAAACCACCGGAGAAGCAGTGATGTAGGAAACCACGCGGTTAACTAGGAAAAAACCTGAGAAGGCGTCCGGCTCTTCCACACCGGGCGCCTTTCGCTTTGGGCCACCGGGTTTGAATATCGAGAGTTGACGGGGACCGGAGGAGTAAAGTACCGACGGCAGTTGTCCCGTTGTCCCTACCGAAAATGCTATCCGGCGCGAATGCCTTTGAAATCAGCGACATTGAGAGAATGAACATAGGGGCGCATCAGCCGGGCATCTAGGACGAACAATGTTACATGCCCTGTGGTTACCCGAAATAACAATTCGGCAGGGACACCCTGGGTCTGAAGACCCGCCACTACAGTTGAAGTGCGATTGCTCAGGATGACATTGGCGGGGTTCGTCGGTGTCAGAGACACGAGTCTGAAGACGCGCCACTACATGGCCGCGGTTTGGCGGGTGGAAGAGGGGACGCGCTAAAGCGACGCCCCTACACAGGCTGAGAGGAAAAACGGGCCGCGGAACCAAAGTGCGTCGGGCTGCGTACAGAATGAGTGGGGCAGGCTGGTCCGAGAAACAGACAGCTGTTCGAGAGAGACAGACAGCCGTTAAGGAGAGAGGAATCATGAAGAAGATAGAGAGTTTAGTACGGGGCTGGATACCCAGTGCACTTTGTGTGGCGGTGATTTCGCTGGTGGCTGGTGTGCCCGCATGGGCGGAGGGCGAAAAGCGGACGGTCTTCGCGGAGGGCGATTTTCATTGGCAAGGCAGCCTGAAGGCTGGGCAGACCCTGGAAGTGGTCAATCGAAATGGAGAGATTGGAGCGAGCAGTGCTTCCGGGGATGCCGCGCGTGTAGAAGGCACGAGGAAAAGGAGCGATGACGACCGCGAATTGTTCATCGAGGTGGTCGAGTACCCGGATGGCGTCACGATTTGCGCCGTGTACGCGAAGGATAAGACGCCGGGGCGGTGCCATCACGGCGGAGTTTCTTCGGAGCCCATGAACTGGAGCTGGCGCGGGCACCGAGCGAAGATCAACTTCGACGTGCAAGTGCCACGCGGCGTCCGGTTCAATGCGATGACGACCAATGGAAGCGTGCACTGCGTGAACTTGGACAGCGTGGTGCAGGCGGAGACGACGAACGGCAACGTGGAGGTTTCGACGAGCGAGTGGGCTTCGGCGAAGACAACCAACGGTGGAGTGCGCGTGTCCATGGGCGGCGCTAAATGGAGTGGCGAGTTGGAGGTGATGACTACGAATGGCAACGTGGATGTCACGCTGCCAGCTTCAGCGGAATTCAAGGTGGATGCGGCCACGACCAATGGCGGGATTCACACGGACTTTTCGATTACCGTACAGGGGAGTTTCAGCTCGAAGGCGCTCTCCGGGACGGTGGGCGGAGGGGGAAGAGAATTGAAGGTAGCGACAACGAACGGCGGGATTGAGCTGAAGAAGAGCTGAGAGGGTCAATTCATCATATCCGTCGACGACGTGCTGGAAGGGCTCGATTAAGCCGACCTGCCCGGCACTTCCGCGCTTTTCCCATTTTCCACTGTTGTTCTTAGAAAAAGCACGGGTCTAAGGACCGCCACTACATCATGGGCCGACTGCGACTTCCGCTGTCGCCTATCTGTTAGACTATCGGCCCATGAGAACACTTCTGTTGCGGGCCGTCGGCTTCGTACTCTTTGCAACATCGCTCGGATCTGCGGCGTCGCTCGCATCCGCGCAGGATGTCATTCCTCTCTATCAAGGCACGCCTCCTGGCTCCGCTGCGGAGAACTATCCGGAGAAAGAGTACTTCTCGAAAATTTGGAACACGGGAGTCGTCACCAACGTGACGAAGCCCACGCTCACGATTTTCAAACCTGCACCCGAAGAAAGGAACGGCACGGCGATCGTGGTGTGCCCGGGCGGCGGCTTTATGGCTCTCTCCATCACGAGTGAAGGCAGCATCGTGGCCAAGTATTTGGCAGCGAAGGGCGTCACCGCGTTTGTTTTGAAGTACCGCCTTGTGCACACTGGCGAGGATGCGACGCAGGAATTCTCGACGCTGATTGCAGACCGGCAAAAGTTTGGGGAGATCATCGGTAAAGTCATTCCGCAGTCCAACGCTGACGGCCTTGCTGCGGTTACTTACGTTCGTCAGCACGCCTCCGAATGGGGCATTTCTCCCGACCGTGTGGGCATCATCGGCTTCTCTGCGGGTGGGGAGGTCGCAGCCGGAGCCGGCTTCCAATACACACCGGAAGGGCGACCCGCGTTCGTAGCCCCGATCTACGCGGCCGCCACAAGATTCAAAGACACGGCCGTACCAGCGGATGCACCTCCGATGTTTGTCACGGCAACCGACGATCAGCTCGGCCTCGCACTCGATAGCATTCTTTTGTACGAAAAATGGAGCGCCGCTCACAAATCCGTCGAACTGCACATGTTCGCAAAGGGCGGCCACGGCTTCGGCATGCGCAAGCAAAACCTGCCGACGGATCACTGGATCGACCGCTTCGCCGAATGGCTCGACCTGCAAGGCTTTATGAAGAAGTAGGATTGCGGTGGCACGGGCTTTAGCTGTCATTGCCATGCAAACGATGTGAGTGCTAGGCTCTCCGAGCCGTTAATCCAAAGCGTCCAAAAGTGGACCGATTCGCAACCCAACCCTCTTCGAGATGGAGAAGCTGGAGGCGGCAGGCAAGCTGCAACGCCAATCTCCTGGGCACTATGGCTTTGTCTGTGGGGATAAAGAGGCTTGAGAGAAACATATTTTCCAGTTACCGTCTCGTTTTGTAAGAACGTCGGTATGATTCTCGTTGTTTCCTTGGCCTTGAGGAACTGAACATTAAAGGCGCGGGCGAGGTGCAGCTCGTCATTACAATGGGACGAGGGCTGGGCAAGTTGCTGGCGTGGTGAGGCTCGAAGGGAAAGTGGCGGCCGGCGTGATGGTTTTGTTGGTGCCGGCGTCCGGGGAAGATGTGGAGAAAGAGGCGCGGATGGACCAGAGCGACACTGATGGGACGTTCGCGCTGGTGACTATCATTCCTGGACGATACGTGCTGACGGCCATTGAAGATGGTTGGGAACTCCAATGGGCTGAGGAGGGAGTGCTCAAACCGTATCTAAGGAAAGGGCAGACCATGGAGATTGCGTCGAATGAAGTGAAAAAAGTGACCGTCTAAGCGTGCATGCTGTAAGGAATTACCCGCGTATTGGCGCTAGGTGAATCATGAACTGGCTGAAACAACTCTTCTCCCGCCGACGCTTGTACGACCAGCTCGATCAAGAGATGGCCTTGCACCTAGAACAGAGGATCGAGGAGCTGACAGGTAGCGGAATGACCGAGAGAGAAGCCACCGCGGCGGCGCGGCGCGAGTTTGGTAATGTGGGGATGGTCAAAGAAACGGTGCCGGTTGCGTGGGGCTGGAGATGGCTGGAGGATTTGTTTGGAGATCTGCGGTTTGGAGTACGTATGTTGCGGAAGAATGCGGGCTTCACGGCCGTCGCCATACTCACGCTGGCTCTCGGCATAGGCGCCAACACCGCGATATTCACCATATTTGACGCCGTGCTGCTCGAATCGCTCCCGGTGCGCGAACCCTCTCGGCTAGTTTTGTTCTCAGACGACCTGAGCGAAGGATCATATCGCGGCGATCCGCCAAGCAACCGCTGGGACGCTTTTTCGACCGAGGTCTCCGATTACATTCGCAAACAACCGCTTCCCTTTGAATCTTTAGCGGCGTTTCGCAGTGGCGAAGATACGGTAACTGCGCGGTTGGCCGACTCACCATCTGCAAGTGGTCTAGCAGAGCGAGCCCTGGTGCATCTGGTCTCCGGAAACTATTTCAGCACCATGGGCGTGGATAGCGTTATGGGTCGAACCCTCAGTCCGGAGGATGACCGGCCCAACGCTCCGCCGGTGGCCGTAGCGAGTTACTGCTACTGGAAGCAGCGATTACATGGCGATCCGACTGTCATCGGGAAAATTGCTTATCTCAACGGCTCCGCGTTCACCATCGTGGGAGTCACACCTCCGGAATTCTTTGGCGAACGCATCCGCCGGTCGCCGGATTTCTGGACGCCTCTCGTCTTTCAGCCGCAGATTGAACTGCTCCCCTCGTATCTGGAACGCACCGACGAGTATTGGCTCTTGTTGATGGGCCGGTTGTCTCCCGGGGCAACGCGCGCCCAAGCGCAGGCGGCCACCACCGCGGCGCTGCAGCAGTTTTTGATGAACAAAGAAGGCTCGAAATTGACCGACGCCCTCCAGCGCGACATCGCCCGGTCGCATGTCGAGCTCGTTGACGGTGCGGGAGGGATTTCCTGGTTGCGGTTCGAATACTCCCAACCACTGCACATCCTGCTCGCGGTCGTCGCCATGGTGTTGCTGATAGCGTGCGCGAATGTGGGCAATCTGCTGCTTTCCCGTTCAGCTATACGTCAGACGGAAATCTCCGTCCGCCTTGCGCTCGGCGGTAGCCGTCTCCGGCTGATTCGCCAGTTGTTGACCGAGAGCATTTTGCTCGCAACGTTGGGTGCGACCTGTGGTCTTTTGCTTGCGCATTGGGCCGTGAACGTGCTCTTTACGCTGGTAGCGGGAAATTCGCCAATGAAACCGCATTTGAATGCGCTCGTCCTGGCGTTCACCATTGTCATCACCATGATTGCCGGAATCCTATTTGGCCTCGCGCCCGCGTTCTCTGCCGGACGCGCGGATCTGGCTACATCGCTCAAAGCTGGCGTACGAGGTGTTACCGGTGACCGCAGAAAAGTCGGCGTGGCGCATTCATTGATCGTCGCGCAAATCGCCATCTCTCTGGTTCTCTTGGTAGGTGCGAATCTATTGGCGCGGAGCCTGCTCAATTTGGAAAAGCAGCCATTGGGCTTCGACCAAAGTCACGTCCTGCTTGTGGGGGTTAGTCCGCGGATGGCGGACTATAAACCCGAAAATGTGGCCGAGCTTTATCGCAAGCTTTACGAGCGATTGAACACGCTGCCCGGTGTGCGCACCGCGACCCTGGCCCGCTACAGTCCCATGAGCGGATCTTCCAGCACAGACAATATCAGTATCCAAGGTCACGCGGATAAACCAGGCGAAGACCTGTCTGCCGAAAACATTCTCGTAGGACCCTCCTACGCGGAGACGATGGGAATGACGCTCCTGCAAGGCCGTGAAATCGGTCTGCCGGACGCTCCCGGAGCGTCTAAAGTCGCCATGGTGAACGAAGCTTTCGTGCGCGCGTATTTTCCGGGAGAGAGCCCGCTCGGGCACCACTTCGACGTTGGCAAACCCAAAAACACGGGCGAGTATGAAATCGTGGGCGTACTGCGCGACGCGCAGTTTCACGATGTGAAGGGGAAAATCAGGCCGATGGTTTTTCCGGCCATCCTACAGGACACCAGTCAAACCGCTCTCTCCGGCGGTGTCATCCTTCGAACGACAGGCGACCCGGCATCTATGGCCGCCACGGTGCGCCAGGCCGTTGCGGAAGTGGATCCCAATCTGCCTGTGACGGGAACCCGAACCCTGACTAACCAGATTGCCGCGACTTTCGATGTCGAGCGTGTCGCCGCGGAGCTGGTTAGCTTTTTTGGCGGACTCGCGCTGCTGCTAGCTTGCGTGGGGCTTTACGGAGTTTTCATGCAGGGCGTTTCGCGGCGTACGAACGAAATAGGTGTGCGAATGGCGCTAGGTGCCCAGGGCAGAGACATTTTGTGGATGGTTCTGCGCCATACGATAACTCTTCTCGTGACGGGTCTGGCCATTGGGATTCCCGTGGCTCTTACGGCGACGCGCTTGGTGAAGTCACAACTTTATGGCGTGGGCGCGGCGGACGCACTTTCGTTTATAATCGCGGCGCTAATTCTCGTGAGTGTTGCCATTTTCGCGGGACTTCTGCCCGCCCGCCGCGCGGCTGCAGTGGACCCGGTGGTAGCGTTGAGGTACGAATGACGGATTTAGGGTTGTCCTCAGGCGCGGTGCGTGGATTACGCTGCTCGATGTCGCAGTCGATCTGGGAGGATAAATTGCGACGCCGAAGAGGAGTCGAAGGGGCGAAGGTCTACTGCTTGGCGAGAAGCTTGAACTGCGTGGCGTTGGCCTCAAAACCGGGTATGCGGTGCTCAGTGACGAACGTGCAGTAATCAGGGAATGCAAGTGGATTTAGTGAGCGGCGATTTGGCTGGCAGGAGCAGGCCAACCATGCCCCCTGCAGCGCGCAGCGACATCTGATAAGCTACCGCGTCATGCGGCGCCGTGAGTTCCTCACCCAATCAGCGGCCAGCATTGGCGGAGTGCTTATCTACTCCCGCCAAGTTTTCAGACTTTCCGCGCAAGCAAACCAGTCCATTCGCATTCCTCTTCGGTTTTTCTCTCAGGCGGAAGCTCTGATTATTGCCGCCGCCTCCTCACGAATCTTTCCGAGCGATGAAACGAGTCCTGGCGCGCGGGAAGCAGGCGTCGCTGTCTATATCGACCGGCAGTTAGCTGGACCCTGGGGACGAGACCGCTATCGCTACACCCAAGTGCCGTTTGAAGAGAATGCCCCGGCGGAGTTCGGCTATCAAGGCAAAGCGACGCCGCAGCAGATCTACCGCCAGGGGCTGAAGGACTTGAAGGGCTTCCATCGCCTGGGACCTCGTGAGCAGGACCAAAAGTTGAAGCAGATCGAGGCCACGTTGTTTTTTTCGCTCCTCCGGCAGAACACCATCGAAGGCATGTTCTGCGATCCAATGCATGGTGGAAACATCGACATGATGGGCTGGCAGCTAATTGGTTTCCCCGGCCCCCGAATGAGCAACTATGAGGATGTCGACACGCACTTTGGTGAGGCGTTTCGCCCGAAACCCGCCAGCTTACGCCAGGTGACGCGGGGTAAAGTCCGTCCCAGCGAGGATCTAGAATGAAAACCCTGCCATCCGTGGACGTGGTGATTATCGGTGGCGGATGGACCGGCCTGCTCATGGCCAAGGAACTTGGCTCGCGTACCGCCCTCTCCGTGGTCGTGCTGGAACGCGGAGGGCCCAGAAAGACCAACGACTACGGCGACGACATGGATGAACTGGATTACACCATTCGCTTCCGCATGATGCAGGATGTCTCCCAGGAAACGGTGACGCTCCGGCACGATTCGAGCCGGCGCGCTCTTCCTCTCCGCCAGCACGGTTCTTTCCTTCCCGGCTCCGGTGTCGGTGGTGCGGGTGAGCACTGGAGCGGCGTGTGCCCCCGATATCTGCCGGATTGCTTCGAATTGCTCACCCACAGTATTGAAAAATACGGCTCCAAACGCTTACCCGAGGATCACGCGATTCAAGACTGGGGCGTCACTTACGAGGAGTTGGAACCACACTACACACGCGTCGACTTGCTTCTCGGCATCTCGGGCAAAGCCGGAAACATTCGCGGGAAACAGATCGAAGGAGGCAATATCTTTGAAGGCTGGCGCAGCGCGGAATACCCTACGCCGCCAACCAAGATCCCCTACTTTTCCTCAATGTTCGCCGAAGCCGCGAAGTCTCTCGGCTATCACCCTTATCCGGTGCCCGCGGCGACCACTAGCCGCGCCTACACAAATCCCGATGGTGTTTCGCGCTCCGGCTGCACTTATTGTGGCTACTGCGAAACCTTCGGCTGCATGATTGGCGCAAAGTCTCAGCCTACCAACACTCTCCTCCCCGTCATCGAGAAGCGCAAAAACGTTTCGATTCGCACCGGTGCCTGGGTTCGCCGCATCGTGCACGACGCGTCGGAGAACAAAGGAAAAGCCAGCGGTGTCATCTATTTTGATGCAAATGGTCAAGAAGTCTTTCAGCCTGCGGGGTTGGTCTTTCTCTCTTCCTGGACTCTCAACAATACTCACTTGCTTCTTCTATCCGGCATTGGGGAAGCATACGATCCCACGACCGGGAAAGGAGCGTTAGGACGCAACCTCACGCATCAGGTCAATTTCTCCGCTGCCACCGCCTTCCTCGAAAGGCCGCTCAACCGCTTCATGGGCTCCGGCGCGTCAGGAATCATGCTCAGTGACCTGGACGGTGACCTATTTGACCACAGCAAACTTCCCTTCCTGCGTGGGGGCACTCTGAGTGCTAGAAGTGCACGCTCACTTCCCATTGGCGAGTGGGGTGTCGTTCCAGAATCGGTGAAAGCTACGTGGGGCCCCGAATGGAAAAAGGCGGCACTCCATTATTATGACCGTACCGGCCGGATCGGCTTCTCAGGTGAGCATCTTGCCTATAGGGACAACTACATGGACCTGGACCCAGTCTACAAGGACCATTTTGGTGACCCTTTGCTGCGTCTCACGCTCGACTGGCGAGAGAATGAGCGAAAAATGGCCGATTATGTAATCACGAAAGCAATCGAACTCGCTCGTGAGATGGGAGCGAAAGATGTGACTCCATTTTCGGGCCTGCAAAGTTACGATGCAACGCGCTACCAATCATCCCACGTCCAAGGCGGCGCCATCATGGGAAGTTCTCCCGAGCGTTCGGTGGTGAATCCCTACCTGCAGCACTGGCAACTTTCGAATCTTTTCGTGCTCGGCGCATCCTCGTTCCCTCAGAACGCCGCTGCGAATCCCACACCAACAATCCTAGCCCTCACCTATCGCACCGCCGATGCCATCGTCGATCGGTATCTGAAAAATCCCGCGCCATTGGCCTGAACGGAAGTGACATCATGAGAATCCGCCGTTTACTTCGATGACCTGCCCTTGAATGAAGCGGGCCTCGTGGCTGCAGAGAAACAAGATCACATCTGCAACTTCTTCGGCGGTGCCCAGTCGTGCCATCGGAGTCGCCGCTTTGACGGCATTCAATATCTGATCATTCGAGAAGTTCCGATGGTATTTGGTGTCGATGGTACCGGGTGAGACTGCGTTGACGCGAATCCCAAAAGGCGCGAATTCTTTCGCAAGTCCCATGGTCATGGTGGATAGGGCGCCTTTTGCACTTGCGTACGCAAGCGCGCCGAGACCTCCACCGTTTCGGGCCGCCACAGACGAGACGTTCACCACAAAACCGCTCTTACGTTCCACCATGCCCGCAAGAACAGCTTTGGCCAGGAAAAAGGCGCTAGTCAGATTAAGCGTCAGCACTTGTTCCCAAAGTTCTTCCGTGAAATTTAACACCGGGGTGCGCTGGATCAACGAGCCGGCGTTGTTCACTAGAATATCAATGCGCCGTCCGGCTAGGGCTCGTACCAGACTTCGTACGCCGTCCATCGTGGTGAGGTCCGCCCGCAGTAGTTCTCCTTGCCCTCCGGCACCCCGCACGCGCTCGAGGATTCTTTGTGCCTCGCTTTCCTGGCAGTTGTAATGTATCAGCACACGAGCGCCCCGCGTGCCAAAGGCGGTCGCGGACGCCGCGCCGATGCCGCTGCTGGCGCCCGTAATGAGCGCCGTCATCCCCCCAAAGTTTATGACGTTGTCCATAGATCTATAAAGGTATCGCGTCTGTCGTCTGCCTCGTCGCGCACAAAGGACCCAGCATGGTCCACAGGATGAGCGTGCAAATGATAGGCATGATCCCAAAGCCAAAGAAGACGGGCTTGTAGGAGTAATGATCTACCGCCCAGCCCGTCATGAGGGTGAACAACATCCCACCGAAGCCGGAGCCCGTGCTTGCCAAGCCGTACACGGAAGCCGCAGCGTTCTTGGGAAAAACGTCAGAAGGCATAGCAAGCATATTTGCCAAGCTACCTGTGTAGCCCAGCATGGCCAGTGAGACCAGACCGATCGACGATCCGGCATCGCGCACAATTACCGCCGGAATAGCGGAAGTCATCAATAAAGCGAAAAAAGTTACCGATACTTTGCGAGCGCTGGTGACTGAAAAACCGCGACGCAATAGAAATCCCGACAGGAGCCCGCCCAAGAGATTTCCGAAACCCGCCACCGCAAAAGGAATCCACGCGTACTTCCCAATGGCTGCCATGTCAAAATTCCGTGCTCGCTTGAGGTATTCCGGAAACCAGAAAATGTAAAAATACCAGACTGGGTCCATGAACATCTTGGAAAGCGTAAAGGTGGCAACGAAACGTGTCCTAATGAGCCGCCACACCGGTGTAGCAAGAGCGTTCCCTTCCTTCCCGGCGTCGCTGGGTGGGCGGTAAGTGGGCCACCAAAGCAGCAGCCATACAAAACCCATGGCCCCTACAAACGCGAAAGCCACCCGCCAGCCTAGCTTCAGCAGGATATAGGCAACAATTGGTGGCGCCAGAATGGCGCCCACTGCTGAGCCGCTATTGAACACGCCGGAAGCCAGCGCACGTTCCCGTTCCGGGAACCACTCCGCCACCACTTTCACGCCGGCCGGCCAGTTACCGGCTTCTCCCATGCCTAGCAAAAAACGAAAAAAACCCAGACTAAGCGCGCCACGAGCAAGAGCATGTAGCACTGCAGCCGTTGACCACCAGGCGACGCATGCGGCGTATCCCAGTCGCGTGCCTATCCGGTCAATCAAAGTCCCCGAGACGCCGTTCATGATCGTATAGGCCAGCAGGAATGCGAACAGCACGTATGAGTACTCCGTATTGCTCATGTGGAACCGCTCGCGCAGCACCGGTGCAGACACTGAGAGTGTCTGGCGATCCAGATAGTTGATGACCGTCGCAGAGAAAGCGAAGCTGATCATGATCCACCGGCGGGGCGACGGGTTCACGCCAAGTCTACTTTCACGGCTTCGTGAATCCACACGCGCGGAACGGCCACGTCCAACCACCCGTCCCGGACGGTCAACGGCAAGGTTTGCCCGGACTGTAACAACAAAGCGGAGCGAACGGAGCGCTGCTGCGGTATTCGGATTCTTACCTTGACGTCCGCCACAGGCAAAAATTCTTCGCGGGAGCGCAGGTGTTTATTTTTATTTCCCGTATCTGCGAGCAGGTGAAGAAGCAGCACGTCGCGGGATGCCATGAAATGTGGGGTTACGCCAGATTGATACTCAATCTCATATGATCGCTGGCCGGACAGCCAGTGAGAGAGCAATGAATTGAATAGGATGCGCAGCGATTTCATGCGCGTCTCTTCGTACACCGCTTCGAGACTGGAGCCAATGTAAATGGCACTACCTTTGCCGAAGCTTCGCTGGATGATGGCGGGCCCCAGGATCCGACGATGCCCGCGATCAAGTGTCTCGGCCAGAACGGTCCCAGCCTTCGCCCGAAACCGCAGGACCTGAGGGTCCTGGGGAATTTCCTCGCCTGAGGACAACCTCAAATAAAGGTCTGGGATTTCGACCGGTTCGGGCTCAATGAGGTCTGCGCCGAAGACTTCCGCCAGGCCATAGTTTTTTCGCACGCGCCCGTATTCGTCGGCCACCGAGGTAAGATGAGTCGCTAGCAGCATCCCCCCTCTCCGCACGTAGTCGACCAGCATCAGGCATTGACTATCGCTCAAGCAGGCAGCATTCGGTACGTACAGCATCGGGTAGCGCGAGAGCAGTTGTGGCGACATCTGCCAATCTAGGAATGGCTCGGATTCGTAACCGTTTGCCTTCAGCAATTGGTAAGCGCCATGCCAGCAATTCTGGTAGGCCTTGCCAAAAGAATGCCTACCGGCATACCAATCGCTGGTCTGGCTTCCAACCAAGAGGCCTACCAGCGGTTGGCTGCGGACGCTGCGCAGGAGGGCGTCATTTTCCTGCTGGAAGTCAAAAATTCGTTTCACGTACCGACCGCTTTCGTACGAGAGCGGCTGTTCCGGCTGAAAGAAAAACCGGGAGAGCCCCCAGTAGACTAGCCCAACGCCTGCGGCCAGCGCCGTCGCACCATCGAGGAGCAACTCTTGGCTTTCCAATGGATAGCTGAACCACCCGCGCACGCGCTCGTTTTTGAGGTGTTCCCGATTGTACTGCGTATGCGTGCCAACGTAAGTCCAGGTCACCTTTCCGGTGGACTGGCCCAATTGCATATTGAAAAGTTTCTCCTCGGGGGTCTCGGCGGCTTCAAACATGAAGCCGTCGACAACCGGAAGCGCTCGGCTCCGCCACTCGCGTTTGCTTAGCAGGGAAGTATCATTGTAAAGGACCGGAATATCGCGAGTCTGTTGGATTATGTCGCGGATCTCGCGCAAGAACGCTATAACGACATCGTTCGCCATCCAATTCGTGTACTGGATTTCATCTTCGAGACTCAATGTGTCATCCTGCTTGGGCACAGGCTTGTGGAATGTTTTGCGATAGGCCCTGTCGCAGTAAATGCAGTGGCAATAGCTTTGGGCGTTCTGCATGCCCTGGTACGGACCGTCGAAATACATGACGTCAAACGGATAGTCGACGAGGACTTCGCGGACCAGGGCCTTGATGACATCGCGCACTGGCGAGTTGAGACAGCCCTCGTAATATTCTGCGAATCCGTAGTGCTCAGTGATCATCGGCCGCCCGTCGGCAAACTTCTTGGCCCAATCCACAAATCGCGGGTCCTTCGACGTGACTTCCATGAAGGGATGGTTCAGAGGTACGTAGGCCACATTTTTGAGATTGGCTTTGCGACACAGATCTAGCGTTTGTCGCATCGGATCTCCCTTAAGTTGCGGATGAATCGGATAACCCGATTTATTGGGGAAATAGGCATAATAGGAGGCTGCCGGATAGCGCAAGGAATCCGCGTTCAACTCCTGTGCGATTCGCACAGCCTTCTCCGCTTCATACTCGAGCGAAGGATAGAAAGGGGGGTTGTAGCCTTCGGCGATGAGGATCCGGGGACTACGAATCCACTCGTATGCAGGGCTCTTGGCCGCCGAGAGCAGCCGCGCGGCACGCAGCTGTGAGGTCATCAGCAGCCAGCCCGCCGATTGTATGAATTCGCGTCTGCTGAGCAGATTCATAACCGCTTCCGGCAGGATTCCCGTTCGATCAATTCGACCCCGAGCAAGAGATGTTGGGAGCCTGGTTTGCTTTGGTTACGGGCGAGCCGCAGCAGCATTTCCGATGCTGCGCGCCCCATCTCGTATTTGGGCTGATGAATCGTCGTCAGCGGAGGGTGTACCACACTGGCCAGTTCCAAATTGTCGAAACCGATTAGCGAAATGTCTTCCGGAACCCGCCGGCCCAGTTCTAGCATCGCCCGAATGGCGCCAAAAGCCATCAAATCGTTTGCGGCGAAGATGGCACTGATTTCAGGCTGCTGCCGTAGTAACTTCTGTGTCAGCGTCTGACCTCCTGAAAAACTGTTCTCTCCATGTAGCACGGTGATCCTTTGCTTCGCATTGGCAGCCTTCAGGAAGCGGAGAAACCCCCGAGCACGGTCGGTCAGGTTGCCGTGGCGACGAGGCCCGGTAAGATGGGCAATGTTTTCGTGGCCCAGCCGTAGTAGGTACTGCGCAGCCATCGCACCGCCGGCTTCGTTGTCGGCACAAACCGTGGAGAACGATTTACTTGCGGTCGAGCGGTTCAGCAGCACGATGGGTACACCAGACGCGGCCAACTGATCCTGCTGCTTCCGACTGAGATCCGCTACAGAGTTCATCAGAATGCCGTCGACCTGCTTCTCGAGCAGCGAAGCGACATACTCCATCTGTTTTCGGGGGTCTAGGTCGCTGTTGCACAACACCAGGTCGTAACCGCCAGCGCGCGCCGCATCTTCTGCACCCCTCGTAACTTCCGCGAAGAAAGGATTGCGGATATCGCTAACGATGAGAGCTAACGTATGGGAACGTCGTGTCTTCAGTCCGCGGGCAACTCGATTCGGATAGTAATTGAGGCGGGCGGCCACCGCCAATACGTGGCCGCGAGTCTCTTGGTGCACGCCGTAAGCATCATTCAAGGCTCGCGACACGGTTGAAATATTGACGCCCGATTCTCTCGCAATATCCTTGATCGTTATGGCCATTACCGTGAGTTCTTCCACGCATTGATGTGATTGAAAATTCCTTCATGAGAGGCCATCGGAGTTGCTGGGGTTAGCATTTGTTGGGAGGCCAGTTCACGGTTTTCGGAAGCCGGCAGTGCTCCTGACCAAGCGCCCCAGATCGACTCGTCTCGTCGTGTAAGTCCAAAACTGCGCTCGGAGACTGGTCTGCAATCGTTTGCAATTCTAGCTTCAATTCTGGAGGGTTGTCAAAGAAAAAAGAGCTTGACTTGGCCAGAACCTCTCAATAGGATTCGGAATCGTTTGCAATAAGGGGTTAGAGTATGTCTCCGGTACGCCCGAGTCTCTCCAGTTCCCGCACTCCAGAGATCATCTATCAAAAGATAAGAGGAGTAACCATGCGAACTTTTGCGGCCTCCCTGTTCGTCCTTGTTTGCCTTCTATTGCTATCCACACCTACCCAAGCTCAAACAGAACGCCGGGGAGGAATCAGCGGCAGCATCACCGACACAGGTGGCGGCATACTGCAGGGTGCGCAAGTCACTGTTGAACCTGGCGGAGTCAACATCGTCTCCGACGCTCAAGGGCAGTTTCTTGTGAACGGCCTCGCCGCCGGCACGTACACCGTGACGATTAGCTACGTCGGCTTCGTGACTTCTACAAAGAGCATTACGGTAGCGGCAGGCCAAGTTGCAAATGCGGACGTGCAACTTTCTGTTTCCTCACAAAACCAAGAGGTGCTGGTTACCGCTAAGCGCGCCTCAGCGGAAGCCGAGGCCGTTAATCGCGAGCGGACCGCCGACAACGTGCTTCAAGTGCTACCGGATGAAGTGATCCGCAGTCTGCCCAATGCCAACATGGCCGATGCCCTCGGCCGCCTGCCCAGCGTCACAATTGAACGCGACGAAGGCGAAGGCAAATACGTGCAGATTCGCGGAACTGAGCCGCGCCTTGCCAACGTCACCATCGACGGCGTGAATACTCCTTCCCCCGAATCCGGTGTGCGTCAAATCAAGTTAGATGCCATCCCGGCTGACATCGTCGAGTCCGTAGAAATCAATAAGACGTTACAAGCCAACATGGATGCGGATGGTATTGGCGGTTCCGTGAATCTTGTGACCAAGACTGCAGGTGAGCATCCCACTGCGAATATAAGCGGAATGGGTGGATACACTCCGATTCTCGGCGGTCGCGGGCTCATTGAAACAACCGGCACTGTCGGGCAGCGCTTCGGTGCCAGCAAGCGCTTTGGAGTTCTCATTGGTGGTTCTTACGATTGGAATGGCCGCGGGATTGACGACATTGAGCCAGTACCGGATCTCGCTACGTTGTCCGGTGGAACCCAGGCTCGATATTTCGAAGCCATCGACGTTCGAGAATATCGGTACTATCGTAGCCGCTGGGGGCTGGCGGGAAGTGTCGACTTCAAGCCGTCAGACGGATCGACCATCTATATTCGTAGCCTGTACTCCGATTTTCACAACTACGGCGACGTCTGGGTCTACTCCCTCACGGACAACACACCGATTCTCAACCCACCCCAATACCCGAACGGCATCACGCTTCAAGGGTCTAACGGTTGCAGTATTGACTCAACCACAGGGGTGGAGTCCTGCACCGGCGTGCCATCCTTCAGGGACCAAATTCGCCGTCCCGATTATGCCGTCGGGAGCATCCTGCTCGGCGGGAAGCATGTGCTCACAACCACCTGGTATATCTGGGACATTTCCGCGTCCCGGTCCAGTCAAGACCACCAAATCGGCGACCGCACCGTATCTTTTAACGCGGACGGTCTACCATCGAGTTCCTGCCAGTATGATCTGGCCAACACGAAGAGCCTCTACCTCCCCCAGTGGACGCCCTCCTGCTTTACCGAGGCCTACACCAACCAGAGCAATTTCCCTTTGAGCCGCATGCAGATAAGTCACGGACTCACCGCTCAGTTGAATCTCCAGGGCTCCGCTGCGGCGGCCAAGCGTTATCACTTGGGCTCCCATCCTTCCACTATCGAAATCGGCGGAAAGTTCCGCAATGCCCATAAGTTCGCCAACAGCTTCAGGGACAACTATTTTCCCAGCGGAACGGGAACACCTATCTTGTTGTCCGATTTCACCAGCAAGTTCTCGAATAGCAACTACTACAACGGTGCTTACAAATTGGGCCCCAACCCCAATTTCTTTGATATTTATAAATCCTTCACCGCCGACCTGGCCACGAATCCCGGCAATTACACGCTGACCCCAGACATTTCCAGCCAATTCGACCTGATTGAGAAAGTCAGCGCCGGCTACGTAATGAACACCGTTGATTTCAACAAAATCCGCCTGGTTGCTGGGGTTCGCTTCGAGGGCACCAATCTGGATACTGTGGCCCCGGTTTTCGATGCCAACGGCAATTTCCTTGGTAACACCAAGCTCAACGGTTCCTACGTCAAAGTGTTACCGAGTGCTTCTCTGCGTTTTGCACTCAAGCACGACACAAACCTGCGCGTAGTTTACAGTCGCGGTTTTTCCCGCCCCGATCCGCAGGATATCGCCCAGGCGCTCTCCGTAGACAATACCGGCAACCCCATCCTCGTTAGCCTGGGCAATCCGAATTTAAGGCCTGAAACCGCGGATAACATCGACGTGCTCTTCGAGCATTATCTGAATCCCTTCGGAGTCATCACTGCGGGGTATTTTTACAAAAATCTGACCGACCCCATCATTTCCCACACTTTTAATAATGTCACCACAGGGACCTTTGGTGGCTCTACTTGCTCGACGACGGTAACTTGTCGGATCTCTCAGCCTGTGAATGCCGGCAGCGCGTGGATCAACGGCTTCGAGGCCGCCTACCTTCAACACCTCACCTTCCTGCCCGGCGCGTTCGCTGGTCTCGGGATCTCCGCAAACTA
>Ga0066703_10000043_pt1 | contig 23224 bp, 24 predicted proteins | sample GraSoiAngelo_152_FD_66505 | JGI IMG/M metagenome (GOLD analysis project Ga0066703, IMG submission 66505) | Grasslands soil microbial communities from the Angelo Coastal Reserve, California, USA - 14_1009_12_30cm | ecosystem: Environmental > Terrestrial > Soil > Grasslands | place: USA...
CCAACAAGCGAACTCAAAACTCTACGGAAGATCAACAGCCGTCTACAAGGCCACCCCGACCATAGGGTCCCAGGCGTAGAGTTTCCTGGAGGTTCATTGGGAATTGGTCTTTCGGCCGCAATAGGCATGGCCCTTGCTGGAAAGGTGGACAAGAAAGACTATCGGGTATACGCTCTTCTTGGTGACGGTGAACTCGATGAAGGAGAAACCTGGGAGGCGGCAATGGCTGCACCGAAATTCAAACTTGACAATCTAACCGCAATCGTCGACAGAAACGGAATACAGCAAGACGGTCTGACGGAGCAAATCATGCCCATGGAACCCGTGGGCTACAAGTGGAAGGCGTTCAATTGGCATGTCTTGGAAGTTGACGGTTTTGACTTTCGTCAAGTAATCGACGCGTTGGAAAAGGCGGAAAGCATGAGAAACAGACCAACTGTGATTATCGCCCATACCGTCAAAGGGAAAGGAGTCTCCTTCATGGAGTGGGATCCCGCCTACCACGGGAAAGCACCGGACAAAGACACTGTCCGTAAGCTCGTAAAGACGATGTTGGAAGAATGAAAGAAGTTAAGATCGCGCCTTCGATTCTGGCGGCTGATCATGCTGACTTGAAGGGTGAGATCAGTAGAGTTGAGGAGGCTGGTGCTGATATGATTCATGTAGATGTTGCAGATGGACACTTTGCTCCCAACATAAGTCTGGGACCCGATACCGTTAGGGCAATTCGTAAGGTGACGAAACTCCCTCTTGATATTCATCTGATGATAACGAACCCTGAGAAATTCTACGAGCCTTTTCTCTCCGCAGGCGGTGACATCATAACGGTTCATGCAGAGTCTACCAGCCGCTCGTTTCTCAACAAGCTGTCAAAGGAAGTTCACCAGAAAGGCAAGAAGGTGGGTCTTGCGCTGAAGCCGTCCACCTCACTTCCATATTGGCTAGGAAAAAAGACGAATCCTTTTGACGTCATTCTCGTCCTTTCAGTTAATCCAGGATTTCCAGGTCAAGCATTCATGCCGCGCGTTATTCCCAAGGTAAGGAAGGTCGCAAGACTCGCTGACTCGGGAGAATTAGACGTGGAGGTTGACGGGGGAGTGGACCAGGAGAATGCGTCGGTAATAGTTGAAGCAGGAGCTAGTGTGTTGGTCGCGGGAGCTTCCATCTTTCGGAAAGGTGATGTTAAATCCGCTCTCCAGGATATGAGGGCCGTCATTCAGAGGACTATGAGAGAGGTTCCAGCATAATGCTCGTCCAGCTAGCTTCAATGCGTGATGCGTATGCTGAGGTTCTGTTGGAGCTTGGTGAGGAAGATTCGAGGGTGGTTGTTGTAGGCGCAGACACGTCTGTATCCATTAAGACTAGCTTGTTCGGGGATCGCTATCCTGAGCGGTTCTTCAATGTGGGAATCGCCGAGGCTAACATGATGGGCATAGCGGCAGGGCTCGCGCTCGCTGGGAAGATACCCTTTGTCACAACCTACGCAGCCTTCGTGCCTGGCAAATGCCTCGATCAGATTCGCAATGCAATCGCTTATCCCAATCTCAACGTGAAGATCGTCTCTTCCCATGGCGGATTGACAGTCGGGCCAGATGGTGCTTCGCATCAAACGATAGAAGATGTGGCAGCGATGAGAGCTGTTCCCCGAATGCATGTTATCGTCCCTGCAGATGCTCCCTCCACCAGGTCTCTGGTTGCCCAGGCATGCAGGACCCTCGGCCCCTTCTACATCCGTCTCAGCAGGCCCAGTGTCCCCACGATCTACTCCGCTTCCAAAGATGTGGAGGTTGGAAAGGCCAAGATTCTCAAGGAGGGCTCGGACATCGGGATCATTGCTTGTGGAATAATGGTCAATGAGGCAATGGAGGCCGCAGAAGCCCTATCGAAGATGGGAGTCTCCGCGGAGATTGTTGACTCTCACACCGTGAAGCCTCTGGATTCCGAGACAATTATTCGGGTTGCAAAGAAGACTGGAGCACTTGTGACCGCTGAAGAGCAGAACATAATCGGAGGGTTAGGAGGGGCGGTCGCCGAAGCTGTTACTGAATCATATCCAGTTCGAGTTTCGAGAATTGGAGTAAGGGATACGTTTGGAGAGTCAGGAGAGCACAAAGAGCTCATGGTCAAGTACGGTTTGACCCCAAAGGAAATAACACGCGCCGCGAAACATCTCGTCGATTCCAGGTGACCCATCTCGAAGATATTCCTTGATACTGCCAATGTGTCTTCGATCAAAACCTTCGCCGATATGGGAGTGCTTGACGGCATCACCACCAATCCAACGCTCATCGCGAAGGAGAACAGAGAATTTCTTGAGCTTGTATCTGAAATTCTTCAGATCGTACAGGGTCCAGTAAACCTTGAGGTCGTAAGCCAGAACACTGAGGGAATGTTACAAGAGGCTCACAACCTTGCATCGCTAAGCCCGAACGTTGTCGTCAAGTGTCCGATGACGAGTGCGGGCATGGTAGCAGTCAAGACGCTCAGCAAAGAAGGAATCAACACGAACGTCACCCTCGTCTTCTCGCCCAATCAAGCCCTACTAGCTGCAAAAGCAGGAGCTACCTACGTTAGCCCGTTCATAGGCCGCTTGGACGATGCGGGACATGAGGGAATGAAGGTGATTGAGGATACGTTGCGGATTTATCGAAATTACGAGATCGAAACCCAGGTACTAGTGGCCAGTATCCGCCACCCTGTCCACGTGGTCGATGCCGCAAAGCTAGGAGCTCATGTGGCGACAATGCCACCTGATGTACTTGAAAAGATGGTTAAGCATCCATTAACTGACATTGGCCTCAAGCGGTTTCTTGACGATTGGCAGAAGGCAGGTTTGAAACTTCCTGAACGCGGAACTCTTGCGGCCAAGGCAAGACCTCTGGTTCAACGCGCATAATCGTCTCGCAGCTTTGCGTTGATTTTGCGGTCCGATTCCGTGAGTAAGTGGCGAGCGTTAGCCTTTTGAGGAACCTGCGATTGCTCTCGCTGTTACCCTTTGACTAAGTACGTCTTTGTCACGGGCGGCGTAATGTCCGGAATAGGCAAGGGTGTCATCGCCGCTTCTATCGGGAAATTAATCCAGGTCCGCGGCCTCAAAGTTACCGCTGTCAAAATTGATCCTTACCTCAACTACGACGCGGGAACTATGAATCCGTACATTCACGGCGAGGTCTTCGTTACAGAAGACGGAGGAGAGACAGACATGGACGTGGGCACGTACGAGAGGTTCCTAGATATTAACGTCCCAAAGAATCACAACATAACAACCGGGCAAGTGTATTTTTCCGTCATCGAGAGAGAGCGTAAAGGCGACTTTCTCGGCAAATGCGTCCAGATCATCCCCCACATAACGGATGAGATCAAGGATCGACTCCACAGAATTCCCAGAGAGGAGGGGATCGACTTCGTTTTGGTAGAAATAGGTGGAACGGTTGGCGACATTGAATCTCTTCCCTATCTTGAGGCTGCGCGTCAACTCCGCTTGGAAGAGGGCAGCGAGAACGTTCTCAACGTCCATGTTACTCTTGTTCCTGTACTGGATGTAGTTGGAGAGCAGAAGACAAAACCCACTCAGCATAGCGTCCAAGAGCTCCGCCGAATCGGAGTGCAGCCTGACATCATTGTCGCGAGAAGCAAGGCGCCCCTCAAGCAGGAACCGAGGAGAAAGATTGCCCTGTTCTGCAACGTAGAGGAGTCCGCTGTATTCACTTCCCAGGACATGGACAGCATCTATCAGTCCCCTCTCCTGTTAGACCAACAAGGGCTCGGCACATTCATCACCCACCGTCTTAGGTTGCCGGAGAACCCGCCCCAGTGGAGTTCTTGGAAGAAAATGCTTGAAGAACATCTAACACAGGCCAAACAAGTTAACATCGCGATCTGCGGGAAGTACGCCGAACTCGCTGACTGTTATGTAAGCGTGAATGATGCCCTCAAGGACGCGGGAGCATCGGCAGGTGCCAAGGTCAATCTAGAATGGATCGAGACTGACGATTTTGAGAGACAGCCGGAAAATGTCCGGTTGCTGTCTCGGTTCGACGGGGTCTTGGTGCCAGGGGGATTCGGTGCGAGGGGAGCGGAGGGGAAGATTCTAGCGATCGAATATTCTCGATCGCACAACATTCCGTTCTTGGGAATATGCTACGGGTTCCAACTAGCCGTTGTAGAGTATGCAAGACACATCGGGATTAGAGACGCCGCAAGCTCTGAGCTCAACCCGGGATCAAAGAACCCTGTCATCGATCTTATGCCAGAGCAGAATGGTGTGTTAGAGAAAGGCGGCACGATGAGGCTGGGTGCGCATGAGGTCACCGTGGACGAAGGGACGACGGCCTATTCCCTATACGGTAAAGGGAAAATCTGGGAACGACACCGTCACAGGTATGAAGTGAATCCTAAGTATATTCCAGAGCTCACATCCAAAGGTTTGAAGTTCTCTGGAAGAAGCGATCTCAATCGAAGGATGGAGATTCTTGAAGTTCCATCTAGCAGATTCCATTTTGCAACTCAGTTTCATGCAGAATTCAAGTCGCGACCAGCCAGGGCTTCACCCCCTTACGTCGGGCTGATTCGAGCCGCGCTACAGACAGGAGGCCAGTTGGTTGAGTCTAAGCAAATCCTTTCCCAACCGGCCAAGGTCAGGTAGGAACGATGGGATCGCCTAGCCTGTCTGATGGATCAAAGGCAAAAGGATCGAGGATTGTTTCGACAGTCTTCTTGGCGCTTGCTTCAGTTTCCGTAGCCCTGGTGTTCGTCGTCACTTATTTGACAGCAAACGTCACCATTCCAGCAACTAAAGGCTACTTCGACTTCGGAGACATAGTAATTTTCATCGTTGCGTTAACCTTCGGTCCAACCATTGGTGGTCTCGCAGGTGGATTAGGGTCATCTCTATCTGATGCTCTGTCAGCGGGCTCTTCGATTTACGCGCCTTTTACCCTGATTATCAAGGGACTCGAAGGATACGTTGCCGGTTACCTTGCATTCCGCAGTTTTCGAGGAAAGCTTGGGATTGCTTGGGTCTTTGCCAGTGCAATAATGGTGGGCGGCTACTTTGTTGCAGAATCCCTTGTCATCGTCGGATATCCCGCCTCCTTGTTTGAGGTACCCTTCAATGTTCTACAGGTTGTCGCCGGAGGAGTAATTGGTATCCCAATTTCCCAGTTCCTGAGAAGGACGCTTCCTTCTAACATGATTTACTCAAGAAAGCCTACGCAAGGCAACTGGCCAAAGAGCTAGGTCGCGACAATCAATTGTCCTTCGATCCAACCGCGTGGGATCCGCGCCATAGGCGTACGGATGAAATCTTCTATGGTGCAGGCTCGCTGACGCATATGTAGAGGACGTTGCTTCCTCGGACGATTAGGCTGCCGAAATTCGTGGATGGGTCTCCTCCGCGGTATTCTCTTGCTCCGTCGAGGATGATGTTCATGTGGCTGTCGCAGTCGATCATTTTGCCTCTGTACTCTGCGTCATTCTTCAGTCGGACCGAGACGTCTGCTTGCAACTTTCGCACGAGAAGGTTCAGTGGTTTTCTGGAGGGTTCCAATTCGCGCCTTGTGCGGACGACTCACTACAGGGCATAAAAACTCTTGGATAAGACGAACGGAAACGCGGAGGCCCGGTACCGAATATGAATAGTGTTAGAGTGATTGATTTATTCTTCTGATTCGGAGTTCTCTCTAGCCATCATTTTTTGAGTGTGTTGCTCTTTCCTGAACTCAGACTTGAGTTTTCCGCATCTGATACAACGAGTCATCGGGCCTCTTCCCCGCCATTGGTGGGAACATCCTGCCATTATTGTCAACAGGAAATAGGGTGCGGGTTATTCTTAAACTAGAGCCGAGGATTCGGAAGATGCCCCGACTCGATTTTTAGCCTTATCGAGCAAGTAAAGTTGTTCTCTATCCGATAGCGCGGTAACGAGTTCGATTCCAGTTTCTTTCGGTTGTCTCCAAGAGGTTCGATCTTTGTCCCCGAAAATCGTTATGACTAGCAAGGCGTCCACAGTTGCGATCCTCGAAATTTCATTGAAGTGTTCCTCGAAGACGGGACCTGACTCTGTCATAGATACGGAGGTAACTCCGTCGACAATACGATCCTGCAATGGCAGGTGAGAAGCGTCTGCACGGATCCACTGTATACCAAGGCTTGTCTTTCCCTGCTTGCCTTTGCGCAGCATTTGAATCGATAGATCGATTCCTAAGGCAAGTTTGCTTCTTGGTGCGATGAATCCGAGAAGTTTGCCTGTTCCGCATCCGACGTCGACGATCATGTTGAACTCTCTTTTTCCTATGACCTGCAATACCTCTGCATGTTTCTTGTTTTGCTCCTCGCCGTAGAGCTCGTCATAACTCCTGGATAGAGCATCGTACCATTCCGTAATAGTTTCAGTGTCCTTGGCGGGCAAAGGTGTGTCAATATATTGCTCCGTTAGTGCATTGAACCTTTCGGGGTTAACCAAGTTGCCGGTCCTAATCTCCCCAAGCCTTGAGGAGGCTCGCAGGGAATTGGTCATCGGTCTCGAGGCTCGGAGGCTGCTGGTCATGGTTGCTTCCTGCACTGTAGAGTACTCGGGTCGGACCGGGAGTCATCTGGGGGAGGGTGAGCGGTTAGTAATTGTGAAAGGAGATGGTTGCATACTGGTCCACCGAGGGCGAGACTATCAGCCCGTCAACTGGCAGCCGTCAGGATGCATCATTCAAGCCCAGGCAAGCAATGGGACGCTAGTTCTGAAAGCGGTTCGGCCGAGTCCACTTGAGAGTCTAACTCTCGTGGTGAAAGATGTGCAGTTTCTTGGAACATTTCTTCTGCAAGATGATGCGGAGTTTGTTCTCCACGCGAGCGAGGAGGAGATGCAGCGAGCAATCATTCTTCAGCCTGATGTCATTGAGCAGGGTTTCAAGATCTTGGATTTTGAAAAGAAAGTACCTCCTGGATTCGTAGATGTCTATGGTGTCGACACTGAGGGGAACACGGTCGTTATCGAGATAAAGAAGGACCCGGCAGGTTTTCCGGTTATCAAGCAGCTATTGGAATATCTGAAGTATCTTCAGGCTCCCCCGGGCAAGAAGTTGCGTCCAATGATAGTCGCACCCAGCATTGCGAAGGGGGCCCAGCCTGCATTGGCAAAGTCGGGGATTGAGTTCAAACAGTTGACCCTGCAGAAGGCTGTTGCGATCTTGCAGAAATACGCGAGGTCTGATCAGCAGGCGTTGAAGAGTTGGCTTTAGAGTCCGAGTCTTATGATCAGCATTGCGTAACCTATACCGCTTTTAACAAAGCTGAGCTTGCTTGTTCCGCGCGGTCGCGGGAGGAATGTGATCGGGACATCGGTGATTGGCATGCCTTTCTTTCTGGCGCGTATGAGTAGTTCTGGTTGGATCTCGAAGTTTTTCGCTACTATTTCTTCTCTTAGAGCGTCTACAGCTTTGCATGTGTAGATTCTGAATCCCGATGTGACATCGTTTGAGGGTATGTGGAAGATCTTCCGCATTGTCCAATTGGTGCTGGCGCTGATCATTCTCTTGACCAAGGGTAGTTCTTCGACCATTCCTTTGTTCGTGTTCCGGCTTCCTACGACTATGTCTGCAGTCTTGGCCGCGGCCATAAGGTTCTGTATCTCCTCCGGTTGATGGTTCAGGTCAGCGTCCATCGTGACGACATATTCGGTGTCCTCGTCGATGAGTCGAAATCCTTTTTTCATCGCCTTTCCCAGACCCATTCTCTCCTGGCTGTAGTGGACTTTTATCCGGGGGTTTTCCTTTGAAAGGGCCGTGAGTTTCTCGAGAGTCGCGTCCGTTCCTTCGACGATGAATATTGCCTCATAATCAGGATCGATCTTTTCGAGCGCCAATACCAGTCTGGAGGAAAACTCGTCAATGACCTCCTCCTCGTTGTAGACTGGTATTACCGCGCTTATTCGCAATTTTGCCCCTCGACACAAGCCTAGACAGGTATATTCTGGTTTGTGGCCATCTTCCTAGCGCAGGAGATGAAAATTCCGCTGCGTGTCGCGAGCGGTCAAGCAGGCGTCCTGTATAGGGCGGGAGACTACGCCGCGACGAGTTCGTGAGAGTGCTGCTTCATGTGCTGGTAGTGTTCTGCGGGCACAAGGGACTGGAAGGCTCTATCCACAACCTCGCTAAGTGCTGGGTGAATATGGATTGAGTCGCTAATCGGCTCATACGATCCACTACCTGTATACATCAATGGTATGATCTCGTGAATGAGGATTGACGCGTACGGTCCAACAATGTGCGCTCCAAGGATTTTCATTGTATCTGCCTCGACGATGACTTTGACGAAGAAGTCTTTCACGTTCATCGCCTCACCCTTGGCCGTGTCCTCGTACTTCTGGAACCCTATCAGCACCTTGTCCTCCCCCAGCTTCTCCATCGCCTCCTTCTCTCCTAGCCCGACGCTCGCAATTTCAGGGTAGGTGAAGACCGCGTGGGGAATTGCATGGTAGTCGACTTTGACCTTCTGTTTCAGGATCGCGTTGTAGTAAACTATCTTTGATTCATAGTTCGCAACGTGTTTGAACGGATATCTTCCATCCGCATCTCCGAGCGCCCATATGTTCGGCTGCGACGTCTCCAGATACTCGTTGACCTCTATCCAGCCTTCCTTGGTGAGCCTGATCCCTGCCTTCTCTACATGGAGAATGTCCGTGATCGGACCTCTTCCAGTCGCGACCATGATCTCTTTGGCGGATATTGTCGTGTTCTTTCCTGACTTCCGGTCGACAGTGACAAGCTCCTTCCTGTCGCCCATCTCCCTGACTTCTCTCACTTCCTGGTTTGTCAGAATCGTGATGTGCCGTTCCAGATCCTTTCTCGCCAGTGCCGAGACTTCCGGCTCTTCTTCTGGCAAGAATTGTGGATTTCTACCGACAATGGTTACTTTCGATCCCATGCTGGAGAAGAAGTGGCCGTATTCAGCGGCGATGTACCCGCCCCCGATTATCGCGATGCTCTCTGGCAGCTTTGTCAGCTTGAGGACCGTGTCGCTTGTATGGTAGTTGACCTTGTCAAGCCCTTTGATGTTAGGGATGATGATCTTCGACCCTATACAGAGAAAAATCATCTTAGACGAAATCTCAGTCCCATCGACCTTCATCGTGTAGGGTGCAACGAATTCTGCTGGAGCATGAAAGTAGTCTATGTTCTTCGAGCTCGACAAGCCCTCTCTTATTTGATCGATATCCCGGTTGATGAGGGTCCGCATCCGCTCCATGACCATCTGAAAATCGATACTGGCGATCTTCGCATCGACCCCTAGCTCATGCGCTTTCTCAATCATTCTCACCAGTTCCGCAGGGTACAAGAGTATTTTCGAGGGAATGCAACCGCGGGTCAGGCATATTCCGCCCGGCTCGTCTTTGTCTATGACCGCGATCCGAATGTTCGGATTCTCCTGGATCATTGGGTCGACGATGTTCATTGCCGATCCTGTACCAATTATGATCAGATCATACTGTTTCATTCTGAATGGTCCCGGAGTTCGGGGCGGAGATAAGGATATTGACCGAGAATCGATGGTGCTTTGAGAAATTATGGTTTCTTGGTGCCCTCGATTCTTTCCTTGCCCACGACGAGGATGAAGATGAGTATTCCGAGGGCGAAGGATGTGAGGCTAATCGACATGGAGACTGTGATGTCGAGGTTGAGTCGGTGGAACAGCTCGTAGTTCAGATACGCCGGAAGGATCATGAGTGCGCCCGCGATTACGACGATTACGCCTCTTAGAATGTCGTGTATTTCCGTGCCCGCTATCGTTGTCTTTGTGCCCGTTGGTAACTCACCCGCTACTGATGTATTCCAGAAATGGCCCCGTATATAGATGATTCACACGTCAGATGCTGGAAGAAGCTTCCGCGCGATCGTCACGTACGCAGTGTGTCCTATCATCCTAGTCTCCGGTCTAACCTTGCCAGCCTCTGTTTTGAACTCCCTAATGAGAAGTTCGACAGCCTCTAAGATCATGAATCCTCCTTCGCGGAGCGCTACTGCAAGCTTCTCCAGCTGGTTTATTGTCGGAGTAAACCCTGCCAGCAGTCCCCCTCCAAGCAGCGCTCTCCATGCAGCTCCAACCATCCTCCAAGGATCGCCAAGATCAACAACAACCGCGTCAACACTCGTCTCCTCAAATCCCTCTGTTGGGTCCTTGTTGTGAAAAGTCACCAGGGAGCCAAACCCTGCTTTCTCCACGTTCGCCTTCGCCGCTCGTAAGAACTCCTGCCTCATCTCATACGTGAACACTTGGCCGTCCGGAGCGATCCCCCTGGCTAGGGCGGAGGTTAGAGCTCCGCTTCCGGTTCCAACCTCTACCACTCTATCCCCGTTCCCGATTCCTAGCTGGAAGAGTGCGTATCCGATATCCTTCGGATAGAGAATCTGGGTGGGACGATCAAACGATTCGACAATGTCGAGCGCTCGTGGCTTGAACACTGCAAGGTTCTGGCCCATGCTCGTACGGATGGACCCGCCGTACTCCTTCCCTACCAATTCTGCGAGCTCGAAGTAGCCTCGGTGAGTGTGAAATCTTCCCGGCTCCACCTTTGCAATCCACTTGCGCCGGACGTCTTGGTACAACAAGACCCGGTCTCCCAGCTTAATCTCTCGGCTCAAGGCAACGGACGGTTCCGAAACCGAGAGCCATTAAGCATTCTATTTCAATCACGACCTGACACAGATAGAGTCTCTTCCACAAAGGGGCGGCTCCTTCTGTAACTTTCTCCTACCGTGATCTTCCTTTTCCCTAACTTTTCCAAGAACAAAACATTCCATCTTCCAACCTTTCTTTTCGTTGTAACTTTTCTTTTTTCGCGTAACTATTTTTTCTGCTAACTAAAATGCGACCCCCGGATGGTCTTTTTCACGCGCCGCGCCCTTCGTGAAAATGGCCAATCTAGCCTTTCAGAGCCTTGAACACGCTCTCAGCCTTCGAGGCAGGAACAAGCTTCACGGTGATAGGCTCCTTGGTCCCCGAGATTCCTATCCTCAGCACTGCTACCCTCCTCCTCCACCAAGTGGCAAGGACAGCAGCCAAGAACACAGCGAACGTGCCGATTAGTAACAGGTCGAAGGGCGCTTGAGGCAGGCTAAGCTTCGCCTGGCCCGGAAACCACCATACAAGAAAGACGGCTATCGCGCCTAGGACAGCATAGGTCAAAGGCGGGATCAGGCTCTTGGTTATCAGCTCCAGCATACTTACCTCGGCATGTGGAACGTTCACGTATTTTTCCCCAATAGCAAACCTCTTCCCAACCAGCAATCTCGAGTCCGTCACGTAGACCGTATAGTTCACGCCTGCGCACTCAGCTAGAATATTCTCTGCCCCGACCAGGTTCCTGAGGTTGCTCAAATCCTGCTGTTGAGACACGAAAATCTCTCTTACCCGTATTGTAACCAGTCCCCGGGGCAAAAGGATTACGAACAGCCCTACTTGGCCGCTACCAGCTGGGAAACAGCCTCGACTACCGCTCGAATCCCATTCTCCGAACCCAGCGTTCCGCTGAGTCTTCGTGCATTCTCTCGCATATTCTCTAGAGATGTCGAGATGGCTCCACCCAGCTCTTTCGAGTCCAGTCTAGATTGATCTAGAACGACAGCTACTCCTAGTTCCTCCGCCCGCTTCGCATTATTCGCCTGTTCCGTATGGTTCGGTGGGGGAATCAGCACAAGTGGCTTCCCTTCAGAGATCGCCTTCATAATCGTCTCATGTCCCGCCCTGGAGACAATTACGTCTGCGCGCTCGAAGGTCTTCCGATAGGACTGCTCGGTCATCCACTCGTGAACCATGAGATTCCCGATCCTCTTTTCACCAAACGATCCATTCGGATCGCCGCAACTGAGAATCAGTTCGTAGTCTCCGGGAAACTCCTTGAGGATATCGGTCAACTTGTTCACAAGATACCTCCGGTCTGTCGCAGGACCACTAACACACGCAAAGACTAGAGGCCTAACAGTGCCAGCATGTTGGATACCGTTTGGAATATTGAGCCTTGACGGCGTTAATGGCCCCACTAGCCGGACCTTCCTCCTGATCCCAGGGGGAATCGCGAGATTGTATCTCGAAATCGTGTAAGGGGCCTTGAGGTCTGGAACAATGATAAGATCGCTTATGCCCCAAGCCAGCTCTAACATTGCGGAAATATATCTCCAGATGATCTTCGCGGCGAAAAGCATTGGCCTATCAGCCAACCTGTGTTTGGTGTCGTCCTTGGGCATCTGGACAGAATACTGGTTGAGGATCAGGATCCTCGGTTTTCTCAGAATGAACGCGGCAACTAGAGTAGAGATTCTGGTGTCCGATATTACGACATCAGGTTCGAACGCGGAGATCTGCCGCACCTCGCCGATCAGCTGGCGTATGAAACCCCACAATCCCACAGTCACACCGTTCTGGCTCATTGTCATCTTCGGGTCAATCGTCCCATCCTCCCTGGTTCGGAATGACAAGGGAATCGCGCTGAAGTAGGTGAAACCAGAACGCTTCAAATAATCCAAAGCGTCAAGATAGGACGAGAACAAAACATCCACGCCCTCGCTCGAGAACTCTCGGGCGATCGCATCGCACCGGCTAATGTGCCCAAGGCCTAGCCCGCAAGGCGCAATATACAGTCTCAACCCTTAGGTCCTAGCCCCTCAACTTCCTCTCGAACACTCTTCCTCCTGGAGCTTCCTCTGAAAAGATCTGCCCTTGGAATCGAGCAACCTTCACACTACCAGTCACCCAGGCATCGGGCATCAACCCAGCCTTCAAACAACACTCGTTGAGAAACTCCTCCTCATCAAAGCCCTCGTCTACTGCAACCTGTGGCAGCAGAAGCCCTTGGGTTCCAAACCCGTCTACAAATAACCCGTCCCGCCCAACTTTAATGTTCAAGGGCAGATCCAGCGGGCTCTTGAGCAAGATATGCTCGAGCGGGGAGAGCACCGTCACCTCCACGATAATGCTCCCTAGGAACTCATCCTTTCGCACCGGTGCAAATCTCGGATCCACTGCAGCGGCGTCAACCGCACAACGCACCGTCTCGTTGAGCAGCGACATCCTAGGGAACGGGTTGCCAATACAACCTCGCAGCCTTCGACTCCTTGCTATGTCAAATAGTGTGACGAACACTCCCAGCGTAGCGCGTAATTCCGAACCTACGTTTGCCACTGGGTCGAGGTTTTCTCCATCCAAATGGTGGACTATTGCTTGCCGTGCGGTACCGACGAGTTTTGTCCCGTTTTCCGTTGATACCAAGCTAGTCACTCTTCCAAGCTCGCGCGCTTCTTTGCCTCTTCTAGAGTCTGACGAATGCGGTTCCAGTGGCTTCCGAGCCAATACATTTTTCCGCAATTCTGATTGGTGCATTTCCAGAATTGGTCGTACAGTTTTAGGCTTGCTTTGGGGACCTCATGTGCAACTTCACTCTTTGGCGTTTCCTGTAGGCCGGACCCACATTCTGGACACTTTGTCTCGGCCATGTTGACGTTCAAGGATACGCCGAACGTGGTAGCAAGCTGAGCTAATCTCTCCTCCTCGGTTTCGCCGAGCACGAGAGCAGACAGTATCTTCCTAGCTATCGCTCTTTGGTATAATTCTTCATCTCTTGTTAGTAAGACCATATTATCTTCGTGGGCGATTCTTAGGAGCTCGTTGTCCCTCGTACTTGCGTCATATCTTACATCTTGGCCTAGAATCCGTAACCACCTTGCCAGTCTGCCCAGCATTCCGTCGACGAGAAACCTCATCCGCGGCTTCCATTTCTCAGCACCTTGCCGCCGCCTGGTTTTCCAGTGATCTCACCGTTGCTGTAGACAACTGACCCGTTTACGATTGTGGTATGGACGGCACCTTGTGTCTTCCATCCCTCGAACGGAGAGTAATGCGCTTTGGAGAAGAACTTGTCAGGGTCAATCTTTCCTTTCTCTTTCAGATCCACTAGAATCATATCGCCATTGGCTCCTTCCCGTAGTTTTCCCTTCGAGCTGAGACCGAAGATCTTCGCGGGGTTGGTTGAGAGGAGAGCGACTAGTCGGCCGAGCGATAATTTTCTCTTGTTGACCATGGTCAGCATCAATGGCGTAGCCGTTTCTAGGCCAGGTATTCCAGGTGGGCTCTTTTGAGGTGGTCGCCGCTTCTCTTTGATAGTGTGCGGTGCGTGATCCGTGGCAATGATCGTTGCTTTGCCAGTTGACATTTCCCGAAACAAGCGGTTCCTTACTTGCCGAGGTCTGAGCGGAGGCACCATCCAAGCCTTCCAACCGAGCTTTTCAACGGAATCGTCGGAGAGTAGGATGTGATGTGGGGTCACTTCCGAAGATAATTCGCTCGAATGCCAATTCCCAATTGAAGAGATGCTAGATGGGAGGGTAACATGGCAGAAGTGAACGCGACAACCAATCTGCTTCTGAAGTCTAAGGATCCTGCTGACGGCGCTTGTCTCGGCCTTTCCGAGTCGTGATCCGACAAGTTCATTGAAGGTCCGAATCTCTCTGGTGGGTTCAATCTGGGCTGCGTCTTCTGCATGAACTGTGACTGGAAGCGAGGCTTCCTTCGCGGCCTTCAAGACTTCGACAATTGTGAGGTCATCGCCTAAGTCTAAGGGGGCGATAGGCTTAGGGAGGTAGAGTTTTATCGAGAAAGCTCCGGCCATTTTCATCGTTTCCACCGCGGCTCGATTTGCAACTGCGGCCGCGTGAAAGCCTGTGTTCACGAGGATATTTCCGGAGGCTCTCCTGGCCTTCTCCCGAAGACGCTGAGCTGAGTCAGTAGGTGGCAGGGTATTCGGCATGTCTAAAACAGTGGTAAACCCTCCGGCTGCTGCGGCAGAGGTTCCACTTGTGAAATCCTCTTTGTACGCTAGCCTCAGGTCGCGTAAGTGGACATGCGCATCAACTAGCCCAGGTAATGCCACTAATCGTTCGGCTAGAATCTCCTCGTCGGCTTGTGCGGCTATCCTTCGAGCTATTCTCTGAATCCTTCCATCCTCGATGAGGATTGAACCTCTGATGGCACGATTCTCAGTCCAGATATGAGCGTCTCGAATCAGTAGGCTGGGGAGATCTGATATCTCGTTCTCAGGACTCTTCAGGTTGTCCAAGGTCCCTTGAGCAATCTGGACATAGGAAGGTGCCGTCCTTCTGGACGAGGTTGTCCGACCATGCTTCGCATTCATCACAGTATCCTCCTAGGGTGGGTTTGGTCCTCGGGCTTTCCAGTCCAGCACGGCTTTTTTCGGAGGCTAGGTCGATTATGGCCGGCGTCACTTGTAGAATATCTTTCATTGTTACTATTCCTACGAGCTTTCCGTCATCAATTACGGCAAGTCGCCGAATCTTGCGATGGTTCATGAATTTGGCAGCGTCGTTGACGGTAGCACCTGGGCTGATACTCGCCACTGGTTTCGACATTGTCTGCACTACGTTCAGTTCAGACGGGAGAACGTTTCTTGCGGCCACTCTTTGCACAATATCTCTTTCGGTGATTATTCCCGCTGGGTTTCCTGCCTTGTCTACGATAATCACACAGCCTATATCGTGTTTGCCCATGAGCTTCGACACTCCAGCGACCGTCTCGTTCTCTTTGGCCGTAATCGGTGGCCGTGACATTATGTCCCGCACGAGAATGTCTGGCTCTGCCTCATGCACCGACAATGCAAGATGGTCATCCTTTGCCTTCTATAAAATCTTCATGCAGTGATGAGCCTAGCAAACGTTATCTGCGGCGCGCTTGTCTTGTCATCGATCGTTATTGGTTGCGGGTTCGGGATCAAACCTGAGTCTTGAGCCGTCTGAGCCTCCGAGAATTCGCTCTATCTCTCCACCAACGCTGGTGTACTGGACCCGTCTCGGGTTTGCCGTTTTGGCAGGAGTGTTGTATAACGCGTTGGGTCTTGGTGGACAGGGCGTTCTTTTCGGAACCTCCTGGGCTATCAGTATGGGAATCGGAATCTATGCGATCTCTGTCTTCCTTGTCAAGTACGTCTTGCGTTATGGCCCAACAGAGTTGAAGGGTCCAAACAAGCACATAACATTGGGAGTCGGTAGCTACATCATCTGGTTCCTGTTCACGACAATCCTGCTTAACACAATCATTTACCCTGGTCCGTACTAGTCGTCGGTTTGTCAAGAGTCGCCTGCTGAGGTGGACGCGTTTCTGCTGGGGTTTGCTGGTTCTTAACGCTACCCAACAAGGTGAAGTAGTCGTCTAGAGCTTTGAAATATCCTCGATCGTACTCGCCATGCAATTCGTTTAAGGCGAATTCAGAGAATTCTTTCTTGAGATTGCTAATCGTGTCTTCTGTCCTGGTGGCTAGGACTCTTGGTAGGAAAATGTACTTGTCATCGTTGGTCCGGTAAGTCAACATCAATCCCTCAAGCGCTTTGACGTATCCTCTGGACCACTGAGAGTTATCGGACTTTTGTCGGATGATATCGAGTTCTTTCTCTGCATCAGTCCATGCTCTTGCTTCTACATGCTCGAGGAACTTGTTCACTGGGATTTGGGGGATCATTTTTCAGCCCTCCGCTAGCGACGCCGCTTGACCTCGTCTTCTTCCGAGACATCAACTATTCCTCCCTCGGTAACCTTGAAGATTCTCTCGCCCTCAGGCAAGTATGGGCTTGAGACAAGTCGGGCTATCCGTATGGGGCCGTTGGCAGCTCGGCGGAGGAACACTCTTGTGTGGCTTGTATGAGCTACTATGTGCCCGCCCACCGCGTCGACGGAGTTGGCGAAGAACTGGTCGGGTTTCGCCATGACTTGGTTGGTGACTATGGCGACAGCGTTGAACCCTCGTGCGAGGCGGATTAGACGGTGCATGTGGTTGTTGAGACGTTGTTGTCTCTCTGCGAGCATCTCTCTGCCGATGTACTCGCTTCTGAAGTGGGATGTCAGCGAGTCGATGATGATCAGGCGGATATTGTTGTCTTTGATGATCTGGTCCGCCTTCTCCAAGAGAAGTACCTGGTGGTCGGAATTGTAGGCTTCCGAATAGATGATCCTTTGCGCTACATCAGTAGGCTCAAGCCCTGCTGTTTTGGCCATTCGCACGATCCACTCTGGACGGAAGGTTTGTTCGGTGTCAAGATACAAAGCGCCTCCATCCAAGCCACCTTTATCGACCGGCAGTTGGACGTTGATCGCTAGCTGGTGGCAGAGGATTGACTTGCCCACGCCATATTCTCCATAGAACTCTGTGATGGTCTGTGTCTCGAGACCGCCTCCGATCAATCCGTCGAAAGCCTTGCTTCCAGTTGTAAGGCGGCGTACGTTCGCCTTCATCTTCATGAGCTCGTCTGCTCTTATGAAGGAAAGCGAAATGCTGTCCCTGGCTTCCGCGATGATTTTTGCGGCTTGCTTCTCTCCTATTCCAGCAGGAACAAGTTCCCTCACAGTGGCCGTCGCGAGACTCTCGACGGTGTGAAAACCAAGTTCCTTCAGCTTCTCAGATGTCGAAGGTCCAACGCCTGGTAGGTCTTCTACAACCTCATACTTCCGGACGGCTTCCTGAGTCACTGTCCTCTCACCTAACTAGTACGATCTTGAAATCTGTTTCGAGCTTATTTAAACTGCAAATGGAACGGCTCTGATTTAGAGCTGAGACGGTCCCGAAGCTAATCAGAAACAAGCGTGTTCAATGTACTAGGTTTCTGGTTTCGCAGGTTACAACACCCTTAATGTGAGTCCTGTTCGACTGTGCTGATGCGTTGAGGATTATTGGGGGTTGAGGGAGAGGAGGCCCAACCCAGGAAGAGCAATAGCAGGAGGTACATAGAAAATTTGTTGGGCTGGCCTAGTGAAGAGTCTACAGGGATCGGGGTTTACCGGACCACTCTCTTCACCTCTCTATTCGAGTACTTCATCGTGCTCTTCTTCGGCACATGGTTAATCGTGGAGTATTTCTACAATGTCTATGAGCAGCAGTACTTTGGATCGTTCAATCCAGTCTTCCTGGTCGCTGTGTTGATGGCGGCTTCAGGCTACGGCTTCATGAGAATAGTTTCCACCGTCAGGACGGGCCTGCGGCCAACAAGGATGATAAAAAAGAACGAGGATGATTATTGATGAGAAAACTAGGAATTACCACGATCGCGTCATTTGCGGTGAACGTAATCTTGAGCCTCTGGCTGGTAAACCAGTACTACTACGATGCATATTTCCACTCCTACGTCGACGCCACTCTTGGACCCGTCTATCCGTTCATAGTCCTAACAGCAGGGCTAGGCGGGGGCTCAAGCCTCGGATACCTTCTCTTGAAAAGAAGACATACTGGAGACGGGACAGGAAAACTAGACAAGGCTAAACTGTTCAAGTCAAGCGGACCTGTCCAATCCCCTGGAAGCCTCTCCTCCTCTTCCCAAGGCAAGATCATGCCTACAGGACCTCCCCCAGGCCAAGTTTCTCGTCACACAGCATACGCAGTTCCGCCTCTGCCAAAGAGCTCAACTCCTTCAAGTGGCGGAGCACGTGGGACCGGTCCCTCCTCGCTATCCGTTACTTCGAAGACCCTTACTCCTTCCCCTTCAACCTCTCAGAGGCTAGAGCAGCTGACTCAACCTTCAACCTCGATCTTGAACTCAACGCTCAGAGACCAATTTAGACCGGAGCAAGCCTCTAGGCCATCGCCCCCGCTTCCTCCGTCACCAATGTTGGGTCGCGGCGATAACACGCAGTCAATAAACAGAATTCCACCCGAACCTTCACGGATGAGTATTCCATCACAGTGGAAGCCGGAACCCGGGCAGTCAGGTCAGCGCGGTCCTGACTCGACCGTTTTTCCGAGGCCAGGTCAAATAGACGTGAAACAGGCGCCGGAATCTCCCGGCTTCGGTGGTCCGGTTGGCCAGGTTCCAAAACCCCCTCAGGCATCTCAGACCCCGTTCCCGGTTTCGAAGTGGGTGTCTCCTGAGCAGAGAGCAGGCGGGCAGTGGACTGATCCGGTTCCAAAGCCCGGGCTCGCGACCCCTCAGAAGTGGGGTCCTCCACCAGGTCAGGGCGTCGGGCCTCGTCCTCCTCAAGGGGTCCCGCCACGACCGGGTCCCGGTCAAGTTCCAGGACCTGCTGGTCAGCGCCCGCCTTTTCCACCGGCGCAAGGTGGTCCGCGCCCTCTTGGTTATCCAAACCCGGGCCGACCTGGACAGCCAGGGCCTGTCGGAGTCTCTCCGCCTTTCAGGCCTGATCAAACTCGTCCCATAGGGCCACCTCCGCCGGGGAGACCAGTCCAGTCTCCTGGCGGGCCATTCTCTCAACCTTGGAGTCCGCCGAAGGCTGCTGAGAAGGGAGAATCAGGAGGTGCTTCTCAGGGCAAGGATGTCACAACCTCTCCACCTCTTCGACCATCTCAGTTCGGAGCGTCAGAAAGCTCGCGGCCAACGGACGAAAAGACTGTTGAGCCGAGCTCTCCCGGTGGGGAGATGGATTGGGACACCGCGCTCGATACGATATTGAAGACGCTGAAGAAAGATCGGGGAGTAGGAGAGAGGACCTAGAGACGTTGAGGAGAGTCTGGAAGTTACAACAAGGCTTTGTCTATTCGAACGTAGGAGTATTCGACTCTCCGCGAGCGTGGGAAGTGTCTATTTGAGACGACTACTGATCAAGCTCGTAGCCATCGAAACAGCACTAGTTGGGTGGCTCTCCTATTGGATCTTTCTGGTCTACGCGAACAATCCTTCCGTAAGCGCGGGGCTAAGCGACCAACTCACAAGATTTCCCCAGCTCGCCTTCACCACCGTCGACATCGCGGTCATGGTAATTATCGCAGCATTCGCGATTACCCTCGCCTTCAAGTTCCACCGCGGCCTTCGACCGGGTATCCGATTGGAGAGAGCTTTGCAGATGCTAGAGAACTTGATGAAGAGGAACCTCGTTCTCGAGGCGCAAGTAGCAGAGCTGAGGGTGGAGAAGGTGGAGAAAATCCGTCCAAGTCCATCACCATTGTCGTCGAGCATCTCGGTTCCAGGTCTTCCAGGGCCAAGCTTCTCAGCTGCTATGGCTTCATCGCCTAGTGAGCCGCGTCCGGGGTCATGGGAGAAGGCTTTCAGAACTCCGCTCGAGGCAGGTCCGCCTATGCCGAAGATTCGGAAATCAGGTGTCTCCGATGCTCCCTTTCAGAACGAAACGGGTCTTCCGCCGCCTAGAATAGAAGCGAAGCCTCTGCCGTCTGTTTCAGCAAACCCGCCTTTGATCATTTCCGAGAAATCGCCGGTGGCAGTTTCGGATGTTGACGATAAGTTCTCGGAGAGACCAATGGTTGTTTCCTCCGCTTCCGCCTGGGAGGACAGTCCCAAGTACGTTGGAGAGTCTACCGGTGTTCTTACACCTTCACCTATTCCGAAGAAGGTGGCTCGCTTTACTTCTGACTCTGGTGGGCTTAAGCAGCCCTACATTCCGGTTCCTGCTCCACGAATGCCTCCTCCAAGCGTGATTGTTGGTCCGATGAATCAGAAGCCCTCTTCTACAGGCAGGCAGGCGCCTCGTCCGATTGTTCATCCAACGTTTCCGAGCAAGCCATCGATCAAAGAACCACCTCCGGCTTTTAGTGTTCCAGAGTCGAAGCCGGCTACTGCGCCGATCATCATCGACAAGCCTGAGTCTCGCGCTATTGACCTGAAATCCTCCGAAAACACTACCGCTCTTGTCTCGCTAAGCGAGGGGACCCAGGAGAAACCGCCTGACAAGCCAGCTGAAGGCTACAAGAAAAAACCCGCTCGCGAAGAAGACTAAACGAATTCTCTAAACGCTTTCTGTACGGAACCATCTGAGGCCTATCTTTCGCAGGGGAGCGGAAGGACCTCACTCATGCGACGCGAGGTCGAGTCGCTAAGACCCCCTTATTTCTAAAACACTCACCGTCAGGCACTGATAATAGCCGAGTTCGGCTGATCAGGGCGCAATCCTGGCTGGAATGGCTCGGCGAAAAACGCGATTAGCCCGGCGAATCTAGCGGTGATCTTGCACTAACCTCCCTGATTCAAGATCAGGGCTGATTATGGGCGATTTCTCGACCGAGAGGTCTCCCTTCAACCACTCTTGCATCGCGAGATGCTCTGCGCGATACCCCCCTCCTTTTCTAGAGAAAAATTTCCTGTCTGGCGATGATAACGGGCGAGTCCCGTTATTCAGGGCACGGTCCAGGCTTGGACGGCACTGCAAAAAGACAGGAAATCTAGAAAGATTCCCGAACGATTCCAGGGCAGTGTAGAGAAGGAGTCCCAGAATCGAGATCAGGGTTCAAAATGTTCGATTTATCGACTTCGCTAAAGACTCGTGGGACGCAATCTTTCGTCTTGCACTAAGGGTTATTTTCTGATCTGCTCTTGCCACCGTACCTAGTGGGGAATTCCTCGTGATTCGTTGCCCAACGTGCGGAAATGATGTTGTGTATTCTCCAATTCCTTCTCTGTACTTCTGTCTGGAACAAATGCTAGGCGAGAATATTACTATCCGCGTGGAGTGCAAGCCTTGGATACCAGAGGACGCACCGGCCGCAGACTTGCTCAAAATGACTGAAAGAATCGAGAAATTAGCACTAGAACTTAGACTCTAAATGGGCTTCGCATTTGAGCGAGCTCGCCGCCGTTCTACACACAAATATTCTCACTCCAACATTTCGACCGCAAAGGTAAGAATCAGCCAGAACTGGCCAGGCGATCGAGAGAATTGATCTCTGAGTGGATGAATTACTAACCTTAATCTCGGGAAAGGAACGAACCGGTTCCCCAACACAACGGGATAGAATGACAGTATGACTACGATGGGACTGCAACGACCGACTGGCAACCGCCGAGTAGCCGTTCTCCCGTTGGCCAACATGAGTTCAGATGCCAGAGACGAGATCTTCTCCGACGGCATGACCGAGGAGCTGATCTCTGCGCTCTCGAAGATTGCGGGTCTGAGAGTCATAGCACGAACTTCTGTGATGAGGTACAAGAACTCCAAGAAATCCATCGGTGAGATCAGCAAAGAACTCAACGTCTCAGCCATACTCGAGGGAAGCGTAAGAAGAGCCGGAAACAAGATCAGAATCACAGTTCAGCTAGCGGACCCGAAAACAGAAGAACAACTATGGACTGAGAAATACGATAGGGATCTGGAAGATATTTTCGCTGTCCAGAGCGAGATCGCTCAGAAGGTAGCAGGCGAGCTAGAGATCCAGATCAACAAGAGCGAGAAACTCAACCTCGACAAGAAAGCAACAGATAGCAAAGAGGCGTATACCCTCTACCTCGAAGGCCGCCACTTCCTAAACATAAGAACAGAGGATGGGCTGAAGAGGGCCATTGAACTCTTTGAAAGAGCGCTAGCAAAGGATCCCCAATACGCATTAGCCTACACGGGTGTCGCCGATTCCTACGCCGTGCTTGCCCTGCTAGAATTTCTACCGCCGAAAGAGGCTTTTCCAAAGGCAAGGACCGCTGCCGAGAAAGCGCTCGAAATCGACAACAGACTCGCCGAAGCACACACATCACTGGGAGCCGTAAGGTTCCAATATGACTGGGACTGGGAGAATGCCGAGAAAGAGTTCAAGCGAGCCATCGAGCTCAGCCCCAACTATGCACCCGCCCACCAGTTCTACGCCGACTTCTTGAAATCTCAAGGACGATTCGACGAGGCTTTAGCAGAAATGAGCTATGCGGAGGCACTTGACCCTCTTTCTCTCGCAATCAATACCGGGGTCGGGCATGTTCTGTACTTGAGTAGGCAATACGACCGAGCAATTGATCAATACCAGAAGGCGATAAAGCTGAATCCTGAATTCGTCCAGGCACGCCTTTGGTTCGGCAGACCCTACTTGCAGAAACGAATGTACAAGGAAGCAATTGCTGAACTGAACCACGCCGTGGCCCTATCAGGCGGTAGCACGATCTCACTTGCAATGCTGGGTCATGCGTACGCGGCCGCAGGAAACAAGAAGGAGGCTGAGAAGATCAGCGAAAAACTCATGGAGAGGTCCAAGCACCAGTACGTCCCATCTTATTGGATCGCAATGTTGCGGATCGGCTTTGGAGACAAAGATGAGTCATTCACTTGGCTTGAAAGAGCCTTCCAAGAACGATCTAGCTGGTTGGCATGGGCTGGAGTTGAACCGAGATTCGACGCCTTACGATCTGATCCGAGATTCGCATCGTTAATGGCCAAGATGAAGCTCAAACCACCGAAGGATACGGCACTAGGCATTCGCGGATGGCTTAAAGGCCCGAGCAAATAGTCCTCACTCGTGGAA
>Ga0066703_10000051_pt1 | contig 21738 bp, 21 predicted proteins | sample GraSoiAngelo_152_FD_66505 | JGI IMG/M metagenome (GOLD analysis project Ga0066703, IMG submission 66505) | Grasslands soil microbial communities from the Angelo Coastal Reserve, California, USA - 14_1009_12_30cm | ecosystem: Environmental > Terrestrial > Soil > Grasslands | place: USA...
GCTTTGACCTTGGACGCTTCGGCCTTGGCTGCCGCGATTACCCGCTCGGCACCATCCAACGTGAGTGATTTTTTCTCGACGGTCTGTGCGGAGGCGGATGAACTGATCGCGAACAACAGTCCGAACATCAACAGGCAGTAAAACAATTTCTTCAGAGTCTTCATGTCGTTTCCTTTTTTCCTAGAAAGGGGTCGCCTGGCCGGGATGAAAGCGAGGCGACCCTGCTGTTTGGTTTGGCCCGAATTACATGACCGGCGAGCTAAACTTGGCCTCGCCGAGGTTGACTTCCGCAAACGCGCACCAGATCACGACTTTGGACACGTTCTTGACGTAGGAAGGCAGAACGATTTCCTTCTTGTAGTTGGTGCCGATGAACGCTTTGGTCTTGAGCTTGTCGAGCAAATAGACGTTGCCGTCGGAATCCACGACCTGCCAGTGCGGGTCCGGGGTGTCCGGCACAACAAAGTCGTCCGACAGTGTGAGGATGCTCTTGCCGTCCTTGATGCTATGGGTAACGGTTCCTTTGTTGGCCTTTGGCCCTTGAAATTGCGATGAGGTGTGCGAGCCGCTCTGCGCGAACGCGCCGGAAGCGCTAAGCCCCAGTACAGTAACGACGAGAGCCACAAACATTACTTTCAGAATGCGAGACATTTTCATTTAAGTTCCTCTTCTTTTAGTTTTTGCGAGCACTTTCAGGACTGAAGTCGAATCGCAAACGATTCACGGGGCGCGATGCAAATCACAGCCCCGATTTCATCTCCGAAAAGTTCGTCGCGCAGTGATGGGATACGAAGGTGCAAAGAATGTTTCAGAATCTGTTGAAAATAATGTTTCGAAAACGGTGCGACGTTTTTCTGTCTTGTGAATCTGAATGGGGTTGGCCACGACGGCGGTCCAATGCCGAGCGCAAACCAGGGTGAAAGAATGCAGATCAGCTGCAGTGACGTTCGCCGGGAATTAGCGAACTACATGGAAGATGACGTGGACGCGGAATTGAGGTCCCGCATCGAGCGCCACTTCCGCGAATGTGATGGATGCTACGCTCTCTATGACAGCATTCGCGAAGTCGTTCGTCTGGTCGCTACTACAGACATTATTGAGCTACCCGCGGGGTTCAGCCGGCGACTCTACGAGCGCCTTTCGACAATTTCATCGTAAGAGCCGATGCCTATTCTGCTCAAAGCGAATCCGCGTGCGTCTTTGGGTTGGACGTCAATCCATGATTCCGAGGAACCGTGCCCGCGCCGTCAGTGATATTTGCTCTAAATCGAGCAAGGTGAGGAGGTCGATGGTCTCGAATTCCCGATCGAGTGCGGGAGGACCGCAAATCTTCGCTCCAATCGAAAGGTAAGCGCGAAGAAGCTTTGGAGGCCGAGCGAAAGATGTGTGCGGCGTGGGAGCTAAGATTGGAAAGCTAAAATGAGCCCGAGGAACTGTGCGCAATTGGGGTTCGGCAAGGAACTCAAGAAGGCGCGTATACATGTCCGAGCCTTCCTGCAAACACTGTGATGTTAAGGAGGAGCAACCGATCAGATAGCGCGCTTTTCTTTCGGTGGCGTACACGGCAATTCCCCGCCAGAGCAGCGTAAGAACCTCGAATGATCGATGATCGCGATGAATTGAGGCTCGGCCAAGCTCGACCAGCGAGTTCCGGATTGGTTCATAAGGAGAGAAGTCAAATTCACGCGCACTGTAATATCCGAGGTTGCTTCCCGCAACCCGACCTGTTTGTAAGCGATAAGTACCTACCACTTGTCGACTCGGACGGTGCTCCACGATCAGGTGATCGCAGGCTTTATCAAATTCGTCGGTGTCGTAACCCGTTTCGTAGGCAGACTCCAGGCCCTCGTTCAGCTCCAGGTTAAACACTAGAAATCGCAAACGGAATGCGGCTTCCAGGTCTTCTCTGCTTTCAGCAAACCGAAGCTGGTAAGGCCCACGGGCCAAGGCCGGTTTTGAGGCGGAAGACCTCTCCCGCAACACGTCACCGACCACTCCAATTGAATGTTCGGGATTTGGTGCCGCGTCTGGTTGGTCTTGCAAGATTCGCATAGAGGATTTCGATAACCGGTAAGACCTTGCTCCATATGATTCAGATACTCCTAAAAAGTTTCAGCAATTTTGCGATCGACTTAGGGGACGAAACTGAAACTTTTTACCGGGCACTGACTCCTACCTCCCGACGACGCATTCCAGCGTTAAGTCCACTAAAGAGGCAATGAAATGAAAACGACGGTGACTATCGCGGTTCTAAGCTGGGTCTTGAGGATCAGCGCAGCAATCATCCTGCTGCAGACCCTGTTCTTCAAGTTCACCGCCGCCCCGGAGTCGGTCTACATCTTCACAAAGGTGGGAGCGGAACCGTGGGGGCGCATTGGGTCGGGTGTGGTCGAACTGATTGCGGCGATCCTGATTATGACGCCACGATTTACCTGGCTCGGGTCGCTCCTTGCCATGAGCGTGATGGCTGGCGCAATTCTCAGCCACCTCACATTACTCGGCATCGAGGTTCAGGGCGATAAGGGCCTGTTGTTCGCGCTGGCACTGATCGTATTTGTCTGTTCCACAGTCAACCTGCTGCTCCATCGCGGTGAGATTCCCGTAATCGGAAGGAGACTCGCATGAACACGTTTAGCCCGGTCGAAGTGCTTCAGGATTTCACCCCGCGAATGGAGGCGCAAGTGGTTACCCCTGAGCTGATTGTTGCCGCGCAGGACGTTCTGCTTCAGGGGTTGGGTCTGCTTTTTGAGTTGGGTGACAGGACGTACTCGCACGTTGCAGGAACGCCGTTCAATGCGTCGGTAGGACAGCACTATCGGCACGTGCTGGAGCACTTCCAAAACCTGATCAGAGGTCTGCGCGCAGGGGAAATCAATTACGACGCCCGGGAGAGAAATCAGCGCCTGCAAAGCGACGTGACCTACGCAAGCATCGCGACCTGCGACGTTCTTCGCGCCCTGAAAAAATACACAAACGAAACTCTTGCTCGCGATTGCAAGGTCATCAACAGCGTGAGGTACAGCGCCTCTCAGCCTTCCTGCCTTGACTCCAATGTCAGCCGCGAACTGGCTTATTGCATCGGGCACGCCGTCCATCACTTCGCGATCATTCGCCTGATCTGCCATGAAATTGATATCACCGTGCCTGCCGAATTCGGAGTGGCACCGTCAACACTGAGACACATGAATTCGCTCGTCGCGGATTGAGGAACTTTGATGAGCATTCCCACAATCCACGACGGAAGCGCCATAGCACTCATCGTAGCGATCGTACTTGGCGCACTCATCTCCGAAGATGGCGCGACGATTACGGCAGCCACTTTGGCGGCGTCGAGCGTGCTCGATTTTAGATTGGCTTTTCTCAGCGCCTTCGCAGGGCTCTGGGGTGGTGACTTGGGGGTCTACGCGCTGACGCGGAGCATTGGCCCGCGGATCACGCAGCATCGGTGGTTTGCAGGATGGTTCGCGAAGAGAAAAACCCGCACGACCAGTCCCCGAAGAAATGATGGCCAGCTGAGCCTCGCATTGAGCCGATTCTTTCCTGGCACGCGACTGCCCGCATACATTTCGGCGGGTTTGGACCGCATGCCGGTGTTCACCTTCGCGGCGATCACGGCGGTTTCGGCAATCGCTTGGATCCTGCTGGTGTTCGCCACGATTCAACTGGCACCCTCGCGAAGCAGTTCCGCGAAACAGCAATTAGCCATACTGGGTATGTTCGGCCTGCTTTTATTCGCGCTTCTGTCGGCATGGCGCCGTTCGGGCTATCGGATCCGTCGCTCGGTTAGCATTTCATTTGACCGCATCGTGAGATGGGAATTTTGGCCAGCCTGGCTGTTCTACTCACCGGTTGCGGCTATTTGCGTGTGGTTGGGGCTTCGCTACAGAGGATTCTCTCTGCCAACGGTTGCCAACCTAAATCAAAAGAATGGCGGCATCATAGGCGAATCCAAGATCGGCATTCTTCAAACGCTCATGGAGACCTCCCCGGAATGCACTTCAGACGGATACCTGATTCCGGGAGGTTCCGCTGGAAATAGAATCGAGTCCATGGAAGAGATCTGTTTGCGCCACGAGATTCGCTTCCCATTTGTCCTGAAGCCTGATACGGCGCAAAGGGGCTCGGGATTCAGGAAAATCGAATCTTTCGATGAGATTGAGAAGTACGTTGCTCAAGTATCCGCGCCGCTGATATTGCAGAGATACGTGGATGGACCGAAAGAGGCAGGAATCTTCTACTATCGATTTCCCAAGGAGCAGCGAGGGCACATTTTCGGCATCACGCGGAAGCAATTCCCCTTTGTAGTTGGCGACGGCATCCGCTCCCTGAGGACCTTGATTGAATCCAATTCACGCGCGAGATTGATTGCGCAGACTTATCTGAACCGTTTTGAACTCAAGGCCGACCGAATTCTAGCAGAAGGCGAATGCTTGCGCCTCGTCGAGGCCGGCAACCATTGCCAAGGGTGTATCTTCGAAGACGGCGGCGACCTCTACTCAGAGGAACTTCGCACCACCTTTGATGAAATCAGCCAGAAGTTCCCCGGTTTCTATATCGGACGGTACGACATTCGATACAGCAGCGATGACGAGCTTCGCGCCGGGAAGGGATTCCAGATCATCGAGCTCAATGGCGCAGCCTCCGAAGCTACAAACATTTATGATGAAGGCAATTCGCTCTGGTCGGCGTACAAAACGTTGTACCAGCAGTGGAAGCTGGTATTCCAGATCGGGGCTGCAAATCGCAGCCGTGGACATCGTCCTGCCAGCCCGATCTCGGTCTTTCGAGATTGGATAGAGTTTTCCCGGCAGGCAATGGAGTATCCTCTGGCTGACTAAGCGCATGTGCACCCTCACTTTTGTTCCCACGGAAGATGGATATCTGGTTGGAATGAACCGGGATGAGTTGCTCACGCGACGTGTGGCCCTTCCACCGAAGCGGTTTCAGCGCAGCGTGATGGAAATGGTTTACCCGAGCGAGCCCTCCGGCGGGACTTGGATCGCTTGCAATGACCGTGGAAATTTGCTCGCGCTTTTGAATTGGAACGCCAGAGAGTCACCCCGCTTCGGTGAAAAACGCAAAACGCGCGGTCTGGTGATCCCCGAGCTCATCGTCGAGCCTGATTTGCCCGCAGCAGACTCTCATTTTTATCAAATGAGTTTGGATGGCCTTTTTCCCTTCCGTTTGGTCGGGGTTTTCCGGAGCGAGAGAACCATCACCGAGTGGCACTGGGACGGCGTGGACCGACGGAAAATGGAATTGCCATGGGCGCGCAATCACTGGTTTTCATCAAGTCTCTCGGATTCACTTGCGGAAGAAGAGCGCGGGCACGCCTGTGAAGCCGTAGCGGGCGAGCCCGTGGCTGGGAGCAGTAGCTGGCTTCGCCGCCTTCATCGCTCGCATGTTCCACGGCCCGGTCCCTTCTCGGTTTGCGTCCACCGGCAGGATGCGGCTACCGTCAGTTACACCGAAGTGCGATGTCGTAGATCGCAGATCTCGATGGACTATCTCGACGGGAATCCGTGCCTGAAGAAGCGATTTGACAAGATGACATGCGTCGCCCTTAATGATCCGCTAGTCCTCAGCGGCCTGCCCAACCTCCAAGTCTGATGAAACTTTTGTTCGCCTGCCTGCTCTTACCTCTTGTGCAAGCAAACTAAGGCGGAGTCTACAGAACTACATGAAAGACAAGGTAGTTTTCATAACCGGTGCGAAGGGTGGTCTGGGGTCGTTCGTGACCCAGCGCTTCCTGGCAACGGGTGCGACAGTCGTAGGAACGTCCCGCAGCATCTCCAAGGAAGATTTTCCCGAGCCCAATTTTGTTCCTCTGCCTGTTGACTTCACCAAATCAGCAGCTGTTCGCGAAGCGGTTGAGTCGGTAGTTAGCCGCTTCGGCAAGCTGGATGTCCTGGTGCACGTGCTGGGGGGCTTCGCCGGCGGCAAAACCGTCGCCGAGACCGATGACGCCACGTGGGAACAGATGCGTGACCTCAATTTGACCTCGGCATTTTACGTACTGCGTGCCGCAATACCCAATCTTCGGAAATCCGGGAACGGCCGCATTGTCGCGATTGGAAGCTTGACAGCGGTGGAGCCGCACGCCGGCCTCGGCGCGTATGTGACGTCTAAGTCCGCACTCGCAACGCTGGTTCGCACGGTAGCGCTCGAAAACAAGGACGCGGGGCTAACGGCAAATCTGATTTTGCCGGGAACGATGGATACACCCGCGAACCGCAAGTCGATGCCTGCAGCCGATCCATCGAAGTGGGTGCAGCCGGGAGCCGTGGCTGATCTCGCACTGCTGCTCGCGGAAGATCGCGCTGCGCAGGTGACGGGTACGGTTATCCCGATCGATGGCACCAATGTATGAGCGAATCGCCATCCTGCTCGTTGACGCATTCTATCTTTATGCGCTTCTCGGAGTTGTGTTTGCTCTCGCCTTCGTGACGGTCGGAGTCAAGCGCATCGATTCCCAAGCCAACGGCAGCCGCGCGGCATTTCGTCTGCTCATTTTTCCAGGATCGGTCGCCTTCTGGCCGCTGCTGCTTCGCCGATGGATTGCAGGAAAGAATGAACCTCCGGAAGAGAGGAATCCGCACCGATGATTCAGCCCCTCCGCAAGACCCATCGCCGCATTTTTCTAGCGCTCGCTTTGTTACTTCCTCTGCTCTTTCTGAGCGGCCTCGCTTTTCGCCATTCCTGGCCAACGCCGGCAAGGCCGCGAAATTCCGCCGCGCCCCCGCTTCCCCCAGGGGCAACGCCATGAGCCATCAATATCAAGCCATTGGTTGGAATCGACAAAAGCGCGTCTACGACGTGGTGGTTCTCACCGGAGTCGCGCTGTATATCGCGCTTTTCATCGGATTCAGCGCGTGGCTGGTTCCCTATGCCACGGCCGAAACCCTGATCATCCGCGCCGCAGGTTCCGCCGCATTCTTACTGTTGCACGTGGTTTTGTGTATTGGCCCGCTCTGCAGGTTGGATTCACGATTCCTTCCCTTGCTCTACAATCGCCGCCATCTGGGAGTGGTCACTTTCCTGCTGGGCGCGGCGCACGGAATCTTTGCGGTCATTCAATTTCATAGCCTTGGAGATAAGGACCCGCTCGTCAGCCTCCTGACGTCCAATCAGAACTTCCGCAGCTTGCCAGATTTTCCCTTTCAGCAACTCGGTTTTCTAGCCCTTGTGATTCTTTTTCTGATGGCAGCCACCAGCCATGACTACTGGCTGAGAAACTTGACTCCTCCCATCTGGAAGACCCTTCACATGCTCGTCTATGTGACTTATGCCCTCTTGATCGGCCATGTCACATTGGGCTTGCTGCAGTCGGAGACCAGCCCGGTGCTGGCGGTCGCCACTGGCGCCGGATTCGTAACCGTTTTGAGTTTGCATTTGGCCGCGGCGTCGCGTGAACGCGCAGTTGATCTGAATAAACTGAAGACTGTCACAAATGGATTCGTCGATGCCTGCTCGGTGGAAAGCATCCCGGAGAAATGCGCCGCAGTTGTCTCGGTAAGCGGAGAGCGCGTCGCCATATTCAAGTTTGATGGGAAAATCTCCGCGATTTCGAATGTCTGCCGGCACCAGAATGGTCCGTTGGGAGAAGGCAGGGTTATTGATGGCTGCGTGACTTGCCCGTGGCACGGCTATCAGTATTTGCCGGAAACAGGAGGTTCGCCGCCGCCCTTTACGGAGAAAGTTTCGACCTTCCAAACGAAGATCGTGGACGGGCGCGTGTGGATCGACCCGAAACCGAAGGCACCCGGCACTCGCGTGGAGCCATCCAGGATTTCGGATGTGGGAGCGCGGGCATGAACGAGTTCTACGTCGGATACCTTCCGAAAGCACCATCGGGAATCGCGCGCTGCATCCGCGCCGTCGTGGTGCTACTGCTCATTTTCGCGGCGATTGCGGCAATCGTATTCGCGAAAGTTCAACGCACACTCGCTCCATCGGTTTTCGAATACGGCAAGCTGGGCACCTTTGAAGGAACGATCGAAGCATCCCCTTATCCCATTCTCATTGTGGCGGGGGCTGGCTCAGCAGAATCTGGGGCTTCACGGTATTTGCTGGTGGCAGAAGGCAAGCACGGAGCCGATAGCCAGGTGGTCGCGTTCGCCGGAAAGACCGTGCAACTTCGCGGCACGCGGATCTACCGCGATAACCAGACGATGATCGAGGTAGTCAGCGGCTCTATTTCGTTGAAACGTGACTCAACGCGATCTCAGCCACCAAGCCAGGAACTAGGCATTTTCGAATTGGCAGGTGAGATCGTCGACAGCAAGTGTTATCTGGGAGTGATGAACCCGGGAAGCGGCAAAGTCCATCGGGACTGCGCAGTGCGTTGCATCAGCGGAGGCATCCCACCCGTCTTCGCGACAAATGACTTCAACGGCTCGCCCGCAATCCTCCTGCTCACCGACCTCCATCAGAAGCCTCTTCCCAAGGAAACGTTCCTCAAACTAGTGGCACAACCCGTCCGCATCCATGGGAGTGTCGTGAAAACCGGCGAAACGCTCTACCTGAAGACAGGGCCTTCCGCCATTTCTCCGCTGCCCTAAAGGGTCTCTTCCGAATTTCCTCTTCACTTTCCCGAATCTCTGCATCCCCGGCCGGCATCTCATGGTTACTGTGGATTAGCAAAGTTCCGGCCCTTCCATATTCGGTTTGTTTACGGTGGCCTGGTAGCTTTCGCTGGGAGAATCCCTCCGATGCATGACATCTACAAAATAAACGTAGCCAAGACCGAGTTTCGAGAAGCCTATAACACCGGGGATGTCGACCGCCTGCTCGCGGTATTCAGTGGCGAGGGCTTTACGAGCATGTTCGAAGGCGGGCCCAGCCAATTCGGCGGCGGCGCGCGTTCCAGCCTTCGTAAAGAAGCAGCGGAGATGTTCGACGAGTATTCCGTGCAAATGAGCGTCATTATCATCGACATCGTCGTCCGGGGGGATACCGCTTACGACTACGGATGGCACGAGTTCACACTCAGGCCAAAGGATGGCGGCCAACCCATCCGAAAGCGGCTGCGCTATTTCGAGCTGTGGAGCAAGGATTCCTCAGGCGACTGGAAGATCGCCTTTCATATCAACAATCACGATGTCCGCGAAGAGCTGGGCGGCAGCGTGAGCCACTGGTTCCTAAGCGAAGAGCATGCTTCGACGGTCAACTGAAGCCTGGCTCCCTGGCCCGGCACAGGCGCGGATCAGCAGGTCTGAACCCTGGCTGGCTATCTGTCTTTGATTTTGTCGTAGAGGCGCTTACTGAATCCTTCGGGCATCTGGTATTCGACACCATCACCGACCAGCTTCACGACGTTCTTGGTCCCGTCCAGGATTGCCGTACAGTGGGCGCAAACCTTGAAATGCGCTTCCATGCGGGCGCGCATCTCCGGGTCAACTTCCCCGTCCAGGAAATTGGAGATCTCTCGCCAGACCTCAAGGCAGCTGATTTCTATCACCTTCATTGGATACGGAGGGTTCCTTTTAGTTTCATGCGTCCGGCGCAACCTGGCCTTACCACGGCCTCACCTTTTCGTATTCCTGCTTCCCGGAGTACCAGCTCCCATCAATACCCGGTGCCAAGGCATCCCGCATCTGGAAGCGTGCCCGCAGGAGCCTTGTTTTGACACTGCCTTCCGTAATGCCCAGCGCTTGTGCCGTTTCCTGAATACTTAGGTGCTGGACGTCCCTCAGTATAAGCACTTCCCGGTATTTCGTAGGTAGGGAGTTCAAAGCCCGCTGCAGGGCCTCTCTCAACTCCTTCCGGTGGAGGGTTTCTGAGGGGATTTCCCGCCAGTCGGCGTAGTCCTTGGGAAAATAGTCCCCTTGCTCGTCCGTCTTCTGCTCATCAACCGACTCATAGAGGTGTTTGCGGTCCTTCCGGACCTTAAGCCGGGCCTCATTGATGGTGATCTGGATCAGCCAGGTGCTAAATTTGGATTCGCCACGGAATCGTGACAGGGCTGAGAACGCCTTTAAGACAGCTTCTTGCGCTACTTCCTCGGCGTCGGCGGGGTTATTGAGAATCGACATGGCAGCGGTAAAGACGCCGCGCTCACATGGCTTGACGAGGCTATAGAAAGCCTCCTTGTCGCCTTGACAGACGCGCTGGATCAGCTCCGACTCGGTTGTGTCAAAGTTTGGCTTGGCTGTCCCCGTCGACACGAATTCCCGCCTTAACTAACACAAACCATGGAATTTACAGGATGTCTTAAAGGCTCCCATAGCCGTGCGCTGTCTGATGACCTGGATAATTTCGAAGTCCCGCATGAAAACACTACTTTTGAATGCCTATCGGATGTAGCAGCTTTCAGAAGGTCGCAACTATTTCCAAGAATTTTCGATGAGCGAAACTGCCAGCTGCTGAAAAATCTCTTCTCTGATCTCTGTCACTTATTGCGCCTATCCGAATCCTATCCCGCGTGCCCGAAACGCACATCTCGCCAGCGCCTGCTAGACACCGTAGCCTCGCTGCGTCCTTGCCCGCTGGCGATAACGCAGCATCGCCCACCCGTGGCGCGGGCTTCGCCCTAGCCCGGCATTGGCCGGAATACTTGATGGAAGGTGCTGAACTCGGAATCTTCATGATCTCCGCGTGCGTCTTCACCGCCTTGATGGAACATCCCGCCTCTCCGGTTCTTAGGCTGATCCCCGACCCGTTCGTGAGAAATGCACTGATAGGGCTAGCCATGGCAGTAACTGCGATATCGATCATTTACTCCGCATGGGGAAAGCAGTCTGGTGCACACATGAACCCCGCCATGACGCTGACATTCTTCCGGCTAGGAAAGATGGAGCCATGGGACGCCTTCTTTTATGTAATCGCGCAGTTTGCTGGCGGAGTAGCCGGTGTTGCGATCGCATCGCTCTTTTTTGGAATGCTGGTAGCGCATCCTTCTGTGAATTACGCAGTCACGCGGCCAGGTCCTTTGGGGGTGAAAGTCGCGTTCGTGGCCGAGGTGCTCATCTCTTTCGTACTGCTTCTGACGGTCCTTACGGTTTCCAATAACAAGAAGTTGGCGAGACACACGGGATTGTTTGGCGGAATGCTGATCGCTTCCTATATCACGTTTGAAGCGCCGCTTTCCGGGATGAGTATGAATCCCGCCCGTACTTTCGGGTCCGCGTTCCTTGCGAAATCTTTCGACGCGCTGTGGCTCTATTTCCTTGCGCCTCCGATCGGAATGCTGGCAGCCGCGGAAGTATACGTGCGGCTGCGTTCCGTTCGCGCGGTTCATTGCGCCAAATACCATCACAACAACGACAAGCGATGCATTTTTCGTTGCAGGTTTGCAGAGCTCGAGAACCCGCACACTTTGGGGATCGCGGAATAAGTTCGATTCCAATCATTCTCAGTGGAGGCAAACACGATGGCTCAGGACAAGCACTACGACGTAATCATCATCGGTACGGGAGCAGGCGGGGGAACACTGGTGCACACGCTCGCCTCCACGGGGAAAAGCATCCTCATCTTGGAACGGGGGGACTATGTTCCCCGGGAGAAAGCCAATTGGGATTCGAGTGCGGTCAATGTCGAAGCCAAGTATCAGACTAAGGAAGAGTGGCGCGACAAGGACGGCAAGCCGCTCCATCCGCACACCAACTACTACGTCGGGGGCAATACCAAATTCTACGGCGCCGCGCTCTTCCGGCTGCGCAAGGAAGATTTTGGCGAAATTCGCCATTTCGGCGGAATCTCACCGGCCTGGCCCATCTCTTACGATGAACTCGAACCGTACTACTTGAAGGCGGAAAAGCTCTATCACGTTCACGGGACGCGCGGTGAGGACCCCACGGATCCTCATGCGAGCGGACCCTATCCACACGCCGCCATCAGCCACGAGCCGCGGATTCAGCAACTCAGTGATGACTTCAAACGGCTTGGATTGAAACCATTTCATACACCACTTGGCTTGCAGCGCGATGAGCAAAATCTTCATGCCAGCAAGTGCATCCGCTGCGATACGTGTGACGGTTATCCCTGCCTACTGGATGCAAAGTCCGACGCCCAAGTGCTCTGCGTGGACCCCGCGCTGCGCTTTCCGAATGTGACTCTGCTGACCAACGCGTACGTGGAACTTCTCGAAACAAATGCATCTGGCAATGAAATATCGCGAGTGGTAGTCAGCCGCAACGGCGCCAGAGAAAACTACTCCGCAGGTCTCGTGGTCGTCTCCTGCGGAGCGATTAATTCGGCTGCTTTACTGCTTCGCTCCGCCAACGACAAACACCCGCGAGGACTAGCCAATGGCTCGGACGTTGTCGGCCGCCACTACATGGGCCACACAAACTCCGTCATGCTCGCACTCTCAAAGTGCCCCAATCCGACGATTTACCAGAAATCGCTCTCGGTGAACGATTTCTACTTCGGCTCGAAAGACTGGAACCACCCCATGGGCCACATCTCCTTCGTCGCGAAGCTCGACGGAACCGCGCTCTCCGCCGGAGCTCCAGCCATCGCTCCCGGTTGGACGCTGGACCTCATGGCCAAGCACACCCTCAGCTTCTGGATCACCTCGGAAGACTTGCCCGATCCCAACAATCGCATCACTGTCGACCGCGGCGGCAAAATCGTTCTCCAGTACACGCCGAATAACGAAGAGCCCCATCGCCGCTTGCTTGCCAAGCTCAAAGATCTCATGCAGCAGCAAACCAAATGCGGCGTTCACGGCCACGAGTGTCACGAAGGACTGTTTGCGCGGAACTTGTTCGTCGGAGACCGCATTCCGCTTGCAGGCGTGGCGCACCAGAACGGCACGATCCGCTTTGGGAGTGACCCCAAGATGTCTGCCCTGGACACGAATTGCAAGGCACATGAGGTCGACAATCTATATGTCGTGGACGGCAGTTTCTTCCCCTCCAGCGCCGCCGTCAACCCCGCGCTGACCATCATGGCCAATGCGCTCCGCGTTGGCGATCACCTGATCGAGCGGCTGGGGCTCAGCACCATCGAAAAAACAAAAATCCAGGCGCCTGCAACGAGGGGAGTACAACATGTTGTCTAGAGCACTCCGCTCTCTGTCGCTCGCGGTCGCCCTATGTGTCACTGGGGCAGCTGCTGCGCGGCCGCAAACCAATGCGCTTCCACCGGTCTCAGCTGCTGGCGGGAAGATTCATATTCGCGCCGTTGGACCCATCGCCATAACGGTTGAGGACATGGATCGCTCTGTTGATTTCTACACTCACGTGCTTACCTTCGAAAAGATTTCGGACACGGAGGTTGCGGGAGACGAGGTCGAGCACCTCTTTGGCGTATTCGGTTCGCGCGTGCGAATCGTAACATTGAAGTTGGGAAGCGAATCCATCGAGCTGCTGCAGTTTCTGGCCCCCAAGGGCCGCCCCATTCCCGTCGATTCCCGAAGCAACGACGTGTGGTTTCAACACATCGCCATCATCGTCAGCGATATGGACCGTGCGTATGCGGTTCTACGGCAAAACAAAGTCGAGCACGCTTCCGCGGGACCGCAGCGTCTGCCGGATTGGAACAAGAACGCAGGCGGCATCAAGGCTTTCTATTTCAAAGACCCCGATGAGCACCCCGTGGAGATTCTCCAATTCCCCGACGGCAAAGGCGATCCCAAGTGGCAGCACACGGGCGACCGGCTGTTTCTGGGAATCGACCACACCGCCATCGTGGTCTCCGACACCGACGCCAGCCTCAGGTTCTATCACGATCTGCTCGGTTTGCGAATCGCGGGAGCGAGCGAAAACTATGGAACCGAGCAGGAACATCTCAACAATGTCTTCGGCGCTCGCCTGCGAATCACAGCTTTGTGCGCGCCCTCAGGACCCGGGATCGAACTGCTTGAATACCTAAGCCCGCGTGACGGCCGCGCCATTCCAGTAGATGAACACGCCAACGATCTCGTGCACCGGGAGACGCAACTCGAAACGGAGAACCCCGACGCCGCGACGGAGCCTCTGCGCATGGCCAAAACCAATTTTATCTCCGATGGACTGGTTTCTTTCCATGGCCCACGTCTCGGTTTTACCCGTGGTTTTGTGGTGCGCGACCCCGACGGTCACGCCATTAGTATTGTTCAACGCTGACGCAATTAGAGGACGACATGAACGCAGAAGAAAAACGGCTGGAAGAATCAAGAACTCGCAAAGAACACTGGAAGCGCTGGGGCCCCTACGTCAGCGATCGCTCGTGGGGAACGGTGCGCGAGGACTACAGCGCCACCGGAGAGGCGTGGGAATATTTCCCGCACGATCACGCCCGCTCGCGCGCTTATCGCTGGAACGAGGACGGCCTCGCCGCGATCTGCGACCGCCACCAATTTGTCTGCTTCGGCCTCGCGCTCTGGAACGGGGCGGATCCCATCCTCAAAGAGCGTCTCTTCGGGCTGACCGGCAATGAAGGCAATCATGGCGAGGATGTGAAGGAATACTACTTCCACCTCGACAGCACCCCGACGCACTCCTACATGAAGTTCCTCTATAAATATCCACAGCGCGCCTTTCCCTATAGCCAATTGCTGGAAGAAAACCGGGGCCGCTCGAAAGAAGGTCCCGAGTTTGAGCTGCTCGATACCGGCGTCTTCAACGAAAACCGCTATTTCGATGTTGTCGTCGAGTATGCCAAGGCCACCTCGGAGGACATCCTCATTCGAATCACCGCGCACAATCGCGGCTCCGAATCGGCGCGCGTACATCTTTTGCCGACAATTTGGTTTCGCAATATCTGGTCCTGGAATCAGGGCCAGACCAAGCCGGTCGTGAAAAAAGTTGATGCGCCAGGCAAAACCTCCACTCTTGCACTCGAGCATCCTGAAGCCGGCAAGCTCTGGCTCCATTGCCAGGATGCTGTCGAAACACTTTTCACCGAAAATGAAACGAATACGCAGCGCCTCTACGGGCAGAGCGGGCCGGCCTACGCCAAGGACGGCATCAACGAGTACATCGTCGCGGGAAACAAAAATGCCGTAAATCCCTCGCAATATGGTACGAAGGCTGCCGCACACTATTCCTCTGAAGTTCCGGCGGGTGGCAGCGTCACGATCAAGCTGCGCCTGACCAAAGAAAAACCTGCCGTGCAGAAAAACCCGCTTGCTACAGAATTCGACCGTACCTTCCTGCTGCGCCAGAAGGAAGCTGATGAGTTTTATGCAAAAGTGATGCCCCCCTCGCTGTCGGAAGACGGCCGCAACGTCCAGCGCCAGGCCTTTGCTGGACTCCTGTGGTCCAAACAGTTCTATCACTACGCGCAAAGGGATTGGCTGGCGGGTGATCCCGCGCAACCAACGCCACCGGAACAGCGCAAGCACGGCCGCAACAGCGACTGGTCTCACATTTACAATGCCGATGTCATTTCCATGCCCGACAAGTGGGAATACCCTTGGTACGCCGCGTGGGATCTGGCATTTCACTGCGTGCCCCTGGCATTGGTCGATCCGGACTTTGCCAAGGAACAACTCGTTCTCTTCCTTCGCGAATGGTACATGCATCCGAACGGGCAGCTGCCCGCCTACGAATGGGCGCTCGGTGATGTAAATCCTCCCGTGCATGCCTGGTCTGCGTGGCGCGTCTACAAAATTGAAAAAAAGGCCCGCGGAAAAGGCGACCGCGCATTTCTCGAACGTGTGTTCCAGAAACTCATGCTCAATTTCACCTGGTGGGTGAACCGCAAAGACGCCGAAGGCATGAACGTGTTCCAGGGCGGCTTCCTGGGCCTCGACAATATCGGCGTCTTCGATCGCAGCGCGCCCCTTCCCACAGGCGGCCACATCGAGCAGTCCGATGGCACGGCATGGATGGCCATGTACACGCTCAACATGCTGGCCATCGCCCTCGAACTCGCCAGCGAGAATCCCGTCTACGAAGACGTCGCCAGCAAGTTCTGGGAGCACTTCCTCTACATCGCCAACGCCATGAGCCACCGAGGCGACGGTGAAGAATCCATGTGGAATGAAGAGGACGGCTTCTTCTATGACGTACTCCATCTCCCGAATGGCGAGCGCACACCGATGAAGGTCCGCTCCATGGTCGGCCTGATTCCGCTGTTTGCGGTTCAGACCCTGGAGCCCGAACTTCTGGAGCGGCTCCCCAATTTCAAACGTAGGCTCGAGTGGTTTGTCGAGAACCGTCGCGACCTGACATCCAACATCGCCTGTATGCGTACGCCAGGCAATCACGAACGACGGCTCCTCTCCATCGTCGACGCCGACAAACTGCGTCACGCACTCCGTTACATGCTGGATGAGAACGAATTTCTCTCGCCACACGGCATCCGCGCTCTATCTCGGTTTCACATGGACCATCCCTATGTGCTGAATGTCCACGGCATGGAGCATCGTGTCGATTATCAACCGGCGGAATCGAAGACCTCCCTGTTTGGCGGAAACTCCAACTGGCGCGGGCCCATCTGGTTCCCCATGAATTTTCTGCTCGTCGAGTGTCTCCAAAAGTTCCATCACTACTTTGGAGACGAATTCAAAGTCGAGTTCCCGACCGGCAGCGGACGGAAGTTCACGTTAGCCGAGATCGCGGGAGAAATTTCCCGCCGACTGAACAAAATCTTTCTCCGCGGTGAAGACGGTCGCCGCCCCGTGGCTGGGAATTTGGCGATTTTCCAGAACGACCCGCACTGGAGCGACCTGATTCTCTTCCACGAGTATTTTCACGGTGACACCGGCACCGGCGTCGGCGCGAATCACCAGACCGGATGGACCGGGCTTGTCGCCAAGCTGCTAACGCAGAGCGGCGAGGCCCGCGATAAGAACATTGAGTTTCGATCAAAGAGCGCAGCGAGATAAGGAGAATCTCATGAAAGCAGTAGCAGTATTACCTGGCAAAGCAGGGAGCGTGCACTTGGCGGAAGTCTCTGAGCCACGCGTTGCCGACGTTCCGAATGGACGCGGCGTGCTCGTGAAGATTCTTCGCGTCGGTGTCGACGGCACGGACAAGGAAATCAATGCCGCCGAATATGGGGCCGCGCCGGACGGCTGCAACTATTTGATTATCGGACATGAGAGTTTTGGCCGTGTGGAAGACGTTGGCCCGAACGTTACTGAGTTTAAGCCCGGCGACTATGTTGCTCTCACCGTGCGCCGCCCTGGTTCGAGTCTCTACGATCAGATCGGCACCTACGACATGACTACGGACGACACCTACTTCGAGCGCGGCATCAACTTGCGCCACGGCTTCCTGACGGAATACGTCGTTGATGAACCGGAATACATCATCCGGGTGCCGGGAAACCTGAAAGAGGTCGGCGTCCTGATGGAACCGATGAGTGTGGCGCAGAAAGCGATTGAACAGGCCTACCGTATCCAGCAGCGGCTCCGCGTATGGCGTCCCAGGCGGGCAGCGGTGCTCGGAGCAAGCACACTCGGCCTGCTGTCATCGCTTGTCCTGCGGCTGCGCGGCATTGAAGTCACGACCTTCGGGAATACGATGCCACCGTTCCTGAATTCGAGGCTCCTCGAAGAACTTGGCGTCCGCTACGTCAGCACCAAAGAAATGTCGCTAACAGATGCCTCCGCAAAGTACGGCCCGTTCGACCTGATTCTCGAAGGAACCGGTTATTCGCCGCTCGTGTTCGAGGCGATGAATGTCCTCGCGAAGAACGGTGTGCTGGCCATGGTGAGCGTTACGGGCGGCTCGCGCCAGCTTGAGGTCCCCGCCGACAAAATCAATCTCGGTTTTGTGCTGGGTAACAAGGTTGCATTTGGAAGCGTCAACGCGAACCGCGAGTACTTCGAAACTGGTGTGAAGGATCTATCCACAGCGGAGCTCCAATACCCTGGGTGGCTGAAGAGACTTCTTACGCACCCCGTGAAGGGATTAGAGAATTACGAGGAAATCATTCGCCTGCTCACGGATTCCAAAGGATCGATCAAGGTGTATTGCGAAGTCGCGGCAATCGAGGGCGAGCAGACCGCAGCAGCAGTAGGCTGAACCTCGTCTTTCTGTAGATGCTCCACTGACGGCGCGCATCTCTGCTCCATTTCGGTGGCGGCTCGTGGTCGTCTGGGGCGGACTTCGCGGAGCACTGACACTCGCCCTTTCTCTGAGCTTGCCGGCCACGTTTCCCTATCGTGAGCAAATCTTGGACTTGACGTTCGGCGTGGTCATCTTTTCAATCGTGGTTCAAGGTCTCACGATCAAGCCCCTGCTAAAACTGCTAAAACTTGCGAATGGCCACAACCCAATCGCGGAATGAAAGTGTGCCCTTAATACTCCGTCGAGATGTAAGTTCATCATGCCCGGAAGATACTCCGGATTGCCGGGGTGCACACCCGAAGCTAAGATGTGCGATTCACTTGGAGCCGTGATGTCCGAACTCGCCATCCTAGGCACGTATTCCGTTTTCCTCGCAAGTTACGTCGTGTTCGCCTTGGGAAAATTCCCAGGAATGAAGATTGACCGCCCCGGCGCGGCCATCATCGGCGCCGTCCTAATGTTCATGACAGGCGCGGTACGCGTCGAAAATTCCCTCCGCCTCATCCACTTCGGCACGATCGTGTTGCTTTTCTCGATGATGCTTGTCGTGGCCTACCTGCATTTGGCGGGCTTCTTCGATTGGGTCACGGAACTAGTGGTTACGCAGCTGAAACCACATCATCTTCTGCCCACAGTCATTTTCCTGAGCGGGTTGCTTTCCGCGTTCTTCGTCAACGACATCATCTGTCTGGTCATGGTTCCATTCGTGCTGAAGGTAACCGGGCGAATGGGAATCAAGCCGATCCCTTATCTCTTGGCGGTCGCAACGGCCTCAAATATCGGAAGCACCGCGACGATCACCGGCAATCCACAAAACATGCTCATCGGATCTTTTTCCGATATCGGTTACCGGGATTTTCTTTGGCACCTGGGTCCGGTTGCCCTGGCAGGCCTCTTCCTCGATTGGTTCGTGTTGTGGTGGCTCTACTTCCGCGGGCAAGTCCACGATGTCCGAACCGAACCTGTCGTGAATGCGGTACAAATTGAGCACGCCGCGTTACTGAAGGCCGGTATTGTGGCCGCGCTGGTGCTCGCTGGATTCCTCGCGGGGTTTTCGCCGGCCCTGGTCGCCTCCGTCGGCGCAGCGGTTCTGCTCATCACACGGACCCGCGATCCTCACTTGGTCTATGACGAAGTGGACTGGGGCCTTCTCGTCTTTTTCGTCGGACTCTTCCTGATCGTTGGAGGCGCAGAAAACGCGGGTCTGACGCGGCACCTTCTCGGTTTTGGCGAGCGTTTCAACCTGCAACACCTGGGCGTCTTTACGCTGGTAACCGCGATACTCTCGAACTTAGTGAGCAATGTGCCCGCGGTAATGCTTTTGAAGTCTCTCGTGAGTCAATTTGCTAACACGCATTCGGCATGGCTCACTCTGGCCATGGCGAGTACGCTTGCTGGGAATCTGACCATTACGGGTTCCGTCGCCAACATCATCGTTGTCGAACGCGCACAGAAAGAAGCGGTAATCACTTTCCTCGACTACTTTCGGATCGGTTTGCCTGTCACGCTTCTGACGCTGTTGGTTGGCTGGCTCTGGCTTTCCTGGATTCGATAAGAATTTGTCGTGTTTCAGATGGTGGCCGATTCATTCTAGTGTGTACCAACACCGGGTCGTGGCTTTGAGGAGTTGCTTATGGAAACGTTGCGGGTTCCCCGCCGCAGATTCCTCAAAGGAACTGGGGCCATTGCAGGCATACAACTCGCCGGCGCGAGACTTCCATTTCCATTCTTGGCCCTTAGCCCGTGGTCGCAGGATCAAACACCTCCGGACTACACACTGCATATCAAGACCTCTCCGATCGAGATCGCGCCCAAGCGAATCATTTCTGCGATTACGTACAATGGACAGTTTCCCGGACCGCTGCTTCGTTTTAAAGAAGGACGGCGGGTCACCGTCGATATTCACAACGACACGGACACTCAGGAGCAGCTGCATTGGCACGGTCAAAAGGTTTCCGTCGATGTGGACGGAGCCGCCGAAGAAGGCACAGCCTTTATTCCTTCACAGGGCAAGCGGCGGATCACCTTTACTCCAGGCCCGGCTGGGTTTCGGTTCTATCACACGCACAATCGCGCGGGCGCCAACCTGGCCGCCGGACTGTACGGAGGAGAAGTCGGGCCTGTGTACATCGAACCCGCTCAGGAACCGGGCAGTTATGACCGCGAAGTCTTCCTTGTCCTGAAAGAGTTCGAGCCTAGCTTCAGTCGTGGCGGCGACATGGCTCAGGGTTTCTTGTCCCCCGCCGAGCCGAGTGAGGAACTGAAAAAAATCGGCGAAGCGTCAATGAAAGCGTCGCTTGCCAAAGGGATGCCACATGGATACGAAGTAGGCTACCGATCCTTCACCATCAACGGACGCATGCTCGGCCATGGAGAGCCGCTCCGCGTGAAACAAGGCGAACGCGTCCTGTTTCACCTCTTGAATGGAAGCGCTACCGAGATTCGCAGCCTGGCGCTGCCGGGGCACTCGTTCGAGATAGTCGCCCTCGACGGCAATCCCGTTCCGAATCCAACTCCGGTTCCAGTGCTGTGGATTGGCACTGCAGAGCGAATCTCGGCCGTCGTGCACATGACTCATCCCGGAGTCTGGATTCTGGGAGATCTCGCCGATGATGATCGCCGCCACGGCATGGGCATCGTCGTGGAGTACGCCGGCCGCACCGGGAAAGCACAATGGATTGCGCCTCCGGCTTTCAAGTGGAACTACGCACGCTTGGCGAAACCTGGCGCGACCGCGCTTTCACCGGACGAAACCTTCGAAATGACCTTCGCGAAAGACAATGCCGCGGAGGAAGGCTTCAACCGATGGACGATCAATGGCATCGCGTACCCGATGACGGGCGAAATCGTTCCGGCCGCCTTTCACCTCAAGACAAGCAAGCGATATCGGCTACGGATGCGCAACGCCAGTGACGACATCCACCCGATCCATTTGCACCGGCATAGCTTCGAACTGACAAGTCTGGCAGGAAAACCCTCAGCAGGAATTCTCAAGGATGTTGTGATGGTGGGAGGCTATCAGGAAGTGGAAATCGATTTCATCGCCGACAATCCGGGCCTGACCTTGTTTCACTGTCACCAGCAGATGCACATGGACTTTGGCTTCATGACCCTGTTCGACTACGTGTGAAGAAGTTGGATAATTCCGGCAGTCACTGGAAGCAGTCTCGGTTGCGAGGTGCCTGCCTCGGCACGCCGCGCTCGGCCTCGGCTGCATCGGAATGCCGCCTCGCCTCTAGCAGGCATCTGTGTGAGGATAAAACCCGCATGAGCGCACGGATTTTTACTGGCAGTTTATGGGCAGTTCTTCCAGGAAGGACTGCTACCACAGGCAATCCAGGCGAACGGGTGCGCTGTATGCGAATCTTGCAAGGGCTTTATTTGCAAGGTATTACTGTAAGTTGATTCCACGGCTGGGGACGTAGTTCAGTTGGTTAGAACGCTGCCCTGTCGTTGGTTAGAGTCCTACACTGTCACGGCCCATTTGAGTCTTATCCTCAACATTATTACATGCTTCCAGGCCTGACCGCACACTCGGCCCGATCAGGAGCCGCATTCGACTTGCCCGAAGGCAGTTCTTGTCCTAACCTGAAGATGACGAACCCAAGGAGCAACAACACCATGACGATTCGTCTCACGCCGGAACAGGAGCGCCGGATTCGAGCGGTCCTCAGCCGCGGTGCTTACGAATCCGTTGATCAAGTTGTCGAAGCTGCTTTGACGGCCGTTGAGCAACGCACAGTGCCGGGTTTCGCCGGAACGCCGGAAGAACTCGACACGTTGCTGGCTG
>Ga0066703_10000061_pt1 | contig 20568 bp, 18 predicted proteins | sample GraSoiAngelo_152_FD_66505 | JGI IMG/M metagenome (GOLD analysis project Ga0066703, IMG submission 66505) | Grasslands soil microbial communities from the Angelo Coastal Reserve, California, USA - 14_1009_12_30cm | ecosystem: Environmental > Terrestrial > Soil > Grasslands | place: USA...
TGGTGAATATCGGCGTGGCAATCCTGACAATTCTTCCCCACATCCGTGAATATCGGCTTTACGTGGCACTGCGTGCATTGCACTTTCTCGTGCATGCCGCGTAGCGGGTAGTTCGTTTTGTTATGATCGAATTCGGGAACCGCGCGAATGGGGCGCCAGCCCGCAGCGGTGTGGCAGTTCTCGCAAGGAATCGCCAGCGGTCCGTGCGGACTACGAGTGCTGCCCTGCTGACCAGCAGGGAGCGCAGCGCTCCCGGCCGGGGAGGAGAAAAGCAGCAGCCAACACAGGATCTGAATTAACTTAGACGTAACATTCTCCTAAGCTTCAGTTTCCCTGAGATCGCTTCTGCCGAAAACTGGTGGTGGAATGCCATAATGACAGTTACTCCAGTCATGATATTGTTCCTTGCGCGCAGCCAAGCACAACTGTACCTGTGTTCAGTTTTTGGCCAGGACAACAAGCCAGCCCAACTATAGTACCAGGACTATTGGTACCTTCGCGCCCTTGTCCTGCACAAATGAGCCAGATTCTAAACGTGGCCGGGGCAGAGATTTCGGCATCCTTCGACACTCCCTGCGGCGATCTCGTTCCCTTTCGAGCGAAATCCCGGCACGGCAGAGCGGCCAGAGAGGGGGGCTGGCTCAAAGGTTTGGTAAGAGCTCCTCTCCCGCCGGCAAGAGGCACTGCGTACGGCCGAAGACTTGACTTCAAGGGGCCGATGTTCGGTCCATGGCAGTCGGTACACTTCGAAGGCGCCTGTTTGTAGACAATTACAGGCTTCGTGTCGACCATGCGCGTCTGCTTGTGGCATTTGCCGCAAGCCACGCCTGCGTGGCCGCCCTGCAAGGGGAAATGCGTGCGGGTATCATGGTTGAAGGTCGAAGGCACCCAGCGCTGCGAATCATGACAGTCTGCACAAGGCGTTTTTCCGGCCTTGGCGAATTGGGCGTCATGGGCGTCTTTGTGACAATCTTCGCAGACCTGCGAGGTGTCCTTGAACTGTATTTCCTTCTTGCCGACCGGCACTTTGTGGCAATCGCCGCACTTGGCGCTGCGGTGCGCCCCCAGCAACGGGAATTTGGTCTTGGAATGGTCGAAGCCACTCACCTCGATCCATGACCTCACGTTATGGCAGGCCTCGCATCCCTGAGGTGTGCCATCGGCGCGGCGCCGCGCCATGCGCTCGTTGAATTCGCCGTGGTGCACGTCGGTGTGACACGCAGTGCAAGTCCGATCCTCAAAATGGAATGGCAGGATTTTGTCGGTCCGTCCGGCGGCACCGACTTTGTGGCAATCGGTACAAGGCACGGCCGCGTGAGCTCCGCTCAGAGCGAACCGCGCTTTGCGATGTTTGGCAATCGTAAATGTGGAGCGGTGAAAATCCAGAACGGTATGACAATCTTCGCATTTGTCTCGATACGGCGCGGCCGCAAATTGTCCGTCATGGGCGTCCTTATGGCAGTCGGTGCAGGCCGCGAATTTCACCTTATAGATGGTGTCCTTGCCCGCGGGTAGATGGCACTTCTCGCATTTAACGGTAATGTGTTTGCCCTTTAGCGGATATTTGGATGTGTCGTGCTCTTTCACTCCGAAAAGCGAGGGTTTCCATCCGTCCACGGTATGGCATTCCGCGCACTCCCCCTTCTTCGGACGTGCTTCGAACTGACCCTTGTGGGGGTCTGGTTTATGACAATCATTGCAATTATTAAACGGGAGGGGCTTTTTGAAGTCAGCCTTCAAATGGCACTGAGCGCAGCCTACCTCGGCGTGTTTTCCGAGCAGGGGGTACTTGGTCTTGGAATGGTCGAATCCAAAAGCCGGCAGCAATTTCTTCCATCCCGCAGTGGTGTGACATTCTTCGCAGCGCTGTTTGAAAGAGCCTCGGTGCGGATCGATATGGCAGTCGATGCAAGCCTGGAACTTCATGTCCCGGTAACGTGCCGGACCACCGGCCACATCCGGTTTGTGGCACTTCTCACAGTCCACCTTGAGGTGCAGACCTGTCAGCGGATAGCGTGTCTTGGAGTGATCGAACTGTTTGGCGGCCTTCCAATCCATGTAATTATGACATTGCAGGCAATCGTTTCCGAGCTGGCCTTTGTGCACATCTTTGTGGCATGGCACGCAATTTTGCGACAACCCGAAAAAGGATTTCGAGACATCTTTCATCTTGATGAGCGCGCGCTCCTCGGCAACCATGTAGGCCGGCGCGTGGCACTTCTCACAAGCAAGGCCGGCATGCTTTCCTTCCAGGACGTAACCCGTCAACCGGTGATCAAATTGTTTTTGTGAAGGCTCCCAGTGGATGAGGCCGAAATCCTCGCCGTTGTGATCGAGGTGGCAGCGGACACAATCCTTGCCATTGGGATTCTTCATCTGGATCTGAGCGTGATATCCGTGCTTGGCGGCCAAGCGGTGCGCCACCTCTTTATGGCAATCCAGACATTTGAAAGTAGGCGTGCTGGTCCCGAATTGGTGGCAGGTCGCGCATTGTATCGTTCCGCTCAAAGACTGGTGGGCTTTCGCGAGAGGCCCGGGTGAGATCTGTGCCTGTGCTGGAACGCCGGCGAAGAAAAAGAATAGGAAAAAAACGGAAAGGCGTATCGCCAATGGGCCGATGTACTGCATACGCGAGGAAACACCCTTTGCTGATGGCCCGTTGCAGTGCACCAATCTCTCCCTCAAGGGGATTCGAAGCAATCATCCGAGGTCTGGGTAACGGCATGGTAGCACACGAAAAGACTTTTTTCGCGCACCTTGCTACCGGATGGTACCGGATGGTGGCCATAGTTGAAAGGAGGACAGCCCACGTTCCCCTATGAGCGCTTGCACCAGTCATGTTTCAAAAAAGCCGATTGCGATGCGCACCATGCGCACCTCGCTCATTGACACAATCCGTTTTCCCCTCATAAACTAATGTCCCCCGGCCCGAGGAGTGTCATCCGCCGAATTCTACAGGCGCCAAAAGGATTCTCAAAAGAGTTCAATATTGAACAGAAATGAAAGGAACGACTGGAATAGGTTTCTGCCGTGGGGCAAATTCTGGGCGCGATGACCGAAGTTGAGCTGAGTGCGAGCGCGCGAGAACGCTTACGTGGGATTTACAGACACTTTACATATTTTTACCCCTAGCCCGAACCACCGGTCGAAAGGAGGTAAAGACGTGATCGTGCATCATAGGGAACAACTGGATGTGGGCAGTTTCCCAAAGCAAATGAATGAGGCATCTGAGATGCGGCTACAGCTGAGACACTTGGCCAATGCCCTCGCAGAGGTATATGAGCTGCTGGAAGACTATGCTCCGACGTGGTACACATTGCATCATCAGGAAAGAGTTGTGTCCGCGTTGCGCTCAGCGAAAAAGTTCTGAAGAAACAGGCAGCGGCGGATATCCGGAAGACGCGGTCAATACCCCCTCATCCTTGGAATTTATAGCCAATCCCGGGTACGGTGAGGATGATCTCAGGTTTTTTGGGAGTCTTCTCCAATTTCTGGCGCAGGCTGGCAACGTGCACATCGACGGTGCGCGTGAACGTACCAGCTTCGTAGCCCCACACCTCGCGCAGGATTTCATCACGAGAAAGAGTGATTCCTTTGCGCTCTATGAAATAGCGCAAGAGCTGAAATTCTCGAGCAGAAAGATAAACAGGAGTGCCTTCTCGCGTAACCTGAGTGCCGCGAATGTCTACTCGGACTGAGCCAAATTGGAGAATGCCCTGGCCGGTTCGTGTGGGGGCGCGTCGCAACAAGGCCTCGATGCGGGCCATGAGTTCCAGAGTGTCAAATGGTTTCGTGACGTAGTCATCCGCACCTAGTTTAAAACCAACCACCTTGTCGACAGTTTGGCCACGGGCAGTAAGCAGCAGAATGGGCGTCCCCAACCCCGCCAGCCGGATGTCGCGACAGACATCCAGACCGCTGCGGCGAGGCAGCATGATGTCCAGGATGATCAAGTCGAAAGGCAGAGTAGTGGCCTTTTCGAAGCCTTGCTCACCATCGGGAGAGAAATCTACGACATAACCCTCGCCTTGCAGACGGTCGCTCAGGGTCATCCGCAATGCCTGTTCATCTTCTATCAACAATATATTCTCGTTCATTTTCGGATAGTCGGATCCCCTTCGGAATTGACGGACGCCATTTCCAACTCTTGTTTCTCCACCATTGGTAAGCGCAGCGTGAAAACACTCCCAACCGCCAGTTCACTGACCACGGAAAGTGTTCCTCCCATAGCTTCGGCAATGTTTTTGGCGAGAGACAATCCCAATCCTGTCCCGTGAATCTGGGCAGCCGAGACTGCCGCGCCGCGATAAAAGGGTTCGAAAATGTGCGGCATCTCCAAACGGTCAATGCCCATGCCGCGATCTTCGACGCTGATGCTGATTTCCTTGCCGCTTTGCTCTCCGGAATCGTGGAGAAAAGCGCGGATACCGATCCAGCGGCTCTCACCACTATACTTCACCGCATTTACGATCAAGTTCTGCAGGCATTGAGAGAGCGCGGATAAGTCACCCATGACCCAGGGTAGCCCAGACTCGATGCGCTGCTCAACCACAAAGCCTGCTCCCTCGACCAATTCCGCGGTATTGTCTCGCACGGAATCCATGATTTGCGACACCTGCAGGGGGCGTAGAATATAGCGATTCTTACGGTCTTTCGTCGCGGCAAACAGCAGAATCTGATTTACAAGTTCGGTGATCTGCCGGCATTGGTTTCGGATGGCGAGGCCATAACGCTTCACCTGATCCTTCCCGCCCACAAGACCGTCGGCAATATTGTCTGCCGCGGAGGAGATGACCGTCAGCGGAGTGCGTAGTTCGTGAGAGACCGAGGCAACAAACTCCATTTGCAGCTTGGCCAGTTGAATCGTGCCGAGCATCTTGCTTCTCTGGATGGCCCAGACCGAAGTACTGGCCAAGGTCAAAGTAATACCCAGGACACCGATGAGCCGGAAGATAGTGCGCCGAGAGGTGGCTGCGACGTTGGCGAGCTGCTCGGAGGCTTGCTGGTCGTAGAGCCGCTTGATTTCCTCCAAGTCTTGACGGACACGTTCAAAAGACGGCACACCCCCCTTAAGATCCAGGTTCACCGCTTCTTTGGTGCTGCCCTCAAGAATGGAAGCTAACACCTCATTGCGCACACTAAGATAGTCGGACCAATCGCGCTGCAGCCGTTTGCCCACCTCGATTTCGTGAGGCATGTGAACCTGACGAAGATATTCGCCGATCCCTTCGTTTACACGGCGATCCGCTTCGCGAGACTGGTCGGCATATTCCAGTTGGAGATTGCTATCGTTGGTGGTTAAGGCATAAAAAGTACTTCGGCGTGTCTCCTGGGCCTGATATTGCAGCTCACCAATTCTGTGCAGTCCCAGCACCGAGCCAGCATACATTTTCTGAGCCTCAACGTTGGTGGAGTGAAGATCGCGTACCACGAATAGTCCCACCACAATCACCACCAGGAACACGATGAGAAGCAACAAGGACGAATTGTAGGGGGAGGCCAGAGCCAAGACGCGGTCCAACAGCGGAGCCGGGCCGACCAGTGTCGGTCTGCGTGCGCGTTTGTTTTGCCCGTTCATGTCTATTTGGAAGAGCGCGGTGGCACGTGAAGCTTGTAGCCCTTATCCTCGGGACCGCGCTCATCGACGCGCACCGCTTTTACCGAGGAGTCCAAATCCGAGACCCGCAGATAGCCAATGGCGCCGGGCACGTTGAATACGAACTTGCGCACACCCACAGGAGTTGCCAGAGTTTTTGGTGAAACAAGCACTTCGCCGGTGAAAACGCCATGCAGGAAGTGATTATTGAAATCGGTCTCATTCATCTGGCAGATATCTCGAAGCACGACGGCGCGCTCAGGCTGGCCGGGTTCCATCATAACCAGGGTGATGCGGCGGCCATTCGGCCAGTGACTGCGCTCGCCAAGAAAAATCCTTCGTAGCTCGGCCATAGAAAGGTTCTCCACCGGATTAGACAGGCTCACGACAATGGCCAGATTTTGTTCGGTCGTGATCTGCGGCTCCGGCAATCGCCCGAGGGTCGGCACTAAGGCTAAGGACAGGGCCGCCATTGAGAAAACGGCACTCGCCAAAATGAACAGCAGACCTGCCAAGCGCGGCATGCGTGGGTCTTTCTAGAACGTAAATCCGACTTGTAGGGCAAGCGCATTGACCGCCGGCTGTCCTCGCAAGGCAGTGTAGTCGTATTGGAGCTTCACGGCCACCGTCTCGCTAGCGTCATAACGGAGACCGAAGGAGGGTCCTTGGCGCAATCCAACGTCGGGGAAGATGGGTTCGGTGCTAGAAGCGTTCACATACTGGTATCGGAAGTAGGGCCGATAAGAGCCGAACTGTTTCGAGAGCTGGGTGTAAAACCCTGGGGTATTGAATACGCGCGGGATACCGTTGGGAGCGTGGCGCACCAACAAGATTTCGTTGAGCCATTCAAACTTTGGTCGGACCAGCACGGCGTGCGCCGCAAAGATAGTTTCTCCGATTCTCGGGAGACTTGCTGGCGCGAGCAGGTCGCGGTAAGCGGAAAAACCCACTTGCAGGCCGCGAACTGCGTCAGGACGGGCGAAAAGTGCAAGGTTGAAGGCCTTATGGTTCTGGTCATCAACCACATTCTGCACCGGTTCCTCAGTAATCGGGGAACGCGAGGCACGCCCGTTCCCAACTTCTGCGACGTAGTGCAAGCCGAGATGGCCGGAGGGGATCAGGCCCGACGCCGACGCACCTACAGTATGAACCGGCAGAATTCCTCCGCGGTCCTCGAATTGAAAGAGAAAGGGGCGCCCCGTCGTTGTTTGAAACCAAGTGCTATGGTGATAGGCGGTGTTGTAGTAGCCGATCGCGGTATGATATCGGCCAACAGCGAGCTTGAAAAAATCACTGTGGGAGTACTGAACCACCATGCGTTCGACATCCACACCGAAGGTATTATTTTCTCCCCGTGTTTCGCCGAAAATGTTGTCTGGCCCACCTTCAAAGACAATTTCGCTGAGGAACTTAAATTTTTCCGAGATGTCCGAAGTGATGAACAGGTTGAGTTGGCCAAGGCTGAAGGAGGTCGTATCGTGCCTCTGGTTATCCCCGTGAAGGGTGATATCGCCGAAACCGCGCATGCGCAACAATGTCTTGCTAGAATCCATCCTCTCCGGCACGGCGTTGTCGGCCTGCGGCTCAGCTTCACTTACAGGCGGCGCACTCGATTGGGCGGTCGCCGATGGAAGGCTTACCGGGGCAGCTTGCTGCTTGGCCGCTTCTAATTGCTTGACTCTAGCCTCCAATTGATCAATTCGTTGGAGCAAGAGTTGCAATGTTTGCTTATCTGCAGCCGGCGCGTCGATCAGTTGCTGCGAGCGAAGAATCGTGGCGTTGACCAGAATTATCAGAAGCAGTGGAAATATTCGCCATACGATCATCCGGCCGGTGAGCTTCAGCGCAAACATAGCTCTGATGGGGAGTGGACCAGGGAACTTCATGCGTTCCTCCTTCAGCAATGTATTCCCAACGGGCAGCAGGCGTTGACAGTACTAAGGTAGCTCAAAGCGCGGCCGCTGACGGTGTGAATGTCGTGATGGTATAGAACCCGTTGCGCTTGCCAGCGGCCGGATGATGAGATCCGGGGCCTGCGGGATCAAAGAGTAGCAGCCTGGGCAAGCATGAATCGATGCGCATGACGACGGAACAGCAGCGGGAGATCGTGGAAGGAGGATCAGAGAGGACGCACTCTCGGCACAAACATCGAGTGTCAATGACCAGCATGATCGGGCTACGCAGGATAGGTTTTTCAATCATCCGTGCCGCTAGCATTCGCTGGACATTAATCCCCTCGAGGAGATGAACTCATCATGGAGATTAATCTGGCGGCGTCAGAAATGGCAGCTCGGGAAAGGGCGTTGGCGCTGGGCGTGTAGCGCACCATGGCAAGGGGCGCTAGTTTAGGTTGGCCGGGCTCGTCGAACTGGGTGGCATCGGAATTCTGGTCCGGCGAGCGGCTACTGCCGGGATCCTGTAGTGGGCGCCGCTGGATATCTTTCTTGCGGTTGAAATCGCGAACAACCCGAGCCACATAGGCCAGTGTCTCCGGGTAGGGAGGCACGCCGTGATATTGTTCCACGCGATCCGGTCCGGCGTTGTAAGCCGCCAGAGCTTTGCTAAGGTCGTGGTGATAGCGGACCAGCAGTTCACCCAAGTAGCGTGTTCCACCTTCCACGTTGGCGGCCGGGTCCAAGGCATTCTGTACCCCCATTCGGGCGGCAGTCTGCGGCATCAGCTGCATTAGTCCCTGCGCACCCTTGGGGGAAACTGCGTGGGGATCGAATCCACTTTCGGCCAGGATCACGGAGTTGACCAGATCGGGGTCAAGGTTGTTTCGTTTGCTGGCGGCACTGACGACCGCGTCGAGATCACGGGCAGGTGCGGAGCGGACGGCTGGCGGTAAGGGCGAGTCCACCTCTTCGAAACGCACGATCTCCGCAGTAGGTACGTCAATGTAGTTGTCTGGCGCCTTTAGCAGGTATAGGCGAGTCACCGTGTCTAGGGTTTCGCGACGTTCGTGACGGATGGCAAAGCCATTGCGCAAGATGGCCATCTCCGCTGCGGACGCAGATGGACTGGCCAGAAAGATCAAAGCCGCGACGATGCCAAGTTGGTAGCCAAGTTTCATAGCTTGAGAGACCTACTCCATCGGACCAGCGACAGGCAACCGCGCATTTCGGCTGCCAGTTCAGCCATTAAACAATAATATCAACGTATCTTGGCGGTTCGTCTTTGCGCTACAACAACCTTGGCAGCGAATTGTCGGGGGTATGAGAATTCATGAGTGCCCGGCATTATTCATGCATCTCGATTGCCGTGGGTAATCGACCTGGTCTCCGCACGTTGATCAGCTCCGTAGGCCTTTCCTACGGGTCCGGCATCTGCCTCTGAATAGGGGTTACCTTCCTCAAGATTTCCATTAAAAGGACATTTCATTCTTAGCCGCCCTAAACGCCGACTGGCAGCACGCTAGTATTTGAAGGGGAGCAAAGGGTCCTTCTTTGCGCTACAGCAAATAAGTAGACCAGGGTTATGAGCTATAAGGTGGGTCATACGGGATGATGTACTGAAATAGCGATTTCCTACCGTGGCCGTACATTTGCTCTTACCTCCACTGGATTTGACTTTTTAGAGCGGCCCCGTGCGGTTCAGGCGGGTTTTCATGGTCCGATTGAGGCCTGCCGTGGAGGCAGCAACGATATGAGGCATTTTCGCATGGTGTTGGCTTCCATCCTGATTCTGGCGATCAACGCGCCAGCCTATGCCGATAAAGCGAAGGCTGCCTATGATCGCGGTGTTCGCGCCGAGTCGCAGACCCAATACGATGCTGCTTTTGAAGCATACAAGGAAGCGTACGCGCTGAAGCCCAAGGATTCGAGATACTTGGCTGCCTACCTCCGGTTGCGAGGCTCCGCTGCAGCTGAGCATGTGCGCAAAGGCCAATTGCTGCGCAGTAGCCTCAAGTTAGCCGAAGCGCTCGCGGAATTTCAGCTTGCGGCGCAGATCGACATCACCAACATTGCGGCCCAAGAAGAGCTGGGACGCACAGCCGCCATGCTCAAAAAACAGCAGGAAGGCCTGGCGGCTGCCCCGACGCCGGAGTCGCCATTGAGCAAAATGATAGAGCAGGCTGAAGGCCCGGTCGATCTGGAACCCTTTTCGGATACTCCGCTTACCCTGCGCATGACGACCACGGCTGATAATGTCTATAAAACGATTGGCAAGCTGGCTGGAATCAACGTGCTGTTTGACCTGGACTACAAACCACAGCGAATTAATATCGAGTTGGACGACGTCCCCCTGCGCGAAGCTTTGAGGATGGTCGCCATGCAATCGAAGACCTTTTGGCGGCCGGTTTCGACCAAGGCCATCTTTGTGGCCTCGGAAGGCAGGCGCAAGGACTTTGAAGACAACGTGATGACCACATTCTATCTTCGCAATGCTTCGACGCCGGCCGAGTTGCAAGAGGTGGTCAGCACGCTCAAAGGAATTCTGGACATCAGCCGGATTCAAGTAAATCCCACGCACAGCGCGATCACCCTCAGAGGCACGCCAGACCAGATGGTACTGGCGCAGAAATTGGTCTCCGACCTTGACAAGCCGAGGGCCGAAGTGGTGATCGATATCGCCGTGTTGTCAATCACCCGCGACCGGGTGCGGAACCTAGGCACAACTGTTCCAACGGCTACCTCCATCGCTTTTGCGGCTGCCCCACTGGCCGCGGGTGCGGTCAAACTGGGTTCGGTGAATGGAGGCAGTTTCTCTATAGCGGTTCCGAGCGGTTCGTTCAACTTTCTTATGTCCGACAACAACACCAAGGTTCTCCAGAACCCGCAAATCCGCGTCCTTGACCAACAAAAGGCTAGCTTGAAAATCGGCGATCGCATACCAATCGCTACCGGGTCGTTTCAGGCAGGCGCCGGTGTCAGTGGGGGAGGTATCAGCCCGCTGGTCAACACTCAATTTCAGTATCTGGATGTCGGCGTGAATATCGACATTACTCCGCAAATTCACTCGAATCGTGAGGTCACCCTCAAGATGGTTTTGGAAGTTTCAGCGGTCACGGGTACTTCCAATATCGGTGGAATTAATCAACCCACCATTGGACAGCGCCGCATCGAGCATGAATCGCGGTTGGAGGACGGTGAGATTAATCTGGTGGGTGGCATTCTGCAAGACACAGAAACACAGTCACTGAGCGGTTATCCGTGGCTGACAAAAATTCCCCTCTTGAAGTACCTGTTTGGTCAGGAGAATAAAGAACGGCACGAAAGCGAAATCGTCTTCGCTATCACACCTCACATCGTGCGGGCCGAGGAGATCACCGACGAGAATTTGCGGCTGATTGATATCGGTACCGGCACTTCTGTTGCCGTGCGGCGTGGAGAAACAAAGAAAAAGGCCGCCAACGGCGCGGCGCAGCCAAGCAAGCCCGCGGCTCGCGGTCCAGTGCGACCACAGCGCCCGACTCCGGCTCAAACAGCACCAACTTCCTAACCGGTGTCCTAATGCCAACACCACACACTCAAGAGCTCGGGCGTCCTGGTCTGGCCGACTACGGATTCTCACCTAGAGAGATAACTTCCCTCCTTTTCCCATATTTTTCCCTTGCGTTCCCAATTTGCGCAAGATATTTCACGCAGAACCCTGTGCCCTTAGGTAACTCCTTTAGAATAAATTGTTTGGGGACACGAACCATAGGCATGGAGCTTGCTTGGAGTTATACAACACTCCTTCCGGGGAAGGGTGCCAAGATGAACCGATTGCCTCGTGCCCTCTTCAAGCCTATGGCCTGTTATTCGGTCGGAAGAACTGCATCGTCCTGGCAAAGCTCCGCGAAACTTAAGGTCCAGCCCCCGCAGCTAGGACCTGTAACTCAATCGAGACGGGGACAACGCTGAAAATTATGGCAAACGCCCAAGCGGCCTCACTTACAGCAAGATTGCAATTGCCGCAAAGCAACAACAACTTGGACATGAAGGTCGTGGCCCGCCAAGGGAGCCAGTGCGCGGAACTGTCCAAGCTATTTGAGGGCATCCCGCGGGCTGATTCCGCAATCATTGTATCCGCCGCCCGCGTAACAAAGTTCACGCGCCGGCAGACGATCTTTTTCGCTGGCGACGCTATCAAGGAAATAGTGCTGCTAACCGAAGGATCCGTAAAGGTAACGCAATTGGGAGAGAACGGCAGCGCCGTCATCCTTCGACTCGAAGGACCCGGTCAAATAGTGGGGTCGGTTGGATCAGCGCAGCGTGGCAGGCATTGCTCAACGGCGGAGGCCCTTCTTACGTGTAGGGCGCTGGTCTGGAATGCACCGACGTTTGAAGCTCTGTCAGAACGGTTCCCTCTCCTGCAGCGCAACACCATGCGTATCCTGGCACAACGTTTGCAAATGCTCGAAGGCCGATTTCGAGAGATATCCACGGAAAGGGTTGCGCCACGCCTGGCTCGTGAGCTGGTTCGCTTGCTTCCGCAAGTAGGCCGGAGTGTGGATGGCGCGCTGGAAATCAACCTTTCGCGGGAGGAATTGGCGCAGATGACCGCGACTACGCTGTTTACCGTGAGCCGGCTGCTCTCCGGCTGGGAAAGGCAAGGCATCTTAGTCCTTCGACGAGAAGCCGTAGTGGTGAAAAGTCCACTTGGCCTGTTGGGTATATGTGAACTCAAGTGATCTCCGCGCTCTTTTTGATCGAGAAGGTCGCTCCGCATCGGAGCAGTCAACTGCTGCGACGGTCAGCAGGATCTAGTGATTCCTTTTGTACAGAGGCCGCCGCCGCAAAGGGTTGTTGACCAGGTAGAGGGACCCATGATAGACAGTCTTCGAACGGACCTGGGGCTCGACGACCTCGCCGATGGTGAAGCGGGAGAGAGTTATCGTCAGATTTTCTCCCAGATGGTAAGGGCCAAATCGATGAACAGGATCTTCCATGAGTTGCGGGCAGCGTTCGGGAGAGCGTGGCGGCTCAATCTCGAGGGGCATTCTCGTAAGCTGTTCACTCTTGTGTGCGGACTGGCGGTCATGATCGTGGCTCCGGCCGTGAGAGCGCAGAAACTGCCGACACCTCCTCCGAACGGCAGGAAGGCATCTAATGTTGCGAAATCCGTACTGACGGCAGCAGCGTCGGCGCTGCTGCAGGAACCGATATCACCGCAAGTGCCCCTACCTCTCACCGCCGAACAAGGGACGCCCAGCCGGCAGCAGGTGTCCTATGAGGACGGGCAGCTCACCATCATTGCAGAAAACTCAAAGTTAGGGGAAATCCTGGCAGCAGTCAGCGAGCGCCTGGGCGCAAACATCGAACTCCCAGCGAGTTCTTCCGACGAAAGGATCTGGGTCCGTGCTGGACCGGGTCCGGCACGCAGAGTACTGGCCGCCCTTCTGGGCGGGACGGACCTTGACTACGTTATCCAGGCGTCTGATACCGATCCGGAGGGCATACTGAGCGTACTGCTGACTCCCCGCACTAGGGCTGCCGGCGCCGTCACAACTGGCAGGCCAGCAAGTCCGGCAGAGCCGGCACAGGCGCGGGGTGCGAGTCGAAGAAATCCCCAGGCCAACCGCGGCCCAGTGGAAGCTCCCAGCCTGGAGAATTCAACTGAACCAGCCAGTCCCGTGGAAGTGCCACTAGCGGGCTCGCCGCCCGCGTCAGCAGAGCAGCAACCCGCCTCAGCCGAGCTGCAGGCCGTGCCAGACACTTCCGAGGCCGACGCTGACAAATCGGTAGTTAAGTCACCAGAGCAAATGATCCAAAAACTACAGAACATGTACCAGCAGCGAAAACAGATGCAGCAGGACCGCAACAAACCTCCCACCCCAAACTAAGCACAACGTCATCAGTAATTGGGTAGTTGCGAATTAAACCGATGGATCTCTCGTGGAATCACGCCATGACCACCGGCTTCACCACGTCCTAGCTACTGGCGGGTCATGATATGACGTGTCCGGAAGGCGGCGCAGTTGGGAGGCGTACCGAAAACCTGTCGAGTATTGGATTCGCAGGTTCGAAGGCAAAGGCCAGCCGCACTGCGCGAGGGTGAACAGTCGGGGCGGTCGAGACTCCTGAACGAGAAGCACCTTTTGGGGAATCAACGCTTTGCTTCGGCGGATGCCGCGACGCTAGGCTTGAGCGGAAATCTGCGAGGGCAAGACGCTGGCGGCATGGAACGAGCGGGCGTACGGAATAGACTCGGGCGTACGGCAATGCCAGCACATGTTTCGGCAATTGGGTTTTCGGTTACGCAAGCCTGGTTCCGCAATTGGGCAAGCCGATCCGGAACGGCAGAAGGCGCAAAAAAACTCCCAGGCCTGCGGGAAGATGCCCGCGGTCTACCACTGGGCCACTGACGAAGTCCACTTCGAGCAGCGCGGCTCCCGCTGTCGCATGGGGGTGCCCCCGTGGATGACTTGCCGCCCTTCAGCCTCGAACCGAGTCCGATTGAGCGGGTCTCGAAAGCCGATCGGTCGTCAGTGCTTGCACCACCGATACTTTCCTGTGCTGGAGGAGGTCGTTGAGGCGCAGCTTGAAAATTGGCGTAGGGAAACGAAACCCTACCTCGACTATGCGCAAACACGTAAGACGCTATGTTTAACGTTCAACCAAAATCGACTGGGAACTGCAGGCCGCGCCGTGATGTTTTGTTTACGATGGGCAACGCGACGACAACAAATTCACTGGTTGGTGCAGTCGGTTCCAGCGTCGTGGCGCTCTCAAAGAAACCATCCCGGGATTGAATCTTCATCTTTTCTGCTTAGGTGCCTGAACGTTAGAGGCCTGAAACCATGTCCTGGCATGGCTTGGAATGACGGACAAGTCGGGCGTTGCAGACAGCCAGCTGCGCATGATTTGCGATCGTGGCGCCCAACCAGACACGCCCGGTCCAACGGACCCATGCGTTGTGGTTATGTTCTGTCAGATAGAAGAGAGTAGATTGCGCGATGAAAAACCCAGCGTTGATTCCAGCCTGTTTTCCCGACGATGGATTACGGCCGAAAATGGGATTGCCTTCTCCTCCCCCACGGTTAAGCAATTGGCGCGTCGAGATTGCGTCAGCCGTCTTTGCCGCCCCGAGTAGACTGATCTCCACAAAGAACATGCGCCTATCGAACCTGTGGCCTTCGAAAGACTTCGGCCTTTTCAAGAACGGGTCAGCCTTTGGTATTGGTGCAACGATGTAGTGCTGGGCCAAGGTAGTCTGGGCACAGATGAACAGAAAGATAGCGATTCGAATATATTTCACAGGAATCCTTAGTCTTGCTTGGCCATTCTGCGCGGTCGTTGCGCTTAGAACGATTGTAGAACGCTAGGCGTGCCTTTAAATCATCTTCGTCATTCGATGTTCTTTGCTTTCAGGCGAGAGACTCTGTATCTTCGAGTTGGCAGCAAAACTTCCAAGGTAACGGGAACCGATTTCGCATAGTTCAACTGGCCGTGTTCACTCCCGCGGATGGTGGAAGGTGATCCATTCCGTGTGAGTGGCGTGACTCGTTGGGGCATCCTCGGGTGCAACAAACCTGTTCCATTTTTCCAATACTTAACCGAGGTCCCGTAGTTTAGTGAATAAGTACCTGTGTTTTGAACGCGAACAGGCCCGAGTCTTCGCAGCACGCTTGGCCATTTCGAGCGAGTTGCAGCGCTTTCGAATCGTTACTCCGTTGCGCGTCGGTAACACCACGCCGACCAACTGCGGAAGTTGGGTTTCCGTATGGCGTTTCATCCTGATTCTCTACTCTCCTGAAATGGGACATACGCCAGCGCATTGCATTCACCGCAACCGTCGAACCGCTTGCCAACCGGGATTCATTGTCGCGAATAAACGCGCGGGCTGCCATCACCATTAACTGGGTAGGGGTTCAGTTCCGAAAGGTCGCCAGCATTTCGACGGAATTACCGGATCGTATCGGCGCCAATCGCTTGCGCTGCGCCTACATGGCCGGCCACCATGATTGGATCCCGAATGGGTTCCTTTTTCAGTCCTTTTTCTCGCCATACCGCATAGATAGGAGGATAAACGAGCAGCTCGAGAATGAAGGAGGTGAAGATACCGCCGATCATCGGAGCGGCCATCCGCTTCATGATTTCCGATCCGGTTCCATTAGACCACAGGATGGGAATCAAGCCGATGCACATGATCGCAAAGGTCATGAATTTGGGACGCAACCGGCGGGCGGCCCCTTCCACAATGGCATCATAGAGATGCTCTTGCGTGAACTGCGGGTGCTCGCGCCGCGCGGCCTCATACGCGAGGTCAAGGTAGAGCAGCATAAAGACTCCGGTTTCGGCATCGATCCCGAGAAGGGCGAGAATGCCGAGCCAGACAGCAATGCTCATATTGTAGCCGAGCGCGGAAATCATCCAGATGGAGCCCACTGCGGAGAATGGAACTGCCAGGGCAACGATCATGGTTTTCACCGCCGATCGCGTATTGCAGTAAAGCAGAAAGAGGATGATGGCGACAGTGACCGGCACGATGAGCATCAATCGATGCCGGACGCGAAGAGCCATTTCATATTGGCCACTCCACAAGATCGAATAACCAGTCGGGAGCTTCAGCTTGTTTTGCAATTCGCGTTGCGCTTGTTCGACATAGTCACCAACGGGGACGTCCGTCACGTCAACAAAGACATACTCGGTGAGCAATCCGTCCTCGTTCCGAATCATGGAGGGGCCAGTTAAAGTATGAAGGGTGGCCAGCTCGGACAATGGGATTTGTTTATCGCCGCTGACAGACACCAACACGCGGCCGAGCGACTCGAGGTCCGACCGAAAGTCGCGCAGATAGCGGACGTTGACAGGGTACCGCTCCCTGGCTTTGATCACCGTGCTGACGTTTTCCCCGCCAACCGCGGTCGAGAGGGCGTTTTGGGCATCTTCGATCGAGAGCCCGTAGCGGGCCAGTGCCTGACGATCCCAATTCACGTCGAGAAAGTAGCCATCGCCGATGCGTTCGGCAAAAACGTTTCGAGTGCCGGGAACAACGCTGAGGAGTTTTTCTGCCTGCCGTCCGATCTCCTGCATCTTGTTCAGGTCGGCGCCCTGAATCTTTAGCCCCACCGGCGTGCGTATGCCGCTGTTCAACATATCAATGCGTCCCCGGATGGGCATGGTCCAGGAATTCGAGAGGCCTGGGATTTTCAGCGCCTGGTTCATCTCCGCAACGAGTTGTTGTTGCGAAATGTGGTCGGGCGTGATGTGCCGTAGAACGGGAAGGAGCCACCGTGGCGCCCAGGAGGAGTACCAGGTGTGAGCATCGCTCCATTCCGATTGCGGCTTGAGGACGATGACGGTCTCGAGCATGGAGAGTGGCGCCGGATCGGTCGGAGTATCGGCGCGCCCCGCTTTGCCCAGGACATGATCGACTTCCGGAAAATTCATCAAGATCTGATCCGTCAGCTGCAGAAGTTTCTGCGACTCTGCGATGGAAATACCCGGCATAGTGGTGGGCATATAAAGGAGGGAGCCTTCGTCCACTTGGGGCATAAACTCCGAGCCACGCGTCCAGTACATGGGAATCGCCAGGAGCACGAGGGCGATCGCCGCCGCAATAACCTGCATTTTCCGACGGAGAGTCCAGCGAACGACTGGAGCGTAGATACGCATGAGTGGCCCGGTGATGGGGTGATCCTCTTGTGATCGGATCTTGCCACCCAATAATGAATCAAGCAGGCGCTGAAGCCGCGTGCCGGCATTGGCGAGGATGGGCCTGTTGCGCACTAGGAGAAGCCGAAGTGCCGGAGTTAGTGTGACGGCGAGCCCAGCCGCCACCAGCATGGCAAAGTTCTTGGTATAGGCCAGTGGCCGGAAGAGCTTGCCTTCCTGGCCTTCCAAAGCAAGAACCGGCAAGAAAGCTACGGCAATAACCAATAAAGCAAAAAATGTGGGCCCAGCTACTTCCTTCACGGCCGCCAAAATCACTTCGCTAGGGGAAAATGGCTTGCCGGATCGCTCGCAAATTTCCAGCTTCTTGTGTGTCTGCTCGACAACCACAATGGCGGCGTCCACGAGTTCGCCGCACGCAATGGCAATGCCGGCCAGTGACATAATATTTATGCTGACGCCGGCAAAGTGCAGCGGAATAAAAGTAAGCAGGATGGTGACCGGGATGGTGACAACGGGAATCGCGGCGCTTGGGAAATGCCAGAGAAAAATCACAATAACGATGACCACCGTGAGCATCACTTCGATCAGCGTCAGGCGTGCATTCGAAACGGCACGGAGGATTAATTCCGAGCGGTCGTAAACCGGGACAATCTTGACTCCTTGGGGCAGGCTCGGCTCGATTTCTTTCAACCGCACCTTGACGCGGTCGATCACGTCGAGGGCGTTGCTGCCCTCGCGCGTGACTACAATTCCGGAGACGACTTCCCCCATGCCATTCAGATCAGTTGCGCCGCGCCGGAGATCAGGGCCAATGACCACGCGAGCCACATCCTTGATGCGGATCGGAGTCCCGTCAACGGCCGTCAGGACGGTCTCCTCAATATCTTTGGTTGAGCTTAGGTATCCGCGGCCCCGGATCATATATTCAGCGCCGCCGAATTCCAGCAGCCGCGCTCCGGTTTCGCGGTTGCCTTCGCGAACGGCGTCGGCCACGCGCGAGATGGGGATTCCATAGGAGCGCAGCCGGTTGGGATCTACATTGACCTGGTATTGCTGTGTGAATCCGCCGAGGGAAGCGACCTCGGCGACTCCCGGCACGGCTCGCAAGTAATAGCGGAGATACCAATCCTGATAGGAACGCAGCTCTCCAAGACTGTGCTGCCCGGATTCGTCCTTGAGAACGTACTGGAAAACCCAACCGAGCGCCGTCGCATCGGGCCCAATTTCTGTCTTGACCTCCGGGGGAAGCCGGGAAGTCACGCCGGAAAGATATTCGAGGGTCCTAGAACGCGCCCAGTAGATGTCGGTGCCTTCCTCGAAAATGACATAAACATAGGAGTACCCAAAGTCCGAGATGCCGCGAACGGTCCGCACCTTCGGCGCACCAGTCATGGCGGAGAGAATGGGATAAGTGACCTGGTCCTCGATAATATCCGGGCTTCTATCCCAACGGGAGAGAACGATTACCTGGGTCTCGCCGAGGTCTGGGAGGGCATCCAAAGGCAGATGAAAAGCTGACCAGGCTCCCCAGAGACAAGCTGCGGCGAGTAAAGCGAATACCAAAACCTTGTTGTTTGCAGAGAATTCGATGATGCGGTTAATCATTCAGGTCTCGAAGCGCGCGCCGGATCCGATACCGAACTCACCTTTACGCCTGCATACTTAGCCGGATCCTGTTGGAACTTCTTTTGACATTTGTCCGAACAGAACTGGAACACTTCACCCTGGTACTTCTCCGAATACCCGGCAGAGGAAGCTCGGTTGGGATCGAGCTCCATTCCACAGACCGGGTCCCGCAAAGCGACGGCATGCTGACCGGAGGACAGTTGCACATCTTTTATTGCGGGAGAGATGAGCGCCGAGGAGCGCATCTTACTCTCCGAATCGATCAGAAAATTCCCCGAGGTGACGACTTTCTCGCCAGCGGCCAGGCCGCTGGTCACGGTGACGAGATTACCGTAAGCAGTTCCAAGAATCACGGGGCGCGGCTCGAACACCCCGTCACTGGTTTCCACGTAGACAATTTTTTGCAGACCGCTGTCAATGACGGCATCCTGCGGAATCGCAAGTCCCGCGGGTGCTTTGGCGCTGAATTCCAGATCCACGAACATATCTGGGCGCAGGACAAAGCCGGGATTCTCGGCTTCCAGCCGCAGCTTCAAGGTGCGTGACGCCGGATCGAAGAGCGGCGCGGTATCGCCGACGGTGGCAAAGATGGTTTTCCCCCGTTCGCGAATAGTGGCCTTCACTCGTGCACCCGGCGCGAAGAACTGTGTGTCTCCTCCAAAGAGATCGGCAGTGATCCAGACATTGCGCAGATCGGCGATGCGGTAAAACTCCGTCCCTTTTTCAAACCTCTGGCCGGGAGAGACATCGCGGGAGAGTACAATTCCATCAATGGGAGAAGTCAGCGTGATATCGCGAGTGATCTGCCGTGTTTTAGCCAACTCTTTTATTTGCGGCTCACCCATCCCCAAAGAACGCAACTGTTCCTCATTGATTCGCAAACTTGCATCGCTCGATCTGGCGGGATCTTCCTGATCGTGGGTGCCTTTCAAGCGCTCCAGGCTGGCAAGGGAGCCTAAGTAGGCCTGCTCGGCGTTGCGAAATTCACGGCTGTAAAGGAAGGCCAGGAGCTCGTCTTTTTTTACAAACGCGCCAGCAGGGTTATTCTTGACGGATTGCACCCAGCCCTCGGCGCCCGCCATCACGCGAAAGATCTTGCCACTGTCCGCATCCACGCGGCCGGTCGTGCGTATCATGCGAGATCCGGAGTTTCTTTCAACTTTCAAAACACGAACTCCGATCAACAATTGCTTCTCCGGACTGATCGAAACTGCGCCGGGCCTCAACTGAAGCTTCGCCGCCCGATCTTCACCCTCGTACACAGGCTCCAAGGCCATCCCGCAGTCGGGCGCGATTCCCGGTTTGTCTGACCGGTAGGAAGGGTGCATCGGATCGACGTAATAGAGAACGCGTTTCGCGTCAGTATGGTTATCGTTGGGCTTAGCAGTATAACGGCCTGCTGCGAACGCAAGCAGCGCTAGGAAAGCTAGGGAACCTAGTGCGAGGGGCCTCTTCATGGGGTTGTTCGGAACGGCGTAGACTGAACCTGCGTGCCTTCTAAATCAAAAAAGTTGCCATTCTTTGGACCATCCGTTCCGCTCGAGGTCTCCTGTCTAATGTCAGAAATGGCGCAGAATGAACAAGATACGACGGAATCAGGGTCTGCGCCTCTAGGGACATACGAAGGATGGAGAGCAAACAGGTTGCCAAATCAGTGTAAGATCCGCTGGTACTCGTAGCAGCCGTTTTGCGGACCTTTCTCCCGGGGCAACGCTTTATTCGCGGCCCTTGGGCTTTCGGAAGATGGAATCCCCGCGTCTAGGGATTCACCGCCTTCAGCGGAAGTCGGAACGAATTGAGAGC
>Ga0066703_10000065_pt1 | contig 20513 bp, 22 predicted proteins | sample GraSoiAngelo_152_FD_66505 | JGI IMG/M metagenome (GOLD analysis project Ga0066703, IMG submission 66505) | Grasslands soil microbial communities from the Angelo Coastal Reserve, California, USA - 14_1009_12_30cm | ecosystem: Environmental > Terrestrial > Soil > Grasslands | place: USA...
CCTTGGCATATCCTTCCTCATCTACTATAACCGTGATCCAACCCTCTGGTTTTTGAGCAATAGCCACCAATTCCTGTTCACCCACAGGTACAAACGTTCCCTCTGACTTTTTTACTGTGAGCGTAAGCATGGCAAAACCTGCATGAGAGAATAGATTCATCTGAGATTTTCTTGCCCTTTCTTGACCTATTCTAATAGCTTGATGGTACTGCATAAAATTACCTTCCAAACTTTGACTAAAAGTCTTTGCCGCTTAACATTTATGTAAAGAACAAATCGTAAAAGTAAACCTTGGACAAAAAATTATTGGTTGGTGCAGCAGTTGGTGTACTTGTAGCAATTATCGTTGTGGTTGCATTATTACCCAGTTCTGGTTTTTTGAAAAACTTTATTCAAGGAAATCCTCAAGCTCCAGGAGGACTAAGGGCAGCATCTACAGAAATAAAACCGGTTATTGTCACTATTAATGGAACGTCAGTGTTATCTTCTACTGATAAGGAAGCTATAGTAGTTACAAAGTTCGATGTTTTAAATCCAAATGATGTTACAGTCATTCTAGAAGCAATAACCTATGATCTTTATGAAAACGATGTCTTGGTAGGTCATGGTCAAATAGGACAAAAACTTGAAGGTGCTTTGGAAAGTTCAAACTATTACACACTTGTAGAACATTATACAAACCAAATAGATGGTAAAGTTACCATACAAAACACTGGTAATAATCCTGAACTTTGGTCTGCATTACAAAAGAACGATACGAAATGGAACATTATAGGTCAGGCGTTTTATAACACAAACACTGTTCTTAGTGGTCATCCAGGTTCAGTCGACTTTAATTTTACTCAATAGAATCTAATTTACAAAACGAGATTTTTGTAAAAAAACTTTCAATTAATTATTTTGAAATTTATCACTTAAAAAATTAAAATGATCACTTTGTTGGATTATATCTTGATCTGATAAATTTAACCAAGTAAATGAAACCCAAAACAACCCAGGTAATCATCATACCACTCCATACATACATGATTCCAAGATCTACATTTACTCCAAATTGAGAGGGAAATACGACTTTTAATTGATACAAGGGAAAAACATAGGGATTAAGATCTTGTGTATTTTGATAGACCATCATTGTTACACCTGATATCTTATTGATAATCTGAATAATAGCATGCCAGCTAACAAAAAATGTTACAAAAAAGAAAATAGCTTTTTGACCAATGTGTTTTTTATATCCCTTCTTCTCTAATTTGGCAAGTCTCTCGTTCACTCTTTTTAATTCACTTCGTAATTCCTCTATTGGATCATTACCTGTTGATATGCCAATCTCTCGCCTTTTAGCAGAATTGATATATGTTAAAATTAAGGTATCTAAATATTTTTTATCAGATACAAAGAGGGATTTTCCATCTTGAAGTGCATTTAAAATATAGTTTAATCTCCCAACATCACCTTTTTTTGATTCAATCAAATAAAGAACTGATCTGATTAAATCACTAGACATCTAATTTCCTCACAACCTTGTAGTATCTAACCAATAGGAAATGACCCTCCATAATAGTATTAGATAAATCTATCAATATTATCAAGCTCTTTTGGGAAAGGATTTTAATGTTATGAGATTAGCCTATACTCTTTATGAAATTAATTACTGGTTCTCTATCTGAATTTGATAAGGTGGAAAACCCTTCCAAAAGTTCTCTTTGAATTATTATTGATTCATCAAGAGCATTTCTAACACTATTTGCATCAAATGGAACTAGACGATCTATCTTTCCAATACTATATGCTACTACGTATTTTCTAAGTATTGAAGAAACAAAGATTGGTGCAACATTCAAAAGTAATAGCATCGATTTTTTGAAATCTTTATCTTTTGAGTTAGAATTTTTTTCGAAAAACTGTTCCATTAATTTTTGACGTTCTTTTTCCATTTCTTCAAGAGATGCTGCAACAAGTAAACCGCCTTCGTTTAGTTGGTAATATGGTACTCCTTCTTCTTGTAACGCTTTTGGACCACGTTTAATTGGTAATCTTCCTGCTTCTTCAACAATCCCAAGAGGAAGTAAAATCTCATCTAAATCTCTAAAAATTCCAGAATAGATATTTTGCCATGTCGTTCCATTTTTTTCAGCAAGTCTATGAGCAAGGGCAGTTCTAGTTTTTCTTGTGGGAATAGTTTCAAGGGCAAGATGCATAATGATTCCTCTTTGGCGTATTGCCTCGCCTGTAAGCTCTTTACCTTTGGTCTTGAAAGTCTGAAAGACTGATAATTGAGGATTTGGCATTTTTTGTTTCATTGACTATCACTTTGTCTTACTTCACTAATTATGGATGAAATACGATTATTTTGCGTACAAGAATATTGATTTGAAATGCTCATATTATGTTACTATCGTGATATGCCCAAATATAACAATATACGCTTTTACATAATATTACAATAATATGATATTTTTTTGTCATTTTTCATAATATGTTTAAAACATTGTGACATTAGTTGTATCACAAAGTTTAGTTTTTTCACATAAAGAAATTTTGCAAAAACAGAACTCATGGATTTCTGTTACAAGGAACAAAAACTAGTTTCATTTCAATTATCTTGAACTGTATACAGTATGAAATGAATTTACATCACATAGTTTACATCTAATCTATGTTCATTTACGCAAAGGACCTTTTTAAAATGCTTGATGATCCTAAATTGATTCTAGTTGATGCAAGATCCTACAAGGATTATTTTGAAGGACATATACCGGGTGCGGTTAATTTAGATTTTTTTTACTATCATTGGTTTGATACTAGTAAAGAAGGCATGAAAGCATTTAATATGCAAATGAGAAAACTTCTTTCTATTCTAGGAATTACAAAAGAAAAGACAGTTGTGTTTTATGATGATGTTTCTGGAATGAGTGCAGCTAGAGGAGTATGGCTTTTGGTTTATTTTTCTCATAAGAATGCCTTCATGCTTGATGGTGGAATAAACAAATGGAAGAGCCTTGGCTTACCTTTAGAAATTAAAACAAATGGATTCAAACCAGCTAAATTCTCGGGGAAAATTAACAAAGGCGTATTTGCTGGATTTGAGTATATTAGAAAAAATCTAAACAAAGTAAAACTTGTAGATGCAAGAGCGGAAGGAGAATTCAAGGGAACAGTAATCAGAGCAGCAAGAAAAGGCCACATTCCAAATGCAATAAATATCGATTGGACTCTTAACATAGAAAAAGACGGTACCATGAAAAAAAATGAATCCCTTTCCACGCTTTACAAATTATCCAAAGACGATGAAATAGTCACATATTGTCAAGGGGGATATAGGGCAGCAAACTCATTTTTAGCTCTCAAAAAACTTGGGTTCAAAAATGTCAAAGTGTATGTTGGTTCATGGGGAGAATGGGGAAATAGATTAGATCTTCCTGTAGAACAATAATTTCAAACTGATTTCATTTTTGTAGATTCCAATCTTTGGGAATATTTTTCAATTCTTATCCAGAATTTAGATCCATTCTTTAATTGAAGAATCATATTTTTTAAAAAATAGTTCTGCCATTATAAAAATTAGATTAATATAGCCTTTACAAATGAGCCATACGTGATGATGCTGAACAGGCGTTCAAAATTATCCATGATTATTATAGTTGCAGGTTTGACGATCGCACTTTCTACATTCTTTACAACTCCAGCATTTGCAGAATCCGTAACTGCTAATACGGGTTTAACAAAGCCATTGTTAGCTATTGCTGCTGCAATTGCAATAGCTGGAGGTTTGATTGGTACTGGTAATGCACAACAAGGAATTGGTGCTGCTGGCATGGGTATCATTGCTGAGAAGCCAGAAAAATTTGGTCAGGTATTGTTCTTCTTTGTCATTCCTGAAACACTCTGGATCATCGGATTCGTGCTAGGAATCATTCTGTTACTTGGCATACTTTAGTGGAATTCGTAATGAGTATAGAGACCTTTCTCCTCGAGATAGAGAATAGGAAAAAAAAGGATCTAGAAAAACTCAACAGGCAACTAGATGAGAAAGGAACTGCTATACAAAACGAAAGAGATGTACAAATAAAAAAAATAAAGGAAGATTTTGCAAATGAGGCAAAATTAAAATCTGAAAGAGAATTTGCAAGAATAATAGAGTCAGCTAGATTACAAGCTAAAAAGATTTTGTTTGATGCAATTAACACAAACATGGAATCTGCTTTTAACGTCATTAAACAAGAAATCGAGAAGTATACAAAAACACCCCAATACAAAAAAACATTAGAAGCCATGGTGAAATCTTCTAAAAAAAAATTAGATCAAAATATTACAGTTCATTGCCGTAAAGAAGATCACCCAGTTTTAAAAGAAATGGGAATAACCATTGGTTCCTCAATTCAAACTTTGGGTGGAATAGTTGCAGAAAATAAAGATGGAACAAAAGAACTAGATCTAACATTTGAAGAACTTTTAAGAACTCATGAAGATGAAGTAAAAGGTTTTCTCACGGAGAGAATATCATAATGGGAACCTCACAATATGCATCTTCTTTTGGTAGATTGCAAGCAATATCGATGAATTTTCTTACTAAAGATATGATGCAAAATCTCTTAAAAGCAAAAGATGACGTTGAGATGGCAAAAATCCTAGAATCAACATGGTATGGACCAGAGATTGAAAAAGCCGCATCTATTTACCAACCTTCAGAAATTTTAGAGATTGCATTGAACCGATACCTTGTTCAAATCAATAAAATTGCATTAGATGCAACACCGTTTAATGGAAAATCTGCAGTTAGGGCCTATTTGTCAAAATGGGATATCTACAATATTGAATTGATACTTTCTTCAAAAAGTATGGGCAAAACAATTACTGAAACAGAATCATTTCTAGTATCTAGCCGAAACGTACCAGCAGGAATTTCTGCAGGTAATATTACTCATGACGAGATGAAAACCATCCTCTCACAAACAGGTGTAGATGGTGTAGTAAATCAACTTGTGAAATACAACTATGGCTCAATCTTAATGCAACATTTGGAAGAATACCAAAAAAATGGTGATCTTGGTCCTATGATGTATGCATTACAAAAATTTTATTATAAAACATTACTTGAATCTCTAAAATTCTTCCAAGGCGATGAAGGCATGATAAGGGAATTTTTCAGAGCAGAGATTGATAAGAAAAACATACTAAATCTTATGAAAGGCAAAGAAGCAAATTTGGATAAAGAACTAGTAGGTAGACATCTTATCGACGGGGGAAGGATCCCGATGAATGAGCTATTGGATATCTACGGAGTAAAAGATTCTGCAGAAATTGCCGGAAGAGTTGAAAATCGCTTTTCTCTAATCAACGCATTAACACAATACAAGAAGACAAAAAGTTTAATTGATTTTGAAGTGGCACTTGACAAATTCATAAACATCCAGTATGTCAAAAAATTGAAAAACATTGCGCTTTCTATTGGAACAGTGTTTTATTTTATAATTAATGCAGAATATGAACGTGAAAACATTAAAAGGATCGCCTATGGAAAACGTTACAATTTATCAACTGAACAAATAATCACAATGTTGCTAAGTGAATAAAAATGTCTAAACAAAAAACAGAATCCAGTGGAAGGATCGCTGTAATAGGAGAGCGTGAGCTAGTCATTGGATATAGACTTCTTGGAATGGACGATACATTTATTGTCAGTAAGAATGATGCTAACAAAACATTGCAAGAACTTTTTTCATCTGGTAAGTTTGGTCTGATTATTGTAAGCGAATTTGTTCGTAACTTACTCCCAAGTACATTTAGAACAAAGATCGAGGCATCAATTGAACCATTAGTGTTATTCATGCCATCACTACAGGGAAATATTCGAGAAGAATCAATATCCGTATTAGCAAAAAGGGTATTGGGGGTTAATATTCAAGGAAGTTGATGATGAGATGACAGATGGAATAGTTTCTAGAATTTCAGGACCCGTCGTTTTAGCAAGTGGCCTTGAAGGCGCACAAATGTTTGATGTCGTACGAATTGGTGAACTTGGTCTAGTAGGAGAAATAATCCGTTTAGAAGGTAACAAAGCTACAGTTCAGGTATACGAAGATACAACTGGTTTAAAACCGGGTGAAAAGGTCATCAATACAAAACGTCCACTCTCACTGCAGCTTGGACCAGGACTTTTAACTTCAATTTATGATGGTATTCAAAGACCACTTGATGTATTAAGAGCACAAAGTGGTGACTTTATCAGCAGAGGAAATATCATCCCTGCTCTTGATCAGACAAAAAAATGGGATTTTGTTCCATTAAAGAAAAAAGGTGATCATGTTTCTCCAGGTGAAATTATTGGTGAAGTCCAAGAAACCCCATTGATAATGCACAAAATAATGATTCCATATAACGTTGAAGGTGACCTCACAGAAATATCCGAAGGAAAATACAATGTCAATGAAATTGTAGGGTCTGTTAAAACAAATAGCTCAAAAGTAGAAATTGGTCTGTCAAGTTGGTGGACTGTTCGTGTACCAAGACCTGTGCTGCGCAAACTTCCGCCAGAAGAACCGTTGCTTACAGGTCAACGTGTTTTGGATACATTCTTTCCAGTCGCAAAAGGTGGAACTGCTGCAATTCCAGGACCATTTGGAAGTGGAAAAACAGTCACCCAACAACAACTTGCCAAGTGGGCAGACAGTAACGTCATTGTCTATGTAGGTTGTGGAGAAAGAGGAAACGAGATGACCGAAGTTCTTACAACTTTTCCAAAACTAGAGGATCCTAAATCAAAGCGGCCTTTAATGGAACGCACAATTCTTGTTGCTAATACTTCAAACATGCCAGTAGCTGCACGTGAAGCTAGTATCTATACCGGAATCACAATGGGAGAATACTATCGTGATATGGGATATGGTGTAGCATTGATGGCAGATAGTACATCTAGATGGGCAGAAGCACTCAGAGAAATTTCAGGAAGATTAGAAGAGATGCCAGGTGAAGAAGGATACCCAGCATATCTTGGAAGAAGATTAGCAGAATTTTATGAAAGAGGTGGAAAAGCTATTGTGATTTCTCCAGAGGAAAGAGTAGGTTCCTTGACTTTGGTTGGTGCAGTTTCACCTCCAGGTGGAGACTTTTCAGAACCAGTATCTCAAAACACACTAAGAGTTACAAGAGTTTTCTGGGCTTTGGATGCAAGTTTGGCATCAAGAAGACACTTTCCATCTATCAACTGGCTTACAAGTTATTCATTATATGCTGATAACATGGGTGAATGGTACAAAAATAATATTGCAAGCGATTGGGTTGCACTAAGAAAAGAAGCTCTAGAAATTTTACAAAGAGAATCAGAATTGCAAGAAATTGTCCAATTAGTAGGTTATGATGCATTACCCGAACCAGAAAAAGGAGTTTTGGATACTGCACGATCCATTAGAGAAGATTATTTACAACAAAGTGCTTATGATGAAGTCGACACTTATACATCAATTAAAAAACAATATCTTTTACTTAGAACAATTTTAGATTTTGGTAGAAAAGAAAGTGATGCAATAAAGAAAGGTGCAACCTCATCAAAGATCGGTGCATTAGAATCAAGGAAAATGATTTCAAGAATAAAGTGGACTAAAGAAGATCAAGTAGAGCAACTGGTTAAGGATACGATGAGTACCATGGAAAAAGAATTCAATACTCTAATGATTGAGGTGACTACATAGATGTCTGGTGTAGCATTCAAGACACTATCAAAAATTGCAGGTCCACTGATATTTGTAGAAGGTGTGGATAATGCAGCTTATGGTGAAATGGTCGAGATAAAACTTCCCAACGGTGAGCGACGACAAGGACAGGTCCTTGATACTAGACAAGGTTTGGCAGTGGTTCAGGTCTTTGGTCCAACCCTTGGTATGACCACCTCTGGAACTTCAACAAAATTCACTGGTGATACTGCTATGATGTCAGTTTCTGATGAAATGCTTGGGAGAGTATTTGATGGGCTAGGAAATCCTAGAGATAATGGACCAAAAATAGTATCAAAACAAAAAGTTGATCTTGTAGGTTCTGGTATCAATCCATACGCCAGAGAGGAACCTTCAGAATTCATCCAAACAGGAATGTCAAACATTGATGGAATGAATACTCTTGTAAGAGGTCAAAAGCTTCCAATATTTTCTGGTTCTGGTCTTCCACATAATTTACTTGCTGCACAGATCGCAAGACAGGCCAAAGTTCTTGGTGGTTCTGAAAACTTTTCTGTTGTGTTTGCTGCAATAGGAATTACAAGTGAAGAATCAAACTTTTTTATAAAACAATTTGAAGAAAGTGGAGCCCTTGGAAGAACCGCACTGTTTTTGAACCTATCATCTGATCCTTCGATGGAACGTATACTCACTCCTAGACTTGCTTTAACAACAGCAGAATTTCTTGCTTATGAGCGAGATATGCATGTTCTTGTCATTATTACCGACATGACAAACTATTGTGAAGCATTAAGAGAAATCGCTGCAGCACGTGAAGAAGTTCCAGGAAGAAGAGGATATCCGGGATACATGTATACTGACCTATCATCTCTTTATGAAAGAGCCGGAAAGATAAAGGGACGACATGGTTCCGTAACACAAATTCCCATACTCACAATGCCCGCTGATGATATTACACATCCTATACCAGATCTTACTGGTTACATCACAGAGGGTCAGATAGTAATGAGTAGAGATTTACATAGAGCAGACATTCATCCACCAGTAGATGTCCTAACAAGTCTTTCACGTTTGATGAATCAAGGTATTGGAAAAGGAAATACAAGAGAAGATCATCGAGGTCTAGCAGATCAACTTTATGCAGCATATGCACAAGGTAAAGATGCAAGATCACTTGCAGCTATAGTTGGTGAAGAAGCTCTAAGTGATTTAGATAAAAAATTCCTAAAGGTCGCTAACAACTTTGAGAGAAAATTTGTCAACCAAGGAATGGATGAAAACCGTTCAATTGAACAAACTCTAGACATTGGTTGGGAATTACTTAGCGATCTATCTGACTCGGAAATGAATCGTATTAAACCAGAGTTCATTACAAAGTACAGAAAAGGAACCACAAAGGATGGTGCATAGACTTTGCCATCAGTAATTAACATCCGTCCAACTCGTCTTGAATACATTCGTACCAAGCGAAGAATTGTTGTTGCTAAAAAAGGATTGAAGTTACTCAAACTAAAACGTCAAGCATTAATTCTAGAATTTTTTAATGCAAGCAAAACTGCTGCTGCATTAAGAAGTGGTTTACAATCTGAATTGGTAAAAGGTTACCAAAGTATCAGATTAGCAGAGATGCTTGCAGGTACGATGAGACTAGAAAATGAAGCAATGAAGATTCCACAAATAAGTAAATTACAAATTCAAGTAAAAAATGTAATGGGAGTTAGTATACCAAAATTAGAAGGTGGGAAAAGTAATACTGCTATCATTGAGCATATATTGGAACTTCCTCCTTCAATTAATGAAGCAATAAAGGCATTTCAAAATGTTCACAAAATGGTGCTTGATGTTGCAGAAAAAGAAACTACATTACGAAAGCTTCTATATGAGATTGAAAAGACAAAACGAAAATCTAATGCAATAGAAAACGTTTTCATTCCAAGATTACAGGGTGCTGTTAAATTCATCATATTCAGACTAGCTGAGATGGAACGTGATACATTCATCATGTTAAAGACAGTAAAGCGTAAGATGGGTGAAAGAGAACAAGAAAATATTCAAAGGGAGAAAGAAATACTTGCCAATTAATTTTGTAAATCCACAACAAAGAAAATTCTATCTTATTATGAGGGCATTTAAAATTGGAAACATCCTTGGCACAATTACCATAGTACTGTATGCAGGAAAGCATTTCTTAGGGGTATAACATGTCAACTCAAGAAAAATACGTTCATTCTCTCAAACAAATTAAGGAAGGTGAAGAAAAAGCATGGGCAGAAGTTCAAAACTTCAAGAAAAAAGTAGCAGAAGATATAAAATCTTTTCAAATTGATGCTGACAAAGCTATCGAATCAGCAAAAACACAAGGTGAAAAATTAGTTGAAACAAGTATAGACCAAGCAAGAAAAAAAGCTGAAATTGAAGTAGAAAAGATTATCGAAGAAGCAAAAACAAAATCAAAAACCATATCGACACAAATGGATGAAAAAACTATTAGTGGAATCCTAGATATTTTGTTAAAAGGTGTAGAATAATGGTACTCAAGCCTGTCCCAATGACAATGATGGCAGTACTTGGTTTAAGAAAAGACAGGCAAGTGGTAATTTCTGTTTTACATGATATGAGCATAGTACAATTGGAACCATTATCAAAAGATGTGGCTAATATGCTAAAAAATGAACGTGATAATGATCTTTATAGACAAGTTTCAGATCAACTCCTTAGAATTAAGGCATTCAAAACCGTTTTACCTTCAATTCCAGTTACTCACTGTCAGCGTTTTTCAACAATTGAAAACTTGATGCAAGCAGCAAAATCAATCGATATAGATTCTATAGTATCTTCTCTAGAAAGAGAAAAAGAAAGCCTTCTAACTAAAATAAATGAAACTCAAAATAACATCAAACTTGTTGAAGAGTTTTCATTTTTTCCAGAAGACTTTAATGTACTCCAGTTAGTATTAGGACACTCTTACTTTGGCCGTTTAGATTCAAAACAATTCCCACCTTTTAAGAAAGCATTAGAAGTAAACAATCTAGACGTTTTCCTTTATTCTAAAGAAGAAAAAGAAATTACACGCATTATTCTTATTACTTTTCCTAACTTTCCTCCTCATGCTCTTGCTACTGCTGTTCAAGAGTACAATGTCAAACTTGAGGCTGTACCAAAACTCAATGGAACACCAGTTCAATTAAAACAATCGCTAGGGGCTGTTCTCAATGAACTAACTCAAAAATTAAAAGAGATTGATAGACAACTAGGCGAGATTTCAAAAGAACACTATGCAAATATTGTCTGCATTGAGGAACAGCTTGAAATAGAAAACAGGAAACTTGAGGTAATTGACAATCTTGGAGTCACATCTGATTCTTTTGCTCTAGAAGGTTGGGTTCCAAAATCAAAACTAGAACCAGTCAAAGCTAATCTAGACAAGCATGCCAAAGGAACAATTGTTTACGAACTAGAAACTGAAGCAAATCCACCAACACTATTTGCAAATCCGAAAAGATTCAAGTTGTTTGAGGCTTTCATCAGATTCTATTCTTTACCACAAGGCAAAGAATTTGATCCTACATTGATTTTTGGTTTCATCTTTCCAGTCTTTTATGGTATGATGGTAGGTGATGCAGGCTATGGTCTTGTGATACTTCTTGTTTGCAGATGGGTAATTAGGCGGGTAGAGGGTGGAAAACGAAATTTCAACATCATGCCAAAACCTTTGAGAAAGTTTGCACTGACAATATTGAAACCTCGACAGATGGTCAAATTAGCAAAGGCAATGACTCCAGGTGCCATTATTGCAATAATTTTGGGAATTTTGTTCAATCTATACTTTGGATTTCATCTTAATGGCTATCTATTTAATTATCTAAATACTGCATTTGGTATTCATCTTCCTGAGAGTGGTGCAATCTTTAGTCCTATTGTAGGATTGCGCAAACTCTTGCTAATTAGTGGATATATTGGCCTTGGCATGGTAACATTTGGCTTGATTCTTGGTATCCTTAATAGCTTAAGAGAGGGAGAAAAGAAACATGCAATTGGAAAAGTAGGCTGGATGCTGTTTGGTTGGGGTGTTGTGATGACAGGATTAGCATTAATGCACCATGGACACATCAATCCAATTCACCATGTAGAGGGAATTGGTTACTTTGGATTGCTTTTAGGAGGAATTGGTTTAATGTTCGTTGGAGAAGGCCCAAGAGCTATTATGGAATTACCATCAATAGTTAGTCACATACTTTCTTACACAAGAATTATTGGAATTCTTTTGGCCTCAGTAATACTAGCTGATGTAATAGACTTCATTTTCATAAAGACTCTACACCATTCAATTCCATTTATTGTTCTTGGAACTATGATTCTCTTCATTGGGCACATATTTAATATAATAATTGGAGTTTTTGAGCCTGGTATTCAGGGAGCGAGATTGGTTTACGTAGAATTTTTTTCCAAATTTTATCATGGAAATGGTAGAGCATTCAAACCATTCGGAAGTACGCGCAAGTTTACTTATGACCAATACGAATTAGAAATAAAAGAAAAAACAAAAGTCATAAAATAGCTCTGTATCTAGTTTGAATTAACTAATAATACTTTAACTCATTTACATCCAGAATTCTTGTACAATATCTACATCTAAGAACAAGGCCCGTCTTGTCCACTACATCCATTATTGGTTCAATGTCTTCTCCGCTATTTGTTATACAATCTGGATTCGAACATCTAAAAATTCGTTCAATCTCATTTGGAAGAGTAACTCGTCTTTTTTCTACCAGCTTATAGTCTTTGATAATGTTTACAGTAGCTTTTGGAGAAATAAGTGCAAGCTTGTTGGTATCACCATCTTTCAGAAACCTATTCTCAACTTTGATGATATCTTTTTTCCCAACTTTTGAGCTGGGTACATTTAGTGCTATTGTAATTACATTACCATCTTTTCCATCTATCTCAAGTGCATTGAGAACCTTGAGGCCTTTTCCTGCTTCAATATGATCAATAACAGTACCATTTTTGATTCGTCTTACTATAAGGTCAGATTCTGACATTGGAATACTTTGTATAGTACTCATATATATTATTGAAACGAGAATGAGCAATTCTTTTTTCCAAAAAGATATTGTCTCAATCCGTGATTTTGACAAGAAAAAATTTGAAGAGATTTTTGGAGCCACTGATAAAATACTTAAGATGGACCCCACTGAGCGTCGTGAACTTGCTCGAGGAAAAACTCTGGGATATCTTTTCTTTGAACCAAGTACCAGAACTAGACTAAGCTTTGAAGCTGCAATGGCATCACTTGGTGGTACATCAATAGGAATAGCTGATGCTTCTTCTTCTTCTGCTAGAAAAGGCGAGAGTCTTGCTGATACTGTAAAGATAATGTCTCTTTATTCTGATGTTCTTGTACTACGACACCAGCTTGATGGATCTAGTAGATTTGCAGCAGAAGTATCAGAGAAACCAATGATAAACGCAGGAAGCGGAACTGAAGAACATCCAACTCAAGCAATACTAGATCTTTATACAATTTGGAAAGAGAAAAAAAGAATAGATGGTCTCAAAATAGGAATTGTTGGTGATCTAAAATATGGTAGAACAGTTTACTCATTACTTTATGCACTTGGTAACTACAAAGTTGACGTACATCTCATTTCCCCGCCAGCATTGAAAATTCGTGCTGATTCTACTTATGAAATTAATAAACGACTACCTTACAAAGAGTCAACAGACCTAGAGGAAAATCTTGGTGAATTAGACGTTCTTTATGTTACAAGGATTCAAAAAGAAAGATTTGCTGATGTAGAAGAATATATCAAAGTCAAGGGGAGCTACAAGATTGTACCTGATATGTTAAAGAAAATGAAAGACGATGCGATAATCATGCATCCATTACCTCGCCTTGATGAGATTTCACCTGATTTGGACTCTGCAAAACAGGCAAAATACTTCAAACAAGCGGAATATGGTAAAGATACCCGTGCAGCACTTCTTGCATTAATTTTAAATGAAAATGGCATCTGATTCATTACATTGCAACAAGCTTTACGTGATCCATTTTTCTATTTGTCTGAAAATCCCTTGTCATCACATCGACCTTTTCAGCTTGACCATGTAACAAAAATAATTCCATACACTTGTTTCCATCTATCTTACTATGAAGATGTGTACCTATGAGCTCCTCGTAATTGTGTTTGATTCCAGTTACTATCTGCTCTGATTCTTCGTCATGAACTACCATTAAAATTGCATGAATCAGACCAGAAAGATTAGACCTCTGTTTTTCTTCTGAAATTAATGTCCTAAGTCCTGCTCTTATTATTTCAGATCTTCCAGAAAATCCCTTGGATTTTTGTAATTTATCCATCTCAGAGAGAATCTCTTCGTTTAGTGATATGGATATGATTGCCATATCACTATTATTATTAAGTATTTTATAAGCTTAGCAGTAATTATTATTAACTTTTCGTAGATTTATTAATAACAATATAGATCTGAAGTGCGTGAAATCAGGACAAAAATTTGCAATTCTTGGAGGAATTCCCGTCGCTATTATCATAGTCTTAGTACTATCAACTGAATCGAGTATTTTTGAGCAATCAAAGGTGCCAACCAACTCTTTGATTAAAAATAATCAAGGTAACGCAGAAGGATCAAAGATCAAAGTAGCTGCATCATTTTTTCCATTATATGAATTTACAAGAAATGTGGGCGGTGACAAAGCTGAAGTTTATAGTTTTCTTCCAATTGGAAATGAACCACATTCATGGGAACCCAGTATTCAAGAGATTGAAGAACTAAAAGGAACTCAACTTTTCATCTATAATGGAGCTGGCATGGAAGCATACATTTCAAAGTTCATGTCATCCGGAGAATTTTCAAACATGACATTTGTCAAGGCTACAGAAGGCATCACTCTGCTGAGAGCAGATGCGGCTGAAGATGACAAGGAAATTTTAGCTGAGGGAGGAATGGATCCGCACGTGTGGAATGATCCAATACTTGCCGAGCAAGAGGTCACAAATATCAAAAATGCTCTGGAAAAAGCTGATCCTGCAAATGCTCAATATTACGAGGATAATGCAAATGCATACCTTACAAAATTAGCTGCACTAGATAACAGCATAAAAACTGGACTATCAAACTGTAAAAAAGATACTTTTGTATCATTTCACAATGCGTTTAATTATTTTTCAAATAGATACGGTATACATGATGTTTGGATAACTGGAATTGCACCAGAAGCAGATGTACCCCCACAGGATATCAAAAAAGTAATCCAAATTACAAAAGATAAGGACGTGAAAGTAATCTTTTCTGAAGACTTAGTTGATCCTAAGCTTGCAAATACACTAGCTGATGAGATAGATGCACAGGTTTTGGTATTGAGCCCTCTTGAGGGTATAAATCAGACAGAACAGCAGGAAGGAAAGACATACCTCGACAAGTGGTATCAAAATCTACATAATCTAAGGACGGCTTTGGAATGTCAATGAATGCATTAGACGTGGAGAATGTTTCGGTAAGCCATAACGGGATTCTGGCAGTAAATAAGATCAGTTTTAGTGTTCAGGAGGGAGACCTTCTGGGCATTGTTGGACCAAACGGGGCTGGAAAAACCACACTGTTTAGGGCTATTCTTGGATTACAAAACTATCAGGGCAGAATCAAGTTATTTGGATATGAAGGAAATCAATATGCTTCCATACTTCCAATGATAGGATATGTTCCACAAAAAGTAAATTTTGAACCAAACTTTCCTGCAACTGTTTATGATGTTGTTGCAATGGGAATTTTATCGAAAAAGAAATTGGTCAAGGGTGCTGCATTGATACAGAGTTGCGGATGTTGCTGGAACAGAATATTTGTTTCATCTAGCAAAGACAGTGAAAAAATAGAAGAGGCGCTCAAAATCGTGGGCTTGGAATCATTCAAGGATAGGAGAATCAGCGAATTGTCAGGAGGAGAACAACAGCGCGCCTTTATTGCAAAAGCTCTTGTCAAAGAACCACTGTTGTTGATATTAGATGAACCTGTAACTGGAGTGGACATGGAAGTGCAAAATAAATTCTATTCAGTACTTAGAAAAATAAACAAGGAAAATAAGATCACTATAGTGTGGTCTTCACACGATCTTACTGCAATTTCAGATCTGGCAAATAGAGTTGCATGTATGAACAGAGAATTATTCTTCCATGGTGAAAAAGAAGAATTTTTTGCAAACAAAGACCTGCTTAAAACATATTCGGAATCAGCTATGCAGCTGCACATGCATAAACACGATATGTGATTTACATGAATTTTGATATTTTATCATATGGTTTTATGCAAAGAGCTCTTCTTACAGGCATAGTAGTAGCAATTTGTTGTTCGATAATGGGTTTGTTCTTAGTATTGAAAAGATATTCTCTTTTTGGAGATGCTCTTTCCCATACAGCATTTGGTGGCATTGCTCTCGGATTCTTTCTTAACATATATCCAATTTGGACTGCAACTGTTGTTTGTGTTGCAACTGCATTAGGCATTACAAAATTAAGAAAAAGCACCAAAATATCTGGAGATGCAGCTATTGCTGTATTATTCTCGGCTGGCCTTGCTATGGGAGTATTACTAGTTAGTGCATCACACGGGTTTACTATTGATCTTTTCAGCTTTCTTTTTGGAAGCATCTTGTTAACAAGTATCCAAGATACATTACTAATTTTGGCAATAAGTTGTGGTGTCATTATTACATTAATTGTAATTAGGAAACCATTGATACATTTTACATTCGATGAAGAACAAGCAAAAGTGCACGGGATACCTATTGAAAAATTAAATTATCTCTTTGTAGCATTAGCAGCAGTTACTGTAATTGCAACGATGCGATTAGTTGGAATTTTATTGATATCTGCATTGATAGTATTACCTAACATAACTAGTATAATGATGGGCAAAGGATTCAAAAGAACAATCATTATTTCTATTTCTATATCTGTAATAGCAGTAATTGCTGGAATAACTACATCTTATTATTTCAATCTGGCACCTTCAGGAACTATAGTTATGTTAATGGTTGCAATGTTTGTAGGCACATTAATAGCAAAACGTGCTGGCCTGTTTTCAACAAAAACATTAACAAATGAAAGTAATCTGTCTACAGTTCATTAATTTTGTATATGAACTGGGACCAAAATAAAATCAAAATGGTACTGATCCTTGTGGATTCAATAAGTATCAATTCTAATTTTAGATCCGTAATTAGATATATGTTCTCAATTTAGTCAATTTCGAAAACGAGATTACAACTACAAACATAACAAAAAGAATAATCATTAAACTAAATGGAAATTCAGGTACATGTGAAGGATTAGATACAACTGATGTAAATTCTGCTCCAGCAAAGCTATTTCCTTTTAGATTTTCAAACGCAATTGTGATTGGACCTGTAGCATTTGTTGGAATGGGCACTATAATGGTATTGTCTGTATCAGAATCAGAGGTCACACCAGATTTCTGAAAGATCGGTTTATGATTTGCTATTATTGAAAAATCATAATCTACCACACCAGCTGTCTGGTTTATGAGATAAGGATCAAGTATTTTAAAGAAAAATGATGTGTTAGAACCTGCTATGATCTTTGGAGGGTCCCAGCTCAGACTAACCTTGAATTGTGCATTTCTTGTAAACTGTACTATTGGAAAACCGGTTTCATTACTTGGTGATATGGAATAATCAATTTCTGGTTTGGAAGTCTGTTGCTTTATTGCCAAATCCAACAATTCTTGTTTGTATAATATGAGATGAACTATCCTGTCATCAGAGGAATAATCATCTATGGTAATTGCATTATCAGGTATTTTGATTCCATTAACATATGTATCATATTTTGTAACTAAAAACTCTCCAAATGACTTTGGGATCTTGATTTCTTGGTGAACTACAGATACTTGCTTTATGTTGTCTGCTGACCAATTAAATGGCATTACAAAGTTTATTGATTTTTTTTCAGAATCATAATGGAAATTATTGATCTGATCATAATAAGCAATAACTGTTACAGTTTGTTTGCCATAGTCTTTATCGTAAATTTGGTATTCGTCAGTTTCAGGAATCGATATGGCTGCATTATATGATTTGCTAACTTGATTGTTATACGAACCCAATGTTAATACGTTGATTTTAAATCGGTATAATCCACCTGAATTAAAAATCGGCCCCTTTATGTCATACTTACCACTATGCTGATCAAGTACACTTGAAAAAACTCCTCCTTCCTCATTTATAGAAACTTCTCCGGATTCTTGTGGAAATGCACTAATTAGAAAATTTCCGCTATCACTTTTAAAAATATGGCCAAAAAGAGCTTTCTCGCCTTTGAAGACAGAAATTGAAACTGTGACATCAGAAAATGGTTGTTGACTATCTGCATCCATGAGAAGAAAGTTCATTTGAGTGCCTGTGTGGTAGTTGTCTATTAAAAATGGCGTAGAGTTAATTGACAAAGTCACATTTCTATTTCCAATCATTACAGGCGGTAGAGTTTCACTCGCAAGACCATCTCCATATGCTGATAAGATCATTGGACCAGAAAATCCAACCAAGGCAAAAAGTAGAAAATATTTTGTATTCAAAGACATCGTAATTCCATACTGTAATTAATTTCTATACCATAAATAAACACTAGAGTTGGTACTCAATATATGATATGTTTTAAAGAGAATTGAAAATATCAGCCAGACTCTCTGCTGATCTTTCAATTAGTGTTGGATGATATTTGTTAATTGCGCTTTGAACTATTCCTTTATTTTTGATTCTATAGACCTTTTTTAGTTCAATAATTTTGAATTCTACAATCTCATCCTCTGAGAGTTGACTAAGATAGGTAGAAACTGTAGACGGTGATTTTTTTACTTTTTCAACTATTTTATTGAATGCGAGTTCTGCGTCAAGTAATGATAATAAAATCTGTCTTGGAGTCTCTTGTCTAAGCCTTCTTATCAAAACTGATTCTTTATTTGTAACACCAGGTGGATAAAATCTGGTTTGCCTTGGACTTCTTTCTACTTTTACAACGCCAATCTTTTCTAATTTTCTTGTATGATAGCTTAGTACGCCATTTTTCATGCCCGTTTCTCGCATTATTTCACGAAATTTTATTCCAGGATTTTTTTCAATAATATCAATTATTTGTGAACTTCTATTCATTTCAATCTCTCCTAAAGACACTTAATGCAAACATTCCTAGTGTGCTAATCATCAAAATGTGTCCCAGTTCATCTGCAGAGAATTCTCCAAGGTAGTAAGTATATTGCCACGCTGCATCTATTACGGAAAATGCTTCTGATGCTACAAAGATAGAAAATGCAATCATAGTAAACAAAAGTCTTCTAGTTCTAGCCTTTGAATATGCAAGAGCAGAAATAATGCTTAGAAAAACAGCGATACTAATTCCTACAAGATGAAGTAGTATATGGAAAACTTGGAATTCATGCGATATGTGAGGTAATATAACAGGTATAGCTAAAAGTCCAACTACGACAAATATTACTATGCTAAATAAAGTGGATTTGTTTTCTAGCATTTCATGATATCTGAACATGATTAAAATTGACTCTTCAGAAATTTAAACGAACTGGTACAAGAGTAGAACTAGTATTAATTAAATTAAATTTGTTAACCCATGTTCTTCTTTACCTGTCTTACACTTTTCTTAAGATCTGTAATACTTTTCGAGTAAAAGAAAGCAACAACTATTAGCAATCCGGCAATTGATGGAGCCACCATATCAGCATAGCTGAAACCTAAACGCGGAATACCTACAGGTAAGTTGTTTGTTTGAGAATTATCTTGTGTTAATGCAGGATTTACACTTGTTGATATGATTCCAAGTGAACTGTGCATAAATTCTGCCATAACTATGTTGCCTTGTGAATCTATAGTTAACCATTGAACCCATGTATTTTTCGTTGGTATATCAAATTCACGGAATTGACCTGTTCTGGGATCCATTACAGCAATTTTATCAAAGGTGTGTTGTGCAATCCAAAGATTATGATAATTATCAAAAACCATTCCAAGTGGTAAGTCAAGTTTGTCTAAGTCTAAGGTAATTTTTTTGAAAGTTTTTAAAAATGGATCAAAAACTGAGATTGCGCGACCATCGTGTTCTGAAACAAAAATATTGCCTGATATCGAATCAGAAATTATTCCTGTAGGGGTAGTAAGTGTGACATTTTTTTCTGTAGGTACATATTCATTAATTTTGTAATTGTTGGGATCAATACTAGCTATCTTCCCCACACCTTCTGCAATCCATATTAGTCCAGATGATTTGTCTATAGTAATTCCTAAAGGTTGTGAACCATTCTCCAAGTTTATTGAAGTAAAGTTCTTTACAATTGGATTGAATTTCAACACCTTATCACTAGATGCGTCAATTAACCAAACATTGTCAGAATTATCAATGGTAATTCCAGAGAGAATGCCTTGACTTGGAATTTTATAGATTTGATTAGAGTTATCATTTGGATTATAGTTTCCTAGTAATTTTGATAAGGGATCGGTGTACCATATCTTATTTCCAGAATCTAATGCTAATGCTGACACAATATTAATTCCATCAATTTTATGTTCTGTGAATTTGGTTGTGTGTAGATCAAATTCAAATATTCTGCCACTATTAATAGCGGAATCACCAACCCAAACTACATTTCTACTGTTGTCATACACAGGATAGAAAGGCAAACTATTGTTTCCAGGCATTCTAAATTCTTTAATATTGACTGCCAAACTATCGAGTTTTGGCTTAACAAACAAACCATCATAAGATGCAACAAGATTTAGTGAATTTTCTTTATTTTGAA
>Ga0066703_10000068_pt1 | contig 20365 bp, 24 predicted proteins | sample GraSoiAngelo_152_FD_66505 | JGI IMG/M metagenome (GOLD analysis project Ga0066703, IMG submission 66505) | Grasslands soil microbial communities from the Angelo Coastal Reserve, California, USA - 14_1009_12_30cm | ecosystem: Environmental > Terrestrial > Soil > Grasslands | place: USA...
TTCGCGATCGGCCGCATCGGCGACGTCATCAACGGCGAGCACCACGCGATCGCCTGCGACGGCGGGCCGGGCATCTGCGTCGCGTACACGCATCCCGACACGCTCGGCCAGGGGCCGCTCCTCACCGGCTCGCGGTACAGCCCCGGCCCGGTGCATCTCGCGGTCGGCTACGACCTCGTGTGGGACGCGCTCAGCGTGGTCGTGGCGCTGTGGCTGCGCCGGCGCGGCTTGCCCGATGGCACGGTGTTCTGGATCTGGGCGCTCCAATACGCCGTCGGCCGCTTCGTGCTCGGCTTCTTCCGCGTCGGCGACCCCACGCACGTCTTCGGCCTGCGGCAGGACCAGGTCATCGCGCTGCTCGTGATGGCGGCCGCCCTCCCGATGCTCGCGCGGCTCACATCGCGCGCGCGCCCCGCCACGCGCGCGCTCGCGGCCTGATCGATCTCCCGTTCGATCCGACCTTCGCGGTCGGCGCCTTTCGCGTCTCCTGGCACTCGTTCTTCTCGCTCGTCGGCATGCTCGCCGGCAGCTGGGTCTCGCTCCGGTGCGCCCGCTACCTCGTGCGCGACGATCGCGTGTATCCGTTCGCGATGGCGGTCGTGGTGGGCGGGCTCGTGGGCGCGCGCGTCGCGCACGTCGCCGACAACTGGCCGCTCTATTCGTCGCGCCCGCAGGACATCGTGGCCTTCTGGAACGGCGGCATCGGGACGATGGGCGCGCCCATCGGCTCGACGATCGCGGGCTACCTCGCCGGCCGCGCGCTGCGCCTGCCGCTCGGGTTCATGTTCGATATTTCGGTCATCGGGATCTCGCTCGGCGAGGCGCTGGGCCGGATCGGCGACGTGATCAACGGCGAGCACCACGCGGTCGCCTGCGCGGGCCTGCCCTGGTGCGTGCGCTACACCCACCCGGACACGCTGGGCCAGCGTGAGCTCGTGCACCCGGTGGCCGCCTACGACCTCCTCGTGATGGCGCTCATCTTCGTCGCGCTCCTCTGGTGGTGGCGCCGCGTCCGCGGACGGCCGCCGGAAGGGCGGGTCTACCTCGCGTACCTGCTGCTCTTCGGCGGGTTCCGCGTCCTCACCTCGCTCCTGCGGCTCGACCCGATATGGCTGTTCGGCCTGCAGGAGGCGCAGGTGCTGGGGACGCTCTACACGCTCGCCGGCGCGGCCGGGCTTGTGTTACTACTTCGACGTAGTAGATTGCGGTCCGCATGATCGCGGTCACCGGGGCCAACGGCTTCCTCGGGCGGCACCTCGTCGCGCGGCTGCGCGCCGCCGGCCGGCCCGTGCGCGCGGTCATCAGCGAACGGCCCGGCGCGGAGCGCGAGCTCCCGGAGGGCGGCGCCGGGAGCGAGGTCCGCCGCGTGGACGTGCGCCGCGCCGAGACGCTGCGCGGGGTGTTCGACGGGTGCGAGGCGGTCGTGCACACGGTCGCGGTGCCGACCGAGCGCGCGCAGTCCTTCGGGGCCGTGAACGTGGGTGGCGTGGCGAACGTCGTCGCGGAAGCCGAGCGCGCGGGCGCCGGCCGCCTCGTGCACGTGTCCGCGATCGGCGCCGATCCCGCCTCGCCCTACCCGTATCTGCGGAGCAAGGGAGAAGGCCAGGCGCTCGTCGCGAGGAGCGGGATCCCCTCCGTCGTGTTGCGGCCGTCGCTCCTCTTCGGCGAGGGCGACGATTTCTTCCACCGGCTCGTGTTGAGCCTGGCGTTCCCGATCGTGCCGGTGCCGGGCGACGGGAAGGCGCGCTTCCAGCCGCTCCACGTCGACGACCTCGCGGCGGCGCTGCTGGCTGCGGCTTCGCGACCGCTCGCCGAGGTCAGGGGCGTGCACGAGGTCGGGGGTCCCGAGCCGATCACGTACGACGACCTCCTCGCCGAGACGATGCGCGGCACGGGTAAGCGGCGCCCGATGCTGCACCTGCCGGTCATCCTCATGAAGCCCCCGGCCATCGTGATGGGCCTCGTCATGCCGGACCCGCCGGTCACGGTGCAGCAGCTCGACCTGCTCGCGGTCGACAACACCCCCCGCGACAACGCGCTCGAGCGCGTCTTCGGCGTGCGGCCGCGGCCGTTCCGCGGCGCGCTCGGCTACCTCCGCGCGCCCGCTGCCTAGGCGGCCTGCTGCTGTGCGGGCTTCGGCGCCGGCTTTGGCCGGAAGACGAGCCAGCTCCCGAGGGCGAGCACGACGCCGACGATCATGAGCGCGGCCCAGGCCTGTACGAGCGAGTCCGGCAGCGCGATGCCGAGCAGCCCGTCGAGCGACCAGCGGCCGTTGCCGATCAGGGCGATCGCGAGGGCCCCCGCCGCGAGCGGCACCGGGAACTCCCAGCCGCCCTTCTGCGCCCAGAAGCCCTTCGGCAGGTGGGCGACGACCGTGACGACGACGAGGTCCGCCGCGACGACGCTCGGGCCGATCGGTCCGCCGAGTCCGAGGACGGTGAGCGCGCCGCCGACCGCCTCGGCGAGCGAGGCAACGAGCGCCCAGAACATCCCTGGCCGGAACCCCAGGCCGTTGAACCAGCCCGCCACGCCGGTCAGCGATCCGCCGCCGCCGAGCCAGCCCCACTTCAGGATCCCGTGGCCGATGATCACGACGCCGACGGCGACGCGAAGCACCAGGAGCGCGAAGTCGACGTACATCGACGTTCCTCCCTGGATGACAGCCGACGCGGCGGTCCCCGCTCTCGCAAACGCCGCGTCGCGGGTGAATCTTCCGCCTGTCAGGCCGGCCGACGCAAAGCACGAAAAGGCACAGACGAACGCCCCATTTCCGGGCTTTTACCCCTTCTCAAGGACCGGCCGCGGCTTTATGCTCACCTACGAAAAGCGGCACAGGGACCCGGGGGAGGTTGGCTCGTGCGGGGGTTCTACGGCCCGCACGGCCGATTTGGGTCTAGAGAGGACAGGCGGCAGCCATGAAGGAATGGATCGTCTGCGAGGACAACTGCCTCAAGTGCTCTTACGGCGCGACGCTCGACTGCGACGGCGACTGCCCACGCTGCCCGCGCAACACCTACTGCCCGTGCGTGACGTTCGTCTCCTTCGCGGCCGGCAAGCTCGCGCCGGTGGCGCAGCCCGTCGCGACCACGTTCGAGCGCCCTCGCAAGCGCTAGCACGCTCGTGACGGTCGACGCGAACGCGCTCGCGTCGCTGCGCGAGCGCATCGATCGCATGACGGTGTTCCTTTGACCTCGACGCCCTTCGCCGCGAGGTCGCGTCCCTAGAGCAGGACGCCTCGCGTCCCGATCTCTGGAACGACCGGCAGCGCGCGCAGACGACGCTCAAGCGCCTCGGCAACCTCCGCGCGCGCCTCGAGCGGTGGGATCGGTTCCGCGCGCGCGCGAAGGACGTCGCCGAGCTCGCCGCGCTCTCGGGCGAGGATCCTGCGCTCGAGGCGGAGGTCGCGACGGAGCTCGCCGAGCTCAGCGCGGAGGTCGCACGCGCGAGCCTCGAGGCGCAGCTCTCCGGCCCGTACGACGAGCGCAACGCGGTCGTCGCGGTCTCGGCCGGGGTCGGCGGGACCGACGCGGCGGACTGGGCCGAGATGCTCGTGCGCATGTACCTGCGCTGGGCCGAGCGGCGGGGCTTCCGCGGCGAGCTCCTCGACATGACCCCCGGCGACGAGGCGGGCTTCCGCAGCGCGACGCTGTCGGTCGAGGGCGACTACGCGTACGGATACCTGAAGACGGAGCGCGGGACGCATCGGCTCGTGCGCATCTCGCCGTTCGATTTCCAGAAGCGCCGGCAGACCTCGTTCGCGCTCGTCGACCCGACGCCGCAGGTCGAGAGCGAGACCGAGGTCGACCTGCGCCCTGAGGACCTGAAGATCGACACCTACCGCTCGACGGGCGCGGGCGGTCAGAACGTGAACAAGACCGAGACCGCGGTGCGCATCACGCACCTCCCGACGGGCATCGTCGTCGCGTGCCAGAACGAGCGTTCGCAGCTGCAGAACAAGGAGACCGCGATGCGGATCCTGCGTGCTCGCCTGCTCGAAAAGCGGATCCGCGAACAGGAAGAAGAGCAAGCGAAGGAGCGCGGTGAGCTGCGGGCGGCCGATTGGGGCAGCCAGATCCGCTCGTACGTGCTGCAGCCGTACACGCTCGTGAAGGACCACCGCACCGGAGTGGAGGTTGGCGACCCCACACGCGTCCTCGACGGCGACATCGACGCCTTCATCGAAGCGGCGCTTTCACGGCCGGCGGCGGCCCTCTCGGCCTCTGGCATCGTCCCTGCTGCCGATACCTCGTCGCGTTAGTACGCGGCGAAGGAGGCAAGCATGGTCAGCGTCAAAGACCTGCAGGACGTTGTCGACGACCTCAAAGGCCAGGCGCGGAAGAAGGCCGTCAACTGGATCGGGGAGGGCCGGGGCCAGATGCGCGACGTCGTCGGTGGGCACTCCGACGGCGCGATGTTCGGCGTACTCGCGCTCGGGCTCATCGTGGGCTGCCTCGCGGGCGCCGCGATCGCATTGCTCGTCACGCCGGTCTCTGGCGTCGAGGCCCGGAAGCGCATCGGCGAGCAGGTCGTGAAGGCGCAGCAGTCACGGGTCCCGGAGGAGCTCCCGACGAACGGGTCAACACGCTCGAGCTCGTACACGCCCGCGTCACCGTACGTCGCCAGCTAGCTAACCAGGGCCCTTCCGTTCGATCTCGCGCGCCAGCGCGAGCAGCTGCTCGCGCGTATTCAGCGCGGGATCGTCGAGCACGCGTTCGAAGAGCTCGGCGAGAATCCGCCCGACCTCGGGACCGGACGCGATGCGGAGCTCTTGCATGACGTCGTTGCCGTTGACCGCGAGATCGCGCAGCGAGAACGCGGCCGCGGCCGCGATCTCCTCCTGCACGCGCTCCCAGAGCGCCTCGAGCGCGTACATGCGCGGGGACCGCGCGCCGCTCCCGATGTTGTCCGCGCGGCGGAGGCGGAACAGCGCGGGGATGTTCTCGAGCCCGACCTTGCGCACGAAGCGCCGGACCGCCGAGCCGGTCCATTCCGTCTGGTACCAGAACATGTGATGGCGGATCAGGTGCGTGACCTGCGCGATCGTGTCCTTGTCGAAGCGCCAGCGCCGCAGGATCTCGCGCGCCTTCGCCTCGCCGACGAATTCGTGCTGGTGGAAGTGGCCGTCCGCGAAGGTCGCCGGCTTCCCGATGTCGTGGAAAAGACCGGCGAGCCGCAGGACGAGATCGTCCGCGGGCGTCGCGTCGACCGTGGCGAGCGAGTGCTCGAACACGTCCTGCGCCACGGCCTTGTCCTGCGGCGTCGTCTTGCAGAGCTCGAGCTCGGGACAGATCACTTCGAGCAGGCCGAGGTCCGACAGCATGCGCAGCGCGACCGAGGGCTTCGGCGCGCCGAGCATCTTGGTGAGCTCCATCTGGATCCGCTCGCCCGAGAGCGCCGCCGCGAGGTGTGCGGACGCGCGGATCGCCTCGGCCGTCGCCGGCTCGATGGTGAAGCCGAGGAGCGTGGCGAAACGGACCGCCCGCAGCATCCGCAGGGCATCCTCCTGGAAGCGCTCGCGCGGATCGCCGACGGCCCGGACGATCCGCGATTCGAGGTCGCGCTGCCCGCCGAAGGGGTCCACGAGCTCGCCCGGTCCAGCCTGCGTCCCGGGGCGCCAGGCCATCGCGTTCATCGTGAAGTCGCGCCGCGCGAGGTCCTCGTGGAGCGAGTCCGTGAAGGCGACCTCGCTCGGGTGGCGGTGGTCCGCGTAGCCGGCCTCGATCCGGTACGTGGTGACCTCGATCTCGTGATCGCCGGAGCGGACGACGACGGTGCCGAAATGGTTGAGGTAGAGGGAGCGGCGGAAGACGTTCTGGATCTCCTCGGGCGTCGCGCTCGTCGTCACGTCCCAGTCATGCGGATCCACGCCGCGGATCGCGTCGCGGACCGAGCCGCCGACGACGTACGCCTCGTAGCCGGACGCGAGGAGCTTCGCCACGACGCGCTCGACGTCGGGCGGGACGCGCAGCTGGGGAAGCGTCAGGCGGGCCACCCCCCGAAGTCTAGGGAGCGACGAGGTCACATACCGAGGTAGGCGCGCTGCACGTCCGGCGACGCGAGGAGCTCCTTGCCGGTGCCGTGCTGGACCACGTTCCCGGTCTCGAGCACGTACGCGCGGTGCGCGATCTCGAGCGCCTTCGTGGCGTTCTGCTCGACGAGGAGGATCGGCGTCCCCTGCTGGTTGATCTCCACGCACACGCGAAAGATCGTCTCGACGAGGATCGGCGCGAGGCCGAGGGACGGCTCGTCGAGCATGAGGAGCTTCGGGTGCGCCATGAGCGCGCGTCCGATCGCGAGCATCTGCTGCTCGCCACCGGAGAGCGTGCCCGCGAGCTGCTTTTCGCGCTCCTTGAGACGCGGAAAGAGCTCGTACACCCGCGCCACGTCGCGGTCCACGTGGCTCAGATCGCGGCGCGCGTACGTTCCCATCATGAGATTGTCGAGCACGATCATTCGCGGGAAGAGCCGCCGTCCCTCGGGCGACTGGCATATGCCGAAGCGCACGATCTCGTGCGCCTTCGTATTCGTGATGTCGCGGCCGTCGAACACGATGCGGCCGCCGGTCGGGTGCATGAGGCCGGAGATCGTGCGCAGCGTCGTGGTCTTCCCCGCGCCGTTGGAGCCGATGAGCGCGACGATCTCGCCCGACGAAACGGTGAGCGTCACGCCGCGCAGGGCCTGAACGCGGCCGTAGAAGACGTCGATCCCACCCACCTCGAGGAGCGGTGCCGGCGCCGTCGTCGTGGCCGTCATCAGTGCTGTTTCCCGAGGTATGCCTCGATGACCCGCTGGTCGTTGCGTACCTGCTCCGGCGTGCCTTCGGCGATCTTCTCGCCGTGATCGAGGACGACGATGCGGCGGCTGACGCCCATGACGACGCGCATGTCGTGCTCGATGAGGAAGACGGTGATCCCGTTCTCGACGATCTTGTGCACGAGCCCCATGAGCTCGACCTTCTCCTGCGGCGTGAAGCCGGCCGCGGGCTCGTCGAGGAGGAGCAGGCTCGGGCGAGTCGCGAGAGCGCGCGCGATCTCGAGGCGACGCTGCGAGCCGTACGGAAGGTTCCGGGCGTACGTGTGTGTGAAGCGCTCGATGTCGACGAACTTCAGGAGCTCCATCGCTCGTTCGGTGACCGCCAGCTCCTCGCGCCGCTCCGCGGGCGTCTTGAACAGCGAGTCCCAGAGCTTCGCGTGCATCCGGCAATGCTGGCCCAGGCGGACGTTGTCGAGCGCCGACATGTACTCGAAGAGCCGGATGTTCTGGAACGTACGCGCGATGCCGAGGGCCGCGACCTGATGTGGCCGCGCGCCGGTGATCTCGCGGTCCTGGAACAGGACGCGGCCCGTCGTGGGCGGGAAGATCCCGGTGATGCCGTTGAAGAGCGTCGTCTTGCCGGCGCCGTTCGGCCCGATGAGCGCGAAGATCTCGCCGCGCCTTACGTCGAAGGACACGTCGTCCACCGCGACGAGGCCGCCGAAGCGCTTCGTCACGTGATCGACGCGGAGGATGACGTCGGGCGGGTCGGCCGCCCGGCTTTCCGGCAGGACCGCGGTCATGCCGTCTCCGCGGTCACGTCGACGATCGTCGTGTCCTCGTGGACGCCCTTTTGGAGCTCCTGCTCGCGCTGGCGGCTCGGCAGCAGGCCCTGCGGCCGTAGCAGCATGACCACGACGAGGATGAGGCCGAAGACGAGGAACTTGAGCCGGGAGATGAACTCGCCGATCCCGGGGTAGTCCCCGCTCGATTGCGTGAGCCCGGAGAGTCCGACCGACTGCACGAAGCTCGTCGCATAGTCGGGCAGCTGCGGCAGGAAGATGAAGATGACGGAGTAGATGACGGTCGATCCGATGATGACGCCGGCGATGTTTCCCATACCGCCGAGCACCACCATCACGAGGATCGTGATCGAGACAGAGAAGCCGAAGTTCTCGGGCGAGACGAGCGAGAGCTTCGCGGCGTAGTACGTCCCGGCGAAGCCGCTGAACGCCGCACCGATCGCGAATGCGTAGAGCTTCGTCGCGACCGTGTTCACGCCCATCGCCGCCGCGGCGACCTCGTCCTCGCGCACCGCCATCCACGCGCGGCCGAGCCGCGAGCTGTGCAGGTTGCGGACGAGGATGACGCAAAGGATCAGGAGGACGAACATGATCACGTAGTACGCGAGCGGCGCCAGGATCTTGAAGTCCTGGACGATCGCAAAGGGGTCTCCCGACCAGGGCCCCTGTATCCAGACCGGCAGCGCAGGGATGTCGAGCGCCGAGACCCCGTTCGCGCCGCTCGTCCAGACCGACGCGTTCTTGAAGACCCGCGGCACGATCTCGCCGAACCCGAGCGTCACGATCGCGAGGTAGTCGCCGCGCAGGCGCAGGGTCGGCGCGCCGAGGATCAGCCCGAAGGATGCGGCCACGAACATCGCGACGAGGAGGACGATCCAGAAGGGCACGTGGAAGGCCTCGTGGAGCGGCGTCACGATGCCGTGCTCCGAGGCGAGGAAGGCGTACGTGTACGCGCCGATGGCGAAGAACGCCGCGTAGCCGAGATCGAGGAGGCCCGCGAACCCGACGACGACGTTCAGCCCGATCGCCAGCAGGATGTACACGCCCATGTCGGCAAAGACGGTCAGCCAGAACGTCGCGGTGCCGCCGAGGAAGAGCTGCAGGAAGATCGGCGCGAGCGCACCGACGACGATCAGGACGATGTACGCGATCGTGTTCGGATCGCGACGCGGGCCGGTGCGCCAGAACTGACTGATGGCGCTCACTTCTCAGGCACCCGCATGCCCATGATCCCCGTTGGACGGAAGACGAGCGTCAGGATGAGGATCGCGAAGATCACGACGTCGGTCCAGGCGGAGTCGAAGTAGCCGTCCCAGAACGAACGGATGATCCCGATGAACATCCCGCCGATCGCCGCGCCGTAGATGTTGCCGATCCCGCCGAATACGGCGGCGGTGAACGCAAAGAGGCCCGCGGAGAAGCCGAGGTCGAACACGGACGTGTTGTAGTAGAGCCCGAACATCGTCCCGCCGGCGCCGGCGAGGACGGCGCCGATGAAGAACGTGCGGCGATCGTCTGGTCGATGTCGATCCCCATGAGGAGCGCCGCATCGCGATCCTGCGCGGTCGCCCGCATCGCCTTGCCGAGGCGCGTCCGGTCTACGAACAGTGCGAGCGCGACCATGAGGACGACCGCGATGACGAGGACGACGACCTCCTTGACGCCCAGCGTGGCGCCGAAGATCTGGACGCCCGCGCTCGGCAGGATGTCCGGGTAGTGGACGTTCGAGGGTCCTTTCCAGAGGAAGAGCACGCCTTCAAGGAAGAACGACATGCCGACGGCCGTGATGAGGGGCGCGAGCCGTGGCGCATTGCGCAGCGGCCGGTAGGCGATCCGCTCGATGGACACGTTGAGAACACCGCAGATGAGCATCGTGACCACGAACACGACCACGAGCGCGAGGGCGGTGCCGGGACCGAACGCCTGGCCTTCGGCCAGGCCGAAGATCGGGATGAGCGAAGCGGAGAGGAAGGTCCCGAAGGCGAAGACGTCGCCATGCGCGAAATTGATGAGCTCGATGATGCCGTAGACCATCGTGTAGCCGAGCGCGATGAGCGCGTAGATCCCGCCGTTCGCCAGCGCGAAGGCGAGGATCTGCAGGAAGAACGAGGCTCCCTGGTCGTAGATCCGCTGAATGAGCAGGATGCCGAAGAGCGCGACGAGCAGGACGAGCCCGGCGTTGAGGATGAGGCCGGTGCCGCCGCTCCGCAGCAGGCTTCGCCGCTGTTTGATCGCCTCCCCGATGGTCCCCATTCGTCCCGCCTCTAACAGTAGAAAGAGGGGGCGCTCGCGCGCCCCCTCTTCTTGTCCACCTAGCTCAGGGTCACTGACCGACCGAGAACTGTTTCACGAACGACCAGTCGCCACCCTTGTATTGGTAGAACGCCATGGTCGCGGACGTCGGGTCGCCGTTCTTGTCGAAGCTGTAGGTGCCGGTGGAGAGCTTGAGGGCCTTCGTGTCCTGGACCGCCTGGACGACCTGCTCGCGGGTCGGCATCTTGCCGCCCGCCGTGTCGATCGCGCGACCGATCGCGTCGAGGAGGATCTTCGCGCAGTCGTAGCCTGGGAACGTGTACGCCCCGAGGTCTTCCTTCTGCGGGAACCCCTTCTTGAAGTCCGCGATGAGCTGGTCGTTCGCCTTGTCCTGCGCGGCCTCGGCGGCGGCATTGGTGAAGTACATGTTCGCGGTGGCGTTGTCGCCTGCGTCCTTGATGCACTGCGTGTCGCCGATGCCATCCGGGCCGAGGTACGGGATGTCGGTCGTGAAGATGCTCTTCATCTGGGCGCGCGGGATGCAGCCCTTCGTGGCGGAGGTCGCGCCCGCGTAGATCGCCTGGGCCCCTGCGTCCTTCGCGCGCTGCAGGAACGGCCGGAAGTCGTTCGTGCTCTTCACATCGAAGTCCTGGCGCACGACGACCTGGCCGCCTTTGGCCTGGATGCGCTTGCCGAAGTTGTCGGCCACGCCCTTGCCGAAGGTCTCGTTGTCCGACCAGACGGCGACCTTCGTCGCCTTGAGCGTGTCGATCGAGAAGTCCGCCATCGCCGGGCCCTGCACGGTGTCAGGCGCCGCGATGCGGAAGTAGTTGTTCTTCCCGGTGGGCCGGAGCGCCGCCGGCTTGGGATCGCAGTACGGGAAGTCCTGGGTCAGGCACTCGTTCGTGTTCGACGGGCTGATCATCACGAGGCTCGCGCGGTTCGCGACGGGGATGGTCGCGCGCGCGACGTTCGAGTTGAACGGCCCGACGACGCCGAGGACCTTGGTGTTACCGACCATGTCGGTAAAGTTCTGCGCGCCCTTTTGCGGGTCGTGCACGCCGTTCACCGCGTCGTCGTATGGCTTGTGCGTGATCTTGAAGCCCTTGATGTTGCCGTTGAGCTGGACCGCGTACGCGACGCCCGCCTCCGGGCCGCGGCCGCTCGCGCGGTCGGCGCCCGATGTCGGGAAGTTGCTCGCGATGATGATCTCGCCCTTGTCGGCACCACCGCCGCTCGATGGGGCCGCCTGCCCGCATGCGGCCGCGACGATCGCGATGCCGGCGAGGATCGCCGTCGCTGAAAGCCAACGTCTGTGCATGGTTCCTCCCTACAACGCGATTTTTCCGACCGCGGGCCTCTCGCGCTTTCCCCACGCGCGGGTACGGGCCCGCGTTTGATCGCTGAGCCTAGGAGTCAACCGCGCGGGCGTCAATCAAACGCCGGCCTATCCGAGGAGGCGCGAGAAGATCCAGTGCCCGCCGCGTGCCTGCACCGCGGTGTGCGTGATCGCGGTGGTCTCGCCGTCGCCGTCGAGGCTCCACGTCCCGAGCAGGCCGGCATAGCCCTTCGCGACGTCGCGCAGCGCCTGCAGCATCCGTTCGCGATCGGTCGCGCCATCACCCGCGCGTCGCGCCGCCGCGATGGCGAGCGTCGCCGCGTCGTACGCGTAGACCGCATAGGGGTGGGGCTCGCTTCCGTAGCGGGCCTCGTACCGCTCCAGCCACCCTCGCGTGTCGCCCGTGTAGCGATCGAGCGGGACCCCGGGGAACATCGCGTACATCCCTTCGGCGGCGGCCCCTGCCGCCTTCAGGAAGTCGTCCGAGGTGAGCGCGTCGAGCCCCATGAGCGTGGCGCTCGGGAGCGCCGTGCGCAGGTGGGTCACGATCTTCGCGGCCTCGCCCTCGTCGAGCGCGACGAGGAGGACCGCGCCCGGGCTGGTCGCGGCGACGCGTTTGGCGACCTGCATCGGGTCGTCGCCTTTCGCGGCCCGCTCGCGTCCGGTGACGCGGAGTCCGGCGGCCGGCGCGCGCGCGGCGAATGCATCCGCGATCGGCGTCGCGTAGGTCGTGCCGTCGTCCACGATCGCGACGGCACCGTGGCCGAGCGCGCTCAGCCAGCGCGCCGCCGCCTCGGCCTGAGCGAGCTCGCTCGGGATCAGGCGGAACGTCGTTCGCGCGCCGGTGGGGGAGTAGCGCGCGTCTCTCGTGAGATCGGGTCCGCGATCGGCCGGCGCGAGCAGCGCGAGCTTGGCGCGGTTGAGCACGAGCGCCACGGCGCGGGTGGCGGTCCGGCTCGAGGCGCCGACGAACGCGATCGCGGTCTTGTCCGCGCCGGCGCGGTCGGCGTTCGCGCCGGCGGCGCTCGTGTCGGGCTTGCCGTCGGCGCCCGCGTCGTTGAGCGGGACGTAGCGGAGCGCGAACCGTCCCGCCCTGGCGTCGGCATCCTCCACGGCGAGCGCGATCGCGTTCTCGAACGAGCGGCTCGCGCTCGACCACGAGCCGGCCTCGGTGAAGGACGAGTAGAGCGTGAGCGTGTCGGCGGGCGCCGGAGGGGCAGGCGCTCGGAACAGCGGCGCGGTGCTCGCGGCCGCCGCGACGACGAGGACGAGCGCGCTCGCGACGACGGCGAACGCGAGCGGCCGGCCTCGGCGCCGGGTCAGCGCACGACCACGCTGATGCGATGCAGCCCGGTGGCCCCGTCGGGGAACGAATCGCGTTCGGTCGGATCCTGCACGGCGCCGTCACCGTCGATCGCCCGGACGCGCACGTCGTACGTCCCCGCCGCGGGCGGCGTCCACGCGAAGCGGAAGGGTGCCCAGGCGTCGTTCGGGAGGACGCGCGCGACACGCGCGTCCTGCCAGCTCGCGCCGCCGTCGAACGAGAGCTGCACGCCCTTGACGCCGCGCGAGCCGGCGTACGCGACGCCGCCGACGTCGACGAGGACGCCCGCCCCCACGGTCTCGCCCTCGGTCGGACGATCCATACGCGAGAAGGTGCGCACGAACGCGTCCTTGTTCCAGCCGCGGACCTCCCAGTAGCCGTCATAGGGCTCGGTCACGGGCCGGATCGCGGTGAGCCACTTCGGCTGCTTCATCCCGTAGCGGCCCGCGAGCACGAGGCGCGCCGGAAACCCGTGCTGGCGCGCGAGCGGCTGTCCGTCCAGCGTGACCGCCACGAGCGTCGTCGGGTCGAGCGCGGCGGCGAGTGGCAGGCTCTCGGTGTAGCCGTCCGCGCAGGTGAAGCGGACCTCGCTCGTGTCGGCGTCCAGGCCGGCGCGCATGAGAAGGTCCGCGAGCGGCACGCCGCCGAAGACGCCGGTGCTGATGTACTCGCCGCCGATCGGATTGCTGATGCACGCGAGGGTGCGCGGCCGCGCCGCGGCCGCGAGCCCGCGGAGCTCGTCGTACCCGATCGCGAAAGGACGCAGCCCCTGGACCTGGAGGCGCCAGTCGGCGGCCGCGATGACCGGATCGTCGATGTCGTTCTTCGAGACGACGTAGAAGTCCTTCGTGTTGGTGAGCCCGGTGCCCGCGTCGTAGGTGCCAGCGAGCGTCGTGCCCGGAGAGACCAGCCAGCGCGACGGGCCGGCGTTCGCCGCCGACACGAAACGGCCGCCGAGGTAGGTGAGCAGCCAGGCGCCGCCGAAGACGCCCGCCGCGTACACGACACGCCGGCGCATGGCGCTCGTCGCGGTCTCGACACGGTGGCCGAGCGCGAGCTCGAGCAGGATCGCGAACGCGCTCCACTGCGCCACGGTCACCAGCGCGATCGCGCTCCCGGACGCGGTCGCGAGGCCCGCGAGCGGCAGCGTGAGGAGCGACAGGGCCGCGGCCACGACGAGCGGGCGGCGCCTCGTCGCGGGCCGTGCGTCCGCCAGCGCGCCGGCGAGCGCGCCGCCCGCGACGAGCGCCAGAGCGGATCCCGTGACGAGCAAGGGCCGGCCGAGCGATTGGAGGCGGTCGAGCAGGAACCCGAAGATCGCGCCCGGGACGACGAGGGTGAACGCGTCCGCCGCCGCATCCGGCAGCGTCGGCAGCCCGGCGAGGAGCCGCAGCGCGAATCCCGTCGCTACGACGGCGGCCGCGGCCGCGAGACCGGCGAGCGCTCCCTGGCGCGTCATACGAGGCTGTCGCACGTCCGTCATGAGGCGCCTCTCACAATAGGTCGGCCATGACGACGTTCCTTGCCGGTCATCCGTATCGGATCGGTGCCGCCGCGATCGGCTTCGCGGCCGCGGCGGTGCTCGCTTGGTACCTGGGGTCGCCGCTCTTCATCCGTACGTATACGAACGAGGCCCTTCCGGCGGTCAGCGCGGCGCCGAGCGCCGCCGCTGCCGCGACCGCGGCCGCAACGGCCCCCGCGACGGCGGCGCAGCCGGTCGCGCGGGTCGTCGCGGCGGGAGAGCTCCAGTTCGTCGACTCGATCCACAACGGAATGGGGCCGGTCCAGCTCGTCGCGCTCGGCGACCAGCGCTTCGTCCGGTTCGATGGGGTGGCGATCACGAACGCCCCGGACGTGCACGTGTACCTGGCGAAGGAGACCGGCGGGAAGTGGTCGGACGCGACCAGCCTCTACCTCGGCCCGCTCAAAGCGACGAACGGCTCCTTCAACTACGAGCTGCCCTCCGGCTCCGCGGCTGCGGATTACCGGAGCGTCGTCGTGTGGTGCCGCCAGTTCCGCGTCCTCATCACGTGGGCCGACCTCAAAGCCGCCTGATGCCGGCCCGCGCGGGTGCGAAGAGGCCGCGCGCCGCCGCGAAGGCGGCCCGCCCGCCGGATCCGGCGCTCCGCGGGCGCGCCGCCGCGATCCTCGCCCGGCTCGCGAAGGCCTATCCCGACTGGGGCCCCACGCTCGAGTTCTCGAGCCCGCTCGAGCTGCTCGTCGCGACCATCCTCGCCGCGCAGGCGCAGGACGAGCGCATCAACCAGGTGACACACGGGCTCTTTCAGAAATACAGGACCGCCGCCGACTACGCCGCCGCGCCGCCTGGCGAGCTCGAGCGCGACATCAAGGCGACCGGCTTCTACAACCAGAAGGCCAAGGCGCTCCGCGCGATGGCGCGTGGGCTCCTCGACGGGCACGGCGGCGAGGTCCCGAGCGAGATGGACGCCCTCACGAAGCTCCACGGCGTCGGTCGGAAGACCGCCTCGATCGTCCTCGGCGCCGCTTTCGGTATCCCCTCGGTAGCGGTCGACCGCCATGTTGCCCGCGTGGCCGGTCGGCTGCGCCTCTCGAGGGCGACCGACCCCGATCGGATCGAGGAGGACCTGCGGGGGGTCTATCCGAAAAAGGACTGGGTGAGGGCGACCTGGTGCCTGGTCCTCCACGGACGACGCATCTGCCGACCGACGCCGCTCTGCCCCGAGTGTCCGGTCATCGCGCTCTGTCCGTACCCGAAGAAGACGAAGCCCCCGCGAGCCACCCAGCGACCGAGCCGACCGCGAGCAGGGCGAGGTCGCTGACGAAGATCGCGATCGTGTCGGCGAAGGCGCCGTCGGTCGGTCCGAGCGGGCCGGGAGCGATGCCCATGGCCTCGCCGATCACGTAGCCCGCGCCGACGAGCGCGCCGTGGTACAGCGGCGCCCGGATGGCCCGTTTTCCGGCCAAATATGCGCCCAGGGCGATACCAAAGATCGGTGCAGCGAGGCCAAAGACCGGAGCGCCGGTCTGGGCGACGATGCGGCCCGCGATCCCGACCGCGACCGCGATCGCGACGCCGAGCGCGATCGCGCGCCAGTCGATCCGTGGCCTCGTGCCCTGCCGCTCGATGCGGCGAGCGTATCGCCCAAAAAGAAACCGATCCGCGAGGCCTACGCGGATCGGCGGGATCGCGAAAGGTGCCGGACTAAAACGAAGGCGACGACATCACGTCGTCGCCACTACGACGACCTACTTCTTCTTCTTGGAGCTCTTCTTCTTCGATGACTTCTTCTTCGCTGGCATCAGTGGATCACCTCCTCCTGGCCACGCATTGTGGGTATATAGACACACTCGCGTCGCAAATGTCAACAGATGAAGGTGCCATGACCCCTCAGAGGGTCGGAGGGGATTCTTCCCGAAGTCGGCGGATGATCCGCTCGCGGAGCTCCGCCGGAGCGACGTCGGACGTGCCGCAATCGCGGACGATGCGGATAAAACGGGCCTCGAAGCGGAAGCTCTCGCCGCAATCGCCACAGTCCTTGAGGTGGGCCTTCATGTCCTCGAAGTCGACCGGGCCCAGCTCCTGGTCGAGGAAGGCGTAGAGCCGCTCGAGGCAGTCCCTGCAGTCCATCGCGTTCAGTCGGTCCGCGGCGCGGCCCGCAACGCCGCGATCCCGCGCTCCCGCGCGAGCTCGATGAGCCGCCGCTGGAGGAATTTCCGGCCCCGATGAAGCCGTGACATGACCGTCCCGATGGGGATCTCGAGCATCTCCGCGATCTCCTTATAGGAGAAGCCTTCGACATCGAGGAGGACCGTCGCCCGGAACTTCTCGGGGAGCGCGGCGAGCGCATCCTTCACCTCGGTCGAGACGATGCCGTCCAGGAATTCCTGCTCCGGATCGGTGGACGAGGCCGGCCGGTCCCGGGACATACGGCGGTACAGGGAGAACTCGTCGACGTCGTCCAGCTCCGTCGTCTCGGGCGCCCGTGAGCGTTTGCGGTACTCGTTGATGAAGGTGTTCGTCAGGATCCGAAAGAGCCAGGCCTTGAGGTTCGTGCCCGGAGTGAACTGGGCCCGGAAGCGGAGCGCACGCACGTAGGTCTCCTGGACGAGATCGTGGGCATCCGCCTCGGAGCGCGTCATGCGAAGGGCCGTGCGATACAGGGCGTCGATGTGCGAGAGCGCGTCGACCTCGAACGCATCGCGTCCCACCTGGTCACTCTAGCCCAACGTTCGCGCGATTCCGGCCATTCCCGATACCCTCGGCCGATGGTCCGGCGCCGTCTTCTCGCGATCGCGCGGCGGCTCGCGAAGGCGTACGGCGATCCTCCCGAACCGCGACATCTGCCGCCGCTCGACGAGCTCATCCTCACGGTCCTCTCGCAGCACACGAGCGACACGAACCGCGACCGCGCGTACGCGGACCTGCGGCGGCGTTTTCCTCGGTGGGACGACGTCGCCGCCGCACCGCTCCCGGCGATCGCGCGCGCGATCCGGCGCGGCGGTCTCGGGCCGACGAAGGCCGTGCGGATCCGCGCGATGCTCCGCGCGGTGCGCGATGAGGGCGTCGCGCTGGACGAGGCCGCCTTCACCCGGATGGCCGACGCGGAGCTGTGGGAGAAGCTCCTCGGGCTCCCGGGGGTCGGGCCGAAGACCGCGGCGTGCGTCCTCCTCTTCTCCCTCGACCGTCCGTATTTCCCGGTCGACACCCACGTGCACCGGGTCGCCCGGCGGCTCGGCCTCGTCCCGCCGCGGGCGGACGCCGTCGCCACGCAGGCCGCGTTCCAGGAGAGCGTGCCGCCGCGCGAGATGTACGCGCTGCACATGAACCTCATCCGTCACGGCCGCGCCGTCTGCGTGGCGATCCGCCCGCGCTGCTCTGAATGCGTGCTGCGCGACCTCTGTCCGCGGGTGGGGGTGACGAGCTCGCGCTGAGCGTGCGCGCCTAGGATCGCTGCCCGGAGATGGTGCTCTGGATCGCGTTCGTCGGCCGGCTGACCGACGCCGTGTTCATCGGAGTCGTGGTCCTCGCCCGGCCGACCGCGGCCAGACCGGCATGAGACCGGGCTACCCCTGGCGCGAATTCGGCGTATTGGTCGGCGCCGGGCTCGTCGGCGTCCTGCTCGTGCTGCCGTATCAGCTCGCGCTCCTGCCGGCCCCGCCGATCCCATTGCCGGTCCTGGTCCTCGCGGCCTTCGTGCAGAGCGCGATCCTCCTCGCGGTCGCGACCGGCCTCGGCCTCGCGGCCGCGCGGCGCGTCGGCCTTGGCGCGCCCTTCGTGGAGGCGAGCCTCTACGGCGGTGACTCACGCGCGGCTCTGCGCGCGCTCCAGCTTCCGCTCGCGGCCGCGCTCGGCGTCGCCGCGTCGGCGCTGGTCATCGTCCTCGAGCTCGTCATCTTCCGGCCGCTTATCCCGGAGCTCGCGGCCCTCGGCGCGGCGACGCCGGCGCGCTGGCAGGGACTCCTCGCCTCGGTATACGGCGGGATTTCCGAAGAGCTGCTCACGCGGCTCTTCCTCGTCTCCGTGTTCGCGTGGCTCCTGAGCCGCGTGCTCCGCGGGGCGCTCGTGTTCTGGTCCGCGATCGTGCTCGCGGCCGTCCTGTTCGGCCTGGGCCATCTTCCCGCGACGGCCGCGCTGCTCCTGCTGACACCGGCGGTGGTCGCGCGCGCGGTGGTCCTGAACGGGATCGCGGGGGTCGTGTTCGGCTGGCTCTACTGGCGCCGCGGCCTCGAGGCGGCGATGGTCGCGCACTTCTGCGCCGACCTCGTGCTCCACGTGCTCTTCGGCGGGTAGCGTCAACGCTCTCGGCGCTTCTCTAGGATCGCTTCGCACCGCCAGCCCGCGGCGCAGATCAAAGTGGGGGATCGCAGGATGATCACTCGTCAGGAGTCTCGTCACGTCATCACGGGCCACGAATCGAAGCTCGACGGAAAGCCGGCCTACTCGTCCGCCGTCGTCGCCGGGGGCACGATCTATCTCGCCGGCGCCACCTCGGGTCGCGACGCGGCAGGGAACGTCGTCGGGCGCGGCGACATCGAGGCGCAGACCATCGCCGTGTTCGAGAGCCTCAAGAGCACGCTCGCCGCGACGCACGCCACGTTCGCCGATCTCACGAAGATCACGGTGCTCGCGACGAAGCTCGAGTACCGCGCGAAGATCGGCGAGGTCCGCTCGCGCTACATTCCCCAGCCGCCGCCCGCGAGCACGTTCATGGTCGTGAGCAGCCTCGCCGACCCCGAGTTTCTCGTTGAGATCGAGGGGATCGCCGTCGTGAGCGCGAAGGCCTAGGCGTGTCCTGTACGCGCGCGATGGCTGTTCCGACCGCTCGGCGCTGACGCGGGCGGGCGGTCATGGCGGACGGTCGACGCCCTCGATGCGCGTCGGTCATGACGAAAACGTCATCGCTGGACGGTGATGGCGGAGTCATGACAAGCCTGCCCCGGACCCCCATTGTTCGAGATGTGGCGAGCGCCGATCCCATCCAGCTCTTCGTGCTCCAGGAGTTCCGTCTGCGCGCCGCGGACCCGGACGGCGTCGTCGCGCGCATCGTTGCGGCGCGCTCGAGCGGGAGAGAACCCGCGGTGCCCCTCCTGACGAGCATCGGCGATCGACGCGACGTGGCGACGATCCGCGCGTTCCACGCGGGAGAGCCCGCGGAGACCGACGCGGCGCAACGTGCGGCTCTCGATCCCCTCGTCTCGAGCTGGGCGTCGCCGAAGCACTACGCCGCGCGTATCAGCGAGCGCTCGCAGAGTTCGCCTTCGCACTTCCGCCTCGCGGTGACCGAGTCGGGCATCAATGTCGAGGACGAAGCCTTCGCGGTGTCTGGACCGGGGCCGACGGCGGACGGACCCACGAGCACCCCTGTGGGTCTCGTCTGGATCGGGGCACCGGTCGGAACGTACGCGGGCCTCCTGGTCCTCGTCGGAAGCTACGACGATCCGGACGGCGCTCGCCAAGCGGACGGCTGGCCGCTCCCGCTCAGCCGCGAGCTCGGGGTCCGAATTTACGAGAGCAACAAGGGGTAAGATCGGCACGTGCCGCAAGCGCGTGCGGCGCTGCGCGCCGCCAGAGATTCTGACCGCGCCATCCGCGTGCTGCTGGTCATCGCGGACGAGGCGCTCGCGAACACCGTCGATCTCACCCTGCGTCACGGGCGCTATGAGCGCCGCATCGCCCGAACGGTGGACGAGGCCAGGGCCGCGATCGGGGAGTGGAAGCCGTATCTGCTCGTGGTCGACATCGATACCGAGGCCGGCCGGGCGATCCGGCTCATCGACGACGGGCGGGCCCATGGACCCATGGGCATCATCGCGCTCACCCGGCGCAGCGATCTGCGCGGCAAGCTCGACGCGTTCGAGCGCGGCGCCGACGACTACATCGGCATCCCCTTCGTGCCGGACGATCTGGTCGCCCGCGCACATGCGGTGATCCGCCGCGCGCACGGCAGCGCCGGCGAGCTGGTCCCGCGCCTGCGCATCGGCGACCTCGAGATCGACGTCCTGAACCGCAAGGTGCTCGCGGGCGAGCATGAGCTCCACCTGACCTCGCTCGAGCAGGCGCTGCTGTACCTGCTCGCGGCGAACGCGGGCACGGTCCTCACCCGGGAGCAGATCCTCGACGCGCTCTGGGGCACCGACTTCGTGATCGAGAGCAATGTCGTGGACCGTCACGTGCGGGCATTGCGCGCGAAGCTGCAGAACGATTGGCACAAGCCTCGGTACATCGAGACCGTCGCTGGCGCGGGCTACCGCTTCGTCACCGAATCCGATACCCAGGACGCGGAGCCGCGTTAGCGCGTCGCGCTAGCCGGCGACGGGCAGGCTCAAAGCAAAGACGCTGCCCACGTCCGTGCTGTCGTCAAGCCAGAGGTGCCCGCCTTGCTGCTCCGCCAGCCGTCGGCTGATGTGAAG
>Ga0066703_10000079_pt1 | contig 19769 bp, 20 predicted proteins | sample GraSoiAngelo_152_FD_66505 | JGI IMG/M metagenome (GOLD analysis project Ga0066703, IMG submission 66505) | Grasslands soil microbial communities from the Angelo Coastal Reserve, California, USA - 14_1009_12_30cm | ecosystem: Environmental > Terrestrial > Soil > Grasslands | place: USA...
GCTTACTTGAAGCCGCAGGCTCATCGTGAGCGCCAGGTTCATGAGGATGGTCGTGGCGACGTCGAGGTAGTACGAGTCGCGGGTCAGCTGCGGGAGCGCGACGACACCCGCCGCGAGCAGCGCCAGACCCGCGATCGGCGCGCTGAGAGCGCGCCCCGGCGGCGCGCTGAGGCCGCGGCTAGGCTCCACCGAAGAGCCCCCGCGGACGGACCAGCAGGGCGAGGATCACCACGAGGAATCCCAGGACGCTCACGGCGGCGCTCCCCATGAACAGCGAGCCGAGCCCCTCCACCGAGCCCAGCAGGAGCCCGCCGACCACCGCGCCGGGCAGGCTCCCCATGCCGCCGATGATGATGATGATGAACGCCTTGACGACCGGCAGCGCCCCCATCGCCGGGCTCACCGCGAACACCGGGGCCAGCAGCCCGCCGGCGCCGCCCGCGAGCGCGCACCCGATCCCGAAGCCCAGCGCGGAGACCAGCTCGATGTCGACGCCCTGGAGCGCTGCCGCGTCGGCGTCCTGCGCCACCGCGCGCATCGCACGGCCCGGACGGCTCCAGCGCAAGAACAGGTAGAGCGCCGCGATCAGGACGATGGCCGAGAGCGAGACCACGAGCCGCTCGACCGAGATCACGAGCCCGAAGGCGCGCACGATGCCCGAGAAGGCCGAGGGCACGGGCTTGTCGAGGACGCCGAAGGAGAGCTGGGCGGAGGCCTGCATGACCCAGAGCAGGCCGAGCGACACGATGAACGCGTTGAGAGTCTTGCCCCTCAGGTAACGGAAGATCAGCCGCTCGGCCACCACCCCCGCCAGACCCACGGCGAGGATGGCGAAGCCGAGCGTCGCGAAGTAGTTGAGCCCGAAGACGGCGAAGACGTAGTAGGTGACGTAGCCCCCGAGCATGTAGAACTCACCGTGGGCGAAGTTGATGATCTCGAGGATCGAGAAGATCAGCGTGAGGCCGAGGGCGACGAGCACGTACACCATCGCCAGCCCGAAGCCGTTGAGCAGCGCCTGGACGAGAAGATCGATCGACACCGCCGGTCAACGCCGCTACTTCTTCAGCGCCGTCGGCAGCACCTGCGCGATGTCGACGACCTTGCCGTCACGCACCTCACTGATCACGACCGGGTACAGGAACTGGCGGTCGATCCCGTAGGTCTCCTTGCCGCCGATGACCAGCCGTCCCCACACCGTCTCGAAGGGCTTCTGGGTGAGCGCCGCCAGGACCTTGTCGGTGTCGAGCGAGCGCGCCTCCTGCATCGCCTTCGTGATCACGTCGAACGCCGCGTAGTTGGCGACGGCGATGACGCCCGGCACCTCGTTGTAGCGCTTCTCGTACTCCGCGCCGAACCGCCGCACCGTCGCGCTGACGAAGTCGCTCCTGACGTTGATGTTGGCCGGGCTCCAGACGCCCTCGGCCGCGTCCTTGCCGGCGACGCCGATGATCGTGAACGGGTTGGTGCCCGCGGTCCAGCCCTTGGCGCCCTTGAAGCCGAGCTCGCGCGCCTGCTTCAGGATGAGCCCGCCCTCGCCGGCCGGCGCCGCCGCGACGTCCAGCATGTCGGGCTTGGCGGCCAGGATCTTGGTGAGGATCGGGTAGAAGTCCTTGGTGCCGCGCTCGTAGTACTCGTCGGCGGCCACCTCGAACCCCAGCGCCTTCAGCGCCTTCACGACGGCGGTGTTGGTGTCCTTGCCGCTCGTGTCGTTCGGCGAGATCGCCGCGACGCGTTTGATCTGCGGGTGCTTCTCCTTCACCCAGCGATAGAACGGCTCGGCCACTTCCCACTGGCTCAGCATGACCCGGAACGAGTGCGGCTTGTCGGGGCCGAGGTTGTTGGTGCCCCAGCACACGAACGAGAACAGCACCTTCTCCGGCTCGGTCACGGTCTGGACCGCGTTGCAGGTCGCGCCCACGGCGTTGCCGATGATGTACTTCACCTTGTCCTGGAACACGAGCTTGTTGGCGGCGGTGGCGGCGTCGGCCGCGAGCGCCTTGTGGTCGTAGCTCACGAGCTTGATCCGGTACGTGTCGGCGCCGACCTTGAGCCCGCCGGCCTTGTTGATCTCGTCCGCCTTCATCTCGGCGCCGCGGACCAGCTCGACGCCGTAAGACGCCGCGCCGCCCGAGAGCGGCCCCAGGACACCGATCGACAGGGTCTTGTCCTGCGCCCCGCCCATCACCACGGTGCCGACAACGGCCGCCAGCGCGATCACGACGGCCGCGATGCTCGCTCGGATCCTCATCGTCTCTCCTCCTGTTATTGGCCGCGCCGGGCCCGAGCCCCGCGACGGCCTGCGGCGCGCCCTTCCGATCATGAGCCGGTCGAGTCTCGCGCGGTCGGCTCCGGTATTCAAGCCCGCCGTCGCGTGACCGCGTTCGAGGAGGACGCGACCGACCTCGCGGTGATGCGCGCGAAGATCGAAGCGCTGGCGCGGCGGGTCGCCGAGCGGCTCCACCGGCGCCACCTCGCGGGCCGCACGACCGTGTTGAAGCTGACCTACCGAAACTTCCAGCACGTCTCGCGCCGGACGACGCTCGGCGCATCCACCAGCGACGAGCGCGTGATCGCCGGCGAGGCCGTCAAGCTCCTGGCCCGCAGCGACGCGGGCTCGCGACCGGTGCGGCTCGTCGGCGTGGGCGTGTCCGGCTTCGACGCCGGCGCCGCCGACGCGGCACCCAGCTCGGGTTCTTCTCTTCATAGCCACGCCTCGGCCGACGGGACGGTTCGCATCGCTCGCCTCGGGCCCGGGGCCCCAGCCCCCGGGCGGCCCGGCGGCTCGCCCGGCGGCCCCGCGCCGGCCTGCCGCGCGCACCGCGGGGTAACGCGCTCGCTTGACGTGCTCACGTCGCGTGCACATAATCCGCGCGTGGCGTTGTCGGCCGGCCAGCCGGATGCTCTGCGCGAAGAATTGCTGGTTCGAGCGCCGGCGACCGCGCGGCGGCCGCGGCACTCCGCGACGCTCCGGCAAGAGGCGTGGCTCGCCTACGGCCTGCTGACGCCGACGCTCCTCGTCATCGTCTTCCTCGTCGCCTATCCGTTCGCCTCGGCGATCTCCCTGAGCCTGCAAGACAAGATGGTCGGCGCGCCCGGCCGGTTCGTGGCCCTCGACAACTATCTGGATCTGCTCCGCGACGAGGTCTTCCTGCGCACGGCGTGGAACAGCGTGTTGTATACCGCGGTGGCGATCGCGCTGAAGTTCGTGCTGGGGCTCACGATGGCGCTCGTCCTCGATCAGGAGCGACGCGTCAACAATGTCTTCCGCACGCTCCTGTTCGTGCCGTGGGCGGTGCCGGTCGTCATCGTGGCGCTGAACTGGCGCTGGATCTTCGACGATCTCAGCGGGCTCCTCAACAACTTTTTGATCACCTTCCACCTCACGAGCGACATCATCTCGTGGCTCTCCGACCCGCGACTGGCCATGGGCTGCGTGATCGCGGTTGTGGTGTGGTCCGGGACGCCCTTCTATTCGATGACGTTCCTGGCGGGGCTGCAGGCCATCCCCAAGGAGCTGTACGAGGCGGCGGAGATCGATGGCGCGTCGGTCGTCCAGCAGTTCTTCTTCGTGACGGTGCCGCGGCTGCGGACCATCTTCCTCACGACGGTGATGCTGTCGACAATCTGGACCGCGACGAACCTCCAGTTCGTGCTGATCCTGACCCGCGGCGGCCCGGCCAGTCGCACCGAGATCTTCCCGCACCTCGCGTACACGACTGCCCTCGGCGCCCGCCGGCTCGGGATGGGTGCGGCGGTGTCGCTCGTGTTCTTCCCGCTGCTGGTGGTTCTCATCATCCTGCTCACGCGGCGCATGCTGCGTCAGGCCGACGAGTAGACGATGCCGCGGACGAGGTCGGGCTCACGGCGGCTCTTGAAATGGATCGGCAACGTGCTGCTGGTCCTCTTGCTGGTGTGGACGCTGGTACCCTTCTACTGGATGATCGTGACCTCACTCAAGCCCGACCGCGAGATCTATGGCTTCGAGGCGACGCTCTACCCGCACCAGCCGACCCTCGCCGGCTACGCGCGCGTCTTCACGACGACGCCGTTCCTGAAGTACGTGCGCAACAGCGCGATCATCGCCGGGGCGAACACGCTCGCGTCGCTCCTGTTCGGGTGCCTGGGCGCCTACGCCCTGGCCCGATTGCGATTTCCGGGCCGCGCCCTCATCGCTCGCGGGCTCGTCGTCTCGTATCTGGTGCCGCCCGCGCTCCTCTTCATCCCGCTCTTCGCGGTGCTGTCGGTGCTGCGCCTCATCGACACCCACCAGGGGCTGATCCTCACGTACTTCAGCTTCAGCGTGCCCTTCTCCACCTGGCTCCTCATGGGCTACTTCCACTCGGTGCCGCTCGAGCTGGAGGAAGCGGCGCTCGTCGACGGCTGCGGCCGCCTGAGCACTCTCTTCCGCATCATCCTGCCCATGTCGCTCCCGGCGCTGGCGGTGGTGGCCTTCTTCGCGTTTACCCAGTCGTGGAACGAGTTCCTCTACGCCAACGTGTTCGTCAACAGCGTGGAGGTGCGGACCATCACCACCGGCCTGACGCTGTTCATCGTGGAGGACGTCTTTTTCTGGGGGCCCATGATGGGCGCCGCATTCCTCAGCGCCCTGCCGCCGCTCGTCGTGTATCTCATCTTCCAGCGCTGGGTCGTCAAAGGCCTGACACTCGGCGCGGTCAAGGGCTGACGCCTCGAGGAGGTCGTATGCACGGAATGCATCGACGCGATGTCCTGAAGCTCGCCGGCGCGGCCGGCGTGGCGGCGACGGGGCCGTGGTGGCGGGTGGGCCGGAGCCAGGCCCAGCGCGCCAAGAAGCTCGTGTTCTGGCACCTGCCGAACTTCACGCCGCTGGCCGACCAGCTCCAGAAGGAGCAGGTGTACGAGTTCGCCGCCAAGCACGCGGGGCTCAAGGAGTCCGAGGTCGAGTACGCGGTGGTCGCGGGCGAGCAGGCCAACGCCAAGCTCGCGGCGTCGATCGAGGCGGGCAACCCGCCGGACGTGATCCGGCTCTACGAGTCGAACGTCCAGTTCTACGGCGCGCAGGGCCACCTGATCGATCTGACCGACCAGGTCAACAAGATGCGCCGCGAGCCCAAGGGCATCTTCGAGTCGAGCATGGCCGCCGTGCTCTACAAAGGTCGCGCGCTCGGCGTGCCGCTGGCCGTCAACCCGTGGCCGGTCCACGCGCGGCTCGATCTGCTCGAGCAGGCGAAGGTCGAGTACCCGAAGACGTGGGACGAGTTCATCGAGGTCAGCAAGAAGATCCAGTCGCCGCCGCGTCTCTTCGCCTTCGGGATGTGCCTCGGGCTGGTCGAGGACACGACCGACAACGTGATGAACGTCCTCTGGTGCTACGGCGGCAAGATGGTCGAGTCCGACAACAAGACGGTCGTGATGAACTCGGCCGCGAACGTGGCCGGGGTGAAGACGATCGAGGCGATGTTCAAGACGCACAAGATCATCCCGCAGGGCGCGATCTCGTGGGACAACTCCGGCAACAACAAGGCCTACCAGTCCAGGCAGGCGGCCTTCGTCATGAACCCCTCGAGCATCTACGCGTACCTCGACTCCAACGACAAGGATCTGCAGAAGAAGACCGGGCTCTTCCCGGTGCCGGCCGGGCCCAAGGGCACCGTCAACCAGATCGACACGTGGTCGTACGGCGCCTTCAAGAAGAACCCGTACCCCGACATCGCCAAGGGGCTCATCGAGTACTTCATGCAGCCGGCCAACTACGACAGGATCATCCAGTCGACCGGCGGCCGCTGGGTGCCGGTCTACAAGCGCCTCTTCGACTCGCCGTTCTGGCGCGAGAAGCCCGAGTTCAAACACTTCATCAACATGGCCGAGACCGGCGTGCCCGTCAGCTATGCGGGGTCACCGACGGCCGCGGCCGGGGAGGTGCTTAACACGCACGTGATCCCGAAGATGATCCAGCGGGTGCTGGTCGACAACTGGGAGGCGGCGAAGGCGCTCGAGGAGTGCGACAAGCGCATCAACGAGATTTACGCCCGGCACAACAAAGCCTAGCGGCGCGCCGTCCGGGCGGGCAATGGGCCGGGCGGGGCCGCGCGACCACGCGGCACGCGTCCGGTGAACCCGGCGCGGCAGCGGCCGGGCGAGGGCCTGCGCGGCCCACGGACGCCGCGGCGGGGACAGCGCGGCGCCGCACGCGGCTGCGCCGGCGAGAAATCGGCGGCGAGACGTTGCGATCGCGATCATTCGGGCCTCCGTGGAGGGGGCCAGGCTCGCACGTGGTACCGTGTTCCGCAGCGCCCGGGGGGAACCGGACGCCCGTCTCAGTCGTTATCCCGGAAATCCGGGGAGGAGGAGCCATGTCCATCAAGCGTGCGGTCGCTCGGACTCTGGTCCTGAGCGCCCTGGCCGTCGTGACCTTGGCCAGCGCTGCCGTCGCCCTCGAAGTCGGCCAGAAGGCGCCCGACTTCGCCCTGAACGGGACCGACGGCAAGCCGGTCAAGCTCTCGGACCTGACGGCCAAGGGCCCGGTCGTGATCTACACGTTCATCGCGGCGTTCACTCCGACCTGAACCCGTGAGCTGAACGGCTTCGAGGCGGCGCTGCCGCAATTCGAGGCCGTGGGCGCCCAGGTCGTGGGTGTCAGCACCGATCACCACCTTGCCCTGGCCGGATGGCAGAAGGATCAGAAGTCCAGGCAGCTCCTCCTCTCGGATTTCCGCCGAACGATGCTTCCCGCGTATGGCGCGATGGTGACGGACGAGAAGAGCCCGGTCTACCGCTACGCCAAGCGCGCGTACTTCATCATCGACAAGAGCGGTACGATCAAATTCGTGAAGGTCATGGACAGCGGGCTGGATCTCCTGAACCCGGAGGAAGTACTGGCCGCCGTCAAGACCGCGATGTAGGGAGATAGACGGTGACCGCCGTCCGCTTCGCGGCGCTCTTCGGCCTGATCGTCTTGACGGCCGCGGCGTGCGCGACCACGGGGGCCGAGCCTCCACTGTCGAGCTCCGCCACGACCACCATGATGTACGGGTGGGAGCGTCACTTCGCGCTCGAATGGACCGCCGAGCCCGAGCATGGCCGGGTCAGCGGCTACCTCCACAACCGCAACGGCGAGAATGCGTTGAGCGTTCGTGTCCTGGCCCAGGCGCTCGACGCGTCGGGCGCCGTCGTCGGCCAGCGCATCCAGGCGATTCCCGGCGGCGTCGGAGGTTTCGGGCGCGCCTACTTCACCCTCGCGAACTTGCCCGCCGCCAACAGCTATCGGGTGTCGGTCTGGGACTACACGTGGTTCCAGGCCCCGGGCGACCGGATGTGACGTCGCTTCCGGACACGGAGCCGCGGGGCCCGCTCGCCGCCTGGCGGACGAGCTCCACGGGGCCCTGCGGCTCCCAGCTCGCGCGCGACGTTCCCGTTCCCGTGAGGCGGTGCTGATCCGCCAGCCCGAGTGTGATCTGTCCGCCGTTGACCGTCGTTGGCTCGATGACCAGCGTGAGCCGTCCGTTCCAATCGCCGAGCCGCCCGTGAACGTTCACCGAGACCGGCTCGCCTCGGACCTTGAAGGTCAGGACGCCGGAGACGCTGGGCAGCTCGCGTCCGAGCAGGTGCCAGGGACCGAGCGAGACGCCGTCGGCTGGCGTAGCCTGCTGCTGCTCGAGCACGACCAGCGTCAAGGGCGTGCCGCCCCAGGTGCCCGTCCACGTGCCCCGCAGATCCGGTAGGAGACTCGGCGGCATCGTCAGCGGCGGGGTCGTGGCGCAGGCGGAGAGCACCGTCACGAGCGCGATCACGCGGAGCGTACTCCAGGCGCGCTTCATCCCCTCGAATATACTCGTCCTTGACGTGGACCACCTTCGAGCGGATTCTCTGGCGCACGATAGGAGGATAGAGACCATGCAGCTTCGTCGGGGGACGACGCGGTCCTTCCGTCGTACGATCCCGCTGTTCGTGGCGGCAGTCCTGATGCTGGGCACGGTCGGGCAGGCTGTCGCGCAGACGACGCCGGCCGGCGAGGTGACCATCGCCTGGCACGTCACGATCGCGCCGACCTGGTTCGATCCGTCGAGCGCGCCCCCGCAGATCACCGCGTTCGGGATGCTGTTCGCGCTCCACGACGCGCTGGTCCGGCCCTTGCCGGGCAAGGGCAAGATGTCGCCGAGTCTGGCCGAGGCCTGGACCGAGAGCCCCGACGGACTCGTGTACGAGTTCAAGCTGCGCCGCGACCTCAAGTTCCACAACGGCGACCCGCTGACCGCCGAGGACGTGAAGTTCAGCTTCGAGCGCTACAAGGGCGCTGGCGCGAAGGAGCTGCAGACTCACGTTCGCTCCGTCGAGATCGTCGACCCACTGACCGTGCGCTTCCGTCTCACCGAGCCGTGGCCGGACTTCATGACCTTCTACGGCACCACCGCGACGGCCGCGGGCCTCGTCGTCCCGAAGAAATACGTGACCCAGGTCGGCGACGACGGCTTCCGCAAGCATCCGATCGGCGCCGGTCCCTACAAGTTCGTCAGCCACAAGCCCGGCATCGAGGTGGTGGTGGAGGCGTATACGGGCTACTGGCGGCACGTGCCCTACGTCAGACGCTTCGTCATGAAGAGCGTCCCCGAGGGCACCTCGCGGGTGGCGATGCTGAAGAACGGCGAGGCCGACATCGCCTACGCGCTGGACGGCGAAGACGCGCTGAACGTGCGGCGCGATTCGCGGCTGCAGCTCGTGCCCTCCAAGCACGCCTCGATCTACTGGATCGAGTTCGCGGAGCAGTGGGATCCCAGGTCCCCGTGGCACGACAAGCGGCTGCGGCTGGCGGTCAACCACGCGCTCGACCGCAAGGCGATCAACGAGGTCTCGTGCCTGGGCTACTGCCCGCCGGCGGGCGTCATCGTGCCGAGGGTCATGGAGTTCGCGCTGCAGGCGCCGGTGACGCCGTACGATCCGCAGAAGGCGAAGCAGCTCCTCGCCGACGCCGGCTATCCCAACGGCATTGACGCCGGTGATTTCACGCCGAATCCGCCATTCTTCACGACGGCCGAGGCGGCGACGAACTACCTGGGCGCGGTCGGGATCCGCACGAAGATGCGGCAGATGGAGCGCGCGGCATTCCTGACAGCCTGGCGCGAGAAGAAGCTGCGAGGCCTGTTCATGGCGGCCGTGGGCAACTCCGGCAACGCCGCCAGCCGCGTCGAGGCGTTCATGTATTCGAAAGGCAGCTCGTCGTACGGCGGCTACCCAGAACTCGACGACCTGTTTCACCAGCAGGCGCGCGAGCGGGACACGGCCAAGCGCGAGGCCCTGCTCCATAAAATCCAGCAGCTCTCGATCGATCGCGTGATGTTCGCGCCGATCATGGACTACCGGACGCTGCGCGGTGTCGGGCCGCGGGTGGCCGAGCACATGCTCGACTCGATGCACCTGATCCCGTTCCCGTGCTACGAGGACGTGCGCCTCAAGGCGCAGTGACCGGCGCCATGGACTTCGGGATCTTCGTCGAGGAGAAGATGGCGCGCGGGGGCGTCGTCGGCGGGTCCGTCGAGCGCCTCGGTCGGCTGCGCGACGACCTCAGCCTGAACGGCGTCATCGCCGAGCTGAACCCCGGCGGGATGCTCTCGATGGAGCAGATGCTCCAGGCGATCGCTTGACGCGGGCACCGTCTTTCTCTAGCTTCGACACTGGCTAGACTATGTACGCCCAACACTTCGGGCTCTCCGAGCGGCCGTTCTCGCTTGCACCGGATCCGCGCTACCTCTATCTCAGCGACGTCCACCGCGAGGCGTTGGCCCACCTGCTCTACGGGATCGGCGAGGGTGGGAGCTTCGTCGTGCTGACGGGCGAGGTGGGCACCGGGAAGACCATCGTCTGCCGCGCGCTGCTGGAGCAGCTGCCGGTCGACGTCGACGTCGCCATGATCTTCAATCCCCGACTCACCTCGGTCGAGATGGTCGGCCTCGTGTGCGACGAGCTTCAGATCCCGTACCCGGCAGGGACGACGAGCCTCAAGGTCCTGGTCGACGTGCTCTCCCGCGCGCTGCTCGACGCTCACGCGCGCGGCCGGCGCACCGTGTTGATCATCGACGAGGCCCAGAACCTGAGCTCGCGCGTGCTGGAGGAGATCCGTCTCCTGACCAATCTGGAGACGACGAAGGAGAAGCTGCTTCAGGTCATCCTTATCGGCCAACCCGAGCTGGCCGACCACCTGGCGCGACCGAACCTGCGCCAGCTGGCCCAGCGCGTGACGGCGCGCTATCACATGCGGCCGTTCACCGAGGCGGAGACGCACCGCTACGTGCAGCATCGAATGGAGATCGCCGGTCAGCGACAGCCGATCTTCACGCGGCTCTCGGTACGCACGGCCCATCGCTTGTCGCGCGGCATCCCGCGGCTGCTCAACACGATCTGCGATCGCGCGCTGCTCGGCGCCTACGCCACCGGCCAGGCGCGGGTCAAGGAGCAGGTCGTCCGCCGCGCGGCGAAGGAAGTGATGGGGCGTCGGTCCTTGCGGCGCCGGTGGATCCTGGGCGCCGCGACCGCGGCGGTCGTCGTCGTGCTGGGTGGGACGCTCGCGCTCCTGGCGTCCCGCGGCCTTTCTTCGATGGGCGCCTGGCCTCCGTTCCTGACCTGGCCGCTGCGCGCGCAGACGCCCACGCCGGGTTCCGCGGTCGCCGCGACCGCGGTGGAGCCGCCGAAGCCGGAGCCGACGCTCGCGCTGATCCTGGGAGATCCGTCGATCACCGCCGATCGAGCGAGCGCTTTCGCCACCCTCTATAGGCTCTGGCAGCTCGACGCCCCAACCGGACCGGCCGATCTCGGCTGCGAGTTCGGCCGCAAGGCGGGCCTGCGCTGTCTCGCCCGCACGGGAACCTGGACGGTGCTCCGCCGCCTGAACCTGCCGGCGGTCCTCGAGCTGACCACGCCCGACGGCGCCAAGCATTACGTCGTGGTTTCCGAGCTGGACGGCGACCGTGCGACACTCCGGGTCGGGGAGCGGCGACTCACCTTGCCGACAGCCGAGATCGAGCGTTTCTGGGACGGCCCCTTCGTGATGGTGTGGAAGGCGCCGCTCACGGGGCCGCTGCCGCTGCAGCCGGGAATACGCAGCCGGGACGTCGTCTGGCTCCGCGAGAAACTGGCCGCCATCGACGGAACCTCATCGGCCGCCGACGGCGCGCTCTACGACGACGAGCTGAAGAAGCGTGTGGCGACCTTTCAGCAGAGCGAGTCGTTGACGCCCGATGGGATCGCGGGCGAGGAAACGCTCGTCCGGCTCACCGCCGCGACGCCAGGCGGGAGCACCCCATCGCTCACGGGAGCGCGACCCTAGCCGTGTCCTACATCCTCGACGCGCTCACCAAGGCCGCTCAGCAGCGCGACCGTCGGATTCCGGTGATCCAGCGGCTGCTCACGCCCGCGATGCGGGCGCCGAGACCGCCGTGGACCCGCTCGCTCGGCCGTCTCTTCGTCGCGCTCGCGCTGAACGCGGTTGTGCTGACGATGCTGATCCTCTGGTGGCTGCTGCCCCTGGCGGAACCGCCAGCTCCCCCGTCGACGGTGGTGGCCCCCGCGCCGGCCCCGGTCGTAGAGGCGACGCGTTCCGCCGCTGAGCCACGATCATCCGTCGAGCCTGCGCGCTCGGCGATCGCGGAGCCGGCGCGTCCGGTCGCCGGTCCCCCGCGCCCCGCGCTGGCCGGGCCTCCGTCGAAGACTGCACCGCGAGCCGAGAAGCCCGCATCGGCAGGTCGCTCGGAGGCTGCCGCGGTCCCCGCGCCTGTCGTCGCGCCGCAAGCACCGCCCCCTGTCCCTGTTCCGGCTCCGCAGCGACCGATCCCGTTGCCCCAATCGCCGCCGATCGCCAGCGTCCCGTTCACTCCGGTCGCGCCCGCGATACCCCCGAGCCCGGGTGGGCCCGCGCTCAAGCTCGAGGCGCTGATCTACTCGGACGTGCCGTCCCAGCGCATGGTCTTCATCAACGGTCGTCGGTACGTCGAGGGCGACACGGTCGATGGACGGCTCCGCGTCGAGGAGATCCACGAAGACGGGGTCGACCTGAGCGAACAGGGTCGGCGCACGACGCTTCGCGCGACCCGCTAGACCCACCGGCTCGGCTTTCGACCGGCGTGGGGCCGGTCATTCATGTCACGAGTCGGCCAAAACGCGCCACTCGTCTCGAGCCGAGCGCGCTCCCTGCACCCGAAGCCCACGGGTTTCTTTCACACATCGAGCTTTAGCTCCCCATGGCTCGACTCTTGCTGGTGTCTGACTTGCCGTTCTCTAGGGCTCGATGCGAAACGCAGGGGGGATACATGCGCAATCGATTCCGTAACGTCACGGCCCTTGGGGTGATCGCCATCGTCATGGCTCTCGCGTCCGTGCTGAACGCCGCCCCGCCCGCCCGCAGTGTGCGGGTCGCGGTGCTGACGCCTGGCCTGACCTTCGGCGAGATCCTGGCGGGGCTCCGCGAGGGGCTCGGCCAGCTCGGCTATCGAGAGGGCAGCAACCTGATCTTGCTGCTCGAGGACACCAAGGGTGTGGGACCGGATGTCCGCGCGCAGGCGCAGGCGCTCATCGCCGCGAAGCCCGACGTCGTGGTCACGATCGGCACCTCGCACACGGTGGCGGCCAAGGCCGCGACCTCCACGATCCCGATCGTGTTCACCTGGGTCGGCGACCCCGTGAAGTCGGGACTGGTCCCCAGCTACGCCTCGTCGGGCAACAACCTCACCGGCGTCTCCGTGTATTCGGGCCCGCTCTCCGGAAAGCGTCTGGAGATCCTGAGGGAGATCGCGCCCAACGCGCGACGCATCCTCTGTATCGTCGCCGCCAAGGAGTCGATCTCCGAGATCAGCTTTGGCGTCGCGCAGAAGACCGCTGAGCAGTTCGGGCTCGTGCTGATCCGCCGTGACGTGGCGAGCCGCGACGACATCATCCGCGAGCTCTCGGTCCTGCCGAAGGGCGCCTTCGACGCGATCTACCATGTGCCTTCCAGCCTTGTGAGCGCCCACCTGAACGTGCTCATCCAGCGCGCGCGGCAGGACCGGGTCGCGCTGATGGCCCACGAGGACGACTTCGTCACGGCCGGCGCGCTCGCCTCCTACGGCGCCGACTATCGGCGGATGGGCGCGCAGACCGCGCGTGTCGTGGACAAGGTCCTCAACGGCGTGACGCCGGCGGAGATCCCGATCCAGCTCCCCGACAAGCTGCTGCTCGCCGTCAACCTCGCGACCGCGAAGGCGATCGGCGTGAAGCCGCCGCTCGCCATCCTCGAGCGGGCCGACCGCATCGTCGAATAGCGCCGCGACGGCGCGACGACGATGACGCCGGCGATCGGCTTCCGCCTCGGGACGCTGCAGCGCCGGCTCTTCGTCCTGCTGGCGGTGACGAGCGTCGTCACGGTCGTGGGCGTGAACCTCGTCTGGCTGCCGGGGGCGCTGCACGACGTCAGCAGCGCCCGGTCCGAGCTCCAGCTCGTCGCGGTCCGTGGCGTGCGCGACCAGATCGAGCTGTTCCTCGCCGACAAGGAAGACGCGCTGACCGCGGCGGCGCGCCAGTTCCGGGCCGTGCTTCTTGGCGCCGATCTGGAGAGGATGGCGCGCGTCGGCCAGCGGTTCCTCCAGCGCGAGCTGGCCTTCGAGGAGATCGGCGTGTTCGACGTTCGCGGCGGATGGCGATATCGCCTGTCGCGCCGCGAGGTGATGACGAGCGAGTCGGTCACCGCCCGGCCGCCGGTCGAGCTCGTCGCGAACGGCGCGGGCGTCATCTGGGGGCCGGTCGTCACGAACGACACCTCGGAGCCGTGGGTGACGCTGGCCGCGCCCCTGTCCAGTCCAGCCGGTCAGACGTTCGTGGTCGGCCTCCTGAACCTGAAGGTCCTCTGGTCGCTGACGTCCGAGCTGCAGCTCGGACAGGGCGGGCGCGCCTACATCGTCGACGGGCGCGGCGGCCTCATCGCGGCCGACGACGCGAGCCTCGTGCTCAAGCGGCTGTCGTTCACCGACCGGTCGTTCGTCAAGCGTCTGCTGGAAGACGGCCGGCCGAATGGCGTCAGCGGGCTCTACAAGAACGAGCGCGGCATCGAGGCGATGGCCACGGGGTTGCGCCTGGATCGCGTGGGGTGGGGCGTGGTCGTCGAGCACCCGCGCGCGGTGGTCGCCCAGGCCGTCGAGAGAAAGTTGCTGTTCTTCGTCGTCCTCACGCTCGCCGGGATCCTGGTCAGCGCGGCAATCGGCCGCTTCCTCAGCAAGCGGGTGACACGGCCGCTCGAGCGGCTGCGCCTCGGCGTGCAGCGCTTCGGCCGGGGCGAGCTCGATCACCGCGTGCCGATCGAGACCTCGGACGAGATCGGCGAGCTGGCGCAACAGTTCAACCAGATGGCGACGGAGCTCGGGGCGTCGCACGCGCGGCTGGAAGAGCGCATCCGCGAGGCCACCCGCGATCTGGCGCGCCGCCAGCGCGAGGCCGAGGAGCTGGCCCGGGTCGCGCGCACGCTGACGGAAGACCTCGACGTGGCCCAGCTGGCCGACCGGGTCGTTCAGACCGTACTGGACCTCTTCGCGGTGCAGTCGTCGGTGCTCTGGTCGCGCGATCCCGACGGCTCGCTCGTCGTGCTCGGGATCTCGGGGCGGGCGCGCGATGGATTCAAGCTGGGCGACGTGCTGCCGACGGGCGTCTCGCTGGCGGGACGGGCCGTCAGCCAGGGCCGGGCGGTGTGGACGCGGGACGTCTTCGCGGAGCCCGGCCTCCGCATGACCGCGGCGCAGACGACCCGGCTCCAGGCGACCGGAGATCGGGCGGTCCTGTGCGTGCCGCTGGCGGTCAAGGGCGAGACCATCGGCGTGCTCTCGCTGGGCGACGGCTCGACGCGCGAGTTCACGACCGAGGAAGTCACGCTCTTGCAGGCCTTCGCCGACCAGGCGGCGATCGTCCTGCAGAACGCGAATCTCTACGTCGAATCACAAACCCAGCGACTCCAGCTGACGCAGATCCTCGAGTCGACCTCCGACGGCGTGCTGTTCGTCGGCGCCGGCCGCCGGGTCCAGGCCGCGAACCGTCACGCCGGCGAGCTCCTCGGGTGCGAGTCGATCCCGCTGGTCGGCGGGGACCTCGGCGCGATCCTCGGCCACGAGTGCACGGAGGCCTCGGCGGCGGAGCTCCTCCGGACGTGCGACGCCGGGCTCGCCGCCGGGCACGCCGGAGACGGGCACGGCGCGGCGGGCGATCTCGAGATGCCGGACCTCAAGCGGGTGCTGCACTGGGAGACGCGCACCACCAGCGACGCCGTCGACCGGACGGTCGGTCTGACGATCACGCTGCACGACGTGACGCAGGAGCGCGAGATCGCCCAGATGAAGAGCGACTTCGTGTCATTCGCGACCCACCAGCTGCGCACGCCGCTGTCCGGGATCAAGTGGATGCTGGAGCTGGGCGTCCAGGAACGCGAGGTCGGGGAGCAGGCGAAGAGCTACATGCAGGACGCGCTGGGGGCGGCGCGGCGTCTCATCCAGCTCGTCAATGACCTGCTGGACGTGTCGAGGCTGGAGAGCGGCCGGATGAAGACCGCGGTCCAAGCGGTCGATCTCGTCGGGCTGACGCGCACCGTCCTCGGCGACCTGAAGCCGCAGATCGACGAGAAGGACCACCGGCTCACCGTGGAAGTGTCCGAGGACGTCCTGGATGTCTTCGCCGACCCCCAGCTTCTGCGGCAGGTCGTGCTCAACTTGAGCTCGAACGCCGTCAAGTACTCGCGCCGGGGCGGCTGGATCACGGTCCGGCTGACCCACGATCAGGAGTTCGTCCGCTGGCAGATCCAGGACAACGGCATCGGGATCCCCAAGGAAAGCCAGCGGCATCTCTTCGAGAAGTTCTACCGGGCGGACAACGTGGTCTCGCTCGAGACCGACGGAACCGGTCTCGGCTTGTATCTCGTACGACTGATCGCCGAGCAGATGGGCGGTCGCGTCTGGTGCGAGTCCGAGGAAGGCCAGGGCGCGTCGTTCTTCTTCACGGCGCCGCGCGGCCAGGGCGGCTCGCGTCCGGGGTCCCCGGCCGGCCCGCCCGCCGCGTAACCAGGCACCGGCGGCACCGCCTACCCCTCGTCGACCCTCTCGCGATACGCTTCGATCGCGTGGACGGTCTGGTTCTGAAGCTCGTGCTCACCCCCGCGCTGATCGGTGCGGTCAGCATCGCCGGACGTCGCTGGGGGCCCGGAGTGAGCGGATGGCTGGTCGGATTTCCGCTCACGTCAGGCCCAATCGCCTTCATCCTGGCGCTCGAGCACGGCGTCGAGTTCGCCGCGGCGGCCGCCGCCGGCGCCATGGCCGGCGCCAGCGCCCAGGCGGCCTTCTGCGTCGCCTACGGGCGATCGGCGGGGCGCTGGCACTGGGGGCCGGCGCTCCTGGCCGGCTCCCTCGCCTTCGCGGCCGCGGCCGTCGCTCTGCGGTCCTTGACCCTCCCGGTGGTCCCGCTGGCGCTGGCCGTCGTCGTGGCGCTCGTCGCCGCGCTGCGCCTGATGCCCGCCGACGGTCGCGCCCGGCGCGCGGCGACGCTGCCACGCTGGGACCTCCCGGCCCGGGTCGTGGTGACGACCGCCGTGGTGCTGGTCCTGACGGGCGTCGCCCACGTGCTGGGTCCGCAACTCACCGGCCTGCTCGCCACGTTTCCTCTCTACGGCGCGATCCTGGCGGGATTCGCTCATCACCTGCAGGGACCGGGACCGGCGATCCGCGTGCTCCGCGGCCTGCTGCTGGGACTGTTCGCCTTCGCGGGGTTCTTCTTCGTGCTGGCCATGCTGCTCGAGCGCGTGGGCATCGCCGGCGGATTCGCCGCGGCCATCGCGGCGGTCCTGGCGCTCCAGGGCGGGGCGCTCTGGGCGCTACGCCGCGCGCTACGCCGCGCTTGACCCGGCCCGACCCCGCCGCTACTCTCGACTCGCCCGGGCCGCCGCGCTCGCGCCGCAGCCCCCCGGGAGGTGTCCCGTGCTCGGAGGCGTCGGATCAAGGTCGGCGGCGTGTTCCCCCAGGTCGCCGCGGGCTGAAGGCGCCCGCCGAGCACGTGAAGATGCTCGAGAAGTTCCGTGAGGAAGCCCTCCGCTAGGGAGAGGCGCGGGAGGAGAGCGATGATACGACTCGACGGAATCGGCCATGTGCTGCTGCGAGTGATCGACGTCGAAGCGGCCCGGAAATTCTACACGACGATCCTCGGGCTGAAGGTGGTGGAAGAGGATCCCGAACACGGCGGGATCTTCATGGCGCTCGAGGGCACGGGCCACACGGTCGACCTGTTCCCGTGCAAGGAGCCCGACGCGGTGCGGGGCCAGACGCCGGGCGAGCGCGGCGTCGCCCACGTCGCGTTCAAGGTCTCGAGCGACGCGGCGCTCCAGGACGCCTACCACACGCTCCAGGAGCACGGCGTGGAGATCGCGCGCACGATCGACCACGTGAGCCAAAAGAGCATCTACTTCCGCGATCCGGACGGCAATCTGCTCGAGATCTACTACGAGCTGCCGAACGCGGAAGAGCTGTTCCGCCAGGGGCGACAGGATCGGGACGTCCCGATCACGTTCGAAGCGCGGCGGTCGTCGTCGGGCGGCTGATCGCCAGCCCGCTCGGGAGGGGTGTTCGATGAATCTGCGCCGTGTCGCAACGCTCGTGCTCGGGATGCTCGTGTTGGCCGGCCTGTCGGCCTTCGCCGAGCCGCCGGTCAATTTCACCGGCACCTGGCAGCTCGACAAGACCCGGAGCGTCCTGCCGGCGAGCGCCCCGTCGCGCGGCGACATGACGATGGTCATCGACCACAAGGGCGACATGTTGAAGATCGAGCGTCACGCCGAATTCATGGGCATGCACCGGACGTTCAAGGCGACCTACTACACCGACGGCCGCGAGGTCTCCAATCCGGCGCCGCGCGGGCAGACGGTTATCACCAAGTCACACTGGGACGGCAAGAACCTCGTGACGGTGGGGCGCGGCTCGAGGGTGACTAACGGCGAGACGGATGAGAGCACCGACGTCAAGAAGCTCGAGGAAGACGGCAAGGTCATGGTCATCGACCTGACGGTCAAGCGTCCCGGAAAGGAAGCCGAGAAGGCGCACAGCGTCTACGTCAAGAAGTAGGATCTCCGGACTCAGCGGTGGCTCGTAGGGATCGTCGATTCCCGTGAACCCGCGAATCTCACCGCGCCGGGCCTGTGCGTACATGCCCTTGATGTCGCGCTCGCGGCCAGGCGCTCCCGAGCGCTCGCATCGGCGAGATCGTGCTGGTACTATCCGTGTCGACGATGAGTTACGCGACGGTGCTCGTCCGGCCGCTCGTCCTGGCCCTGGCGCTCGGCACCTCGCTCCTGAGCGCTGCTCCCGCGCTCGCCCAGTGGTCCGACGTCGAGCGTTGGCTCAACGGCTCGCAGCCGCTTTCGCTGGGCGTCGACACGTCGCGCTTCCGCATCGCCGTGCTCGGCGCCCGGCCGGTGATCGCGACGGACGATCAACCTCAGGACAACACGCCGTACCGGCTCATCGACCCCGAGCTTCGCGGCACGGCCGTCTCGCTGGACCTCAAGCTGCGCTGGCCGTCGTGGGCCGGAGCGCTCGGCACGAGCGCGCTCGAGCCGTATCTGATATTTGGCCCGACGGTCTACCTGTCCGACTCCGACAACCAGCGTATCGGGCTGCCGGCTTCGAGGGAAAGCAACTCGATGTCGCTCGGCGTGAACGTCGGCGCCGGGCTCTCGTGGCGGCTGACCCGGGACGCCGAGCTCTTCGGGAGCTACCGGTTCATGCAGTCCGGTCGGGAGGGACTCTTCTCCCGCGACCGCTCGTCGTCGGAGGCCGACTTCGCCGGCCACGACGTCCTTTACGGAATCTCCGTCCGGTTTTAGTTTCCGCTCGCCTTCTTCGTCAGGGCGTGCTCGATCTCGTCGAGGTGCTCGCGTCGGTGCTCGGCCCGGAAGAGATTGAGGGGGCGGCCGGCGGCATCGTTCGCCGCGACCTGCGCGTCGGACAGTCCTTCGACCGCACGGTCCACGGCTTCCGCCGTCGCGATGGCGAGTCGCGCCGCTGTGCGCGGCGGCAGCGCCAGGCACAGAGCCTTGGCCGAGTCGTTGATCCAGTCGACGTCGTGTTGATCGATGTTGCGCGGCGCCGCGCCGTGCGGGGCCCGCTTCCATCCATCGATCAAGACGAGAGTGCGCTGGTCCCAGAAGATCAGGTGACCGAGCACCGCGGCGATCGTCCAGCCCGCGTCGAGCGGGCGGCTCAGGTCGTCGTCGCTGAGTCGTGTCACGAGGCCGCGCAGGCGCTCGCGCTGAACGTTGTTCTCCGCGACGTACGCACGGGTTTCGCTCATATGGCCTCCCGCGGCCCAGGCGTGGGCCGGTCGTCTGCTCCAACTCTACCCGATGCCCGCCCGCCGAACGCGCGCGAACACGTAGCTTGACACGCCCCAGGCGTGAGCGGATAGTTCCGGCCGAACCAGGACCGAGGAGGGACCATGGAATCGCGCAGTCTCGGCAAGACGGGGCTCACCGTGTCGACGCTCGGCTTCGGGTGCGGCAACGTGGGCGGGTTGATCATTCGCGGCACGCCGGCCGAGCGAGAGCGAGCGGTCGCGCGGGCGATCGAGCTTGGCATCAACTACTTCGACACCGCGCCGTCCTACGGCGACGGCCAGTCCGAGCAGAACCTCGGCCAGGTGCTGAAGGCGCTGAAGCCGAAGGTGTACGTCGGGACGAAGTTCCGCGTCGACGGGAGCGACCTCGCCGACATTCCGCGCGCGGTCGCGCGCTCGCTCGACGCGAGCCTGCGTCG
>Ga0066703_10000082_pt1 | contig 19604 bp, 12 predicted proteins | sample GraSoiAngelo_152_FD_66505 | JGI IMG/M metagenome (GOLD analysis project Ga0066703, IMG submission 66505) | Grasslands soil microbial communities from the Angelo Coastal Reserve, California, USA - 14_1009_12_30cm | ecosystem: Environmental > Terrestrial > Soil > Grasslands | place: USA...
TGGTGGACCGGGCGGGATTTGGACTCGTTTGGGTTCAAATCCACACAAAATTTCAAAGCGTGGCAGAACGCGCAATAAACGCGCAAATAACCAAACAAAACGTTTTGTCTGGAATTCGCCGAGCGGATTGGTTCGTTGGAGGATAACGCCGTTGTTGCGCGCTCGGGGGCTGTTTCCGCGTGCACCCGTCTAGCATCTATCATTCTCCCGCAAACGCAATCCAATAGTCTAGCCAGGTCTAACAGAGAATTCTCCAACTTCTGAGATGATTTCAGTAGATTTTTCGAGGCAAACGGGTTCACGCGAATGATCAGCACAAGCTTCCAGTAAAACAGTTTTAAGCATCGTCGGGTGGGTCGAGTTAATAACAATACTGCACTATTCGAGGAGACTGGTTAGAGTGCCTCGGCGCCGAACGACTCACGTGAAGGGTCGCGATCGAAGGCTGCTAGAAAAGATTCGATGCCATCCTCCTTCCGGAATTCCTTCCTCTGGTCCCCAAACGATCTCCGGAAAATCCTGCCCCGCCTTCAAAGCTAAGTGCCGATCTCGCGTCTAAGCCTCTCGGAAGCAACGGGATTTCGCACCAAACCGTACGGAACCTTTGTGTTGGCTACAAGCTCGAAATTGAACAGGATCACGGTGGTGAAACTGGGAAAGCTTGAGAACCCCGCCGATTATGACAAGATGAGAGGAAGCTTGGTCTTCACCTTGCATCAACCCGAGATATTTACGGGATTCCTATTGCCATCAAGAGAATTCGGCCACCCGGTCTCATTTTTTCATGTCTTGCAGGGCGAGAAATCCCATGCCAACTCGCACGACCCGTCAATAATGATTGCAGCCTTCGATTTCCCGAGAAGAACCCAAACATCATGCTCGAAGTCGGAGAACTCCGGTAATAGCATGAACTCTACCATCATCAAGGAGTATGAAGCTCAGTTCCCTAAGGCCCCATATTTGATTGGGTCATGGAGCCGGGGGTGGGCGAGACGGCTCAGATACGGAACCCATCGAGCGGCGGCTCGTAGCTTATTGGGGAAGTCAGACGCTGGTGCGACATGGCTTGAAACGGTAGGCCCCAATATCGGGCCAAGGTACAAAGCAGGTTCAAACCCTTCCTACGCGTCAACGCAGCCCGTTAGGGGCCTGGCCAGAAGGGAGTCGAGTGAGTTCAGGAATGAGGGTTTTGCGTACATTCTGGTGCTCAATATGGTGGAATCCTCAGGCGACCTCCACACTGATCCGCAGGATCTGAATTCCAATCCTGATTCTCCCGCGAAAAATGGATGGGTTCTGTCCCGAGACCACCCTGAAGTCTAGGACGTGTGAGCAATACTCGCAGTGCTTTTGTCCTAAACCAGAGAATCGCCATTACCGTCGGAGAATATCTTATCGGCGACCTCGAGCATATTTCTCCATAATAAGGAACAATATCACAGGCCGCCCAAGCCTTGCGAGCATTCGCCCCTTCTCTACAAGTTCGTACCGCACCTGGGGTGGCCTACCTAACAGAACTGTTCTGCGGAGAAGACCGTGATCCTCCATCTCCTTCAGTTTTTGCGAAAGAACACGCGAGCTAATTCCCTTCAGTCCCTTGCGGAGCTCCGCGAATCCAACTCGTTCTTGATTGTAGAGAATCGCGATTATGTGAATTGACCACTTCCCAAGAACCTTCTTGACCAGGTCTAGGTCAGAAGGACCAAGGGTTCTGTTTCTCGGGGACGCGAGCGATTTCACCACCTTGGCAGTTTCTTCTGACCAAGACTCGAGCTGTTTTGTAAGCTCGAAAAATCGCCTGTCGAGGTCTTGGAGAGCTGAATGCAGGGGGCCTTCTGGAGTTTTCTCCTTTCTGAGTCGGAATAGCTCTGCGGCAACCGTAGGCAAATAATATACTGGCGGTGGCATTCATCATTTTATAAAAGAAGACCCTAGTTCATTTATGAAAAAAAGGTAGAAAACCCAAAAGGTCCAAGGAAGGCAGGTAACTCCTCGGATACCTGGTTCCCATACGCATACCTTGCAACTATTTTCCCATCTGGTTACAACGGAGTCGCCGGGGCTTATTACGATAATCATGGTCTTCGACCCTGTTGGTCTTGCGGACTAGCCGCATTGATTGGAAAACGGAGAAGATACAGAATGGTCCAGTCGATCTTCCCTATCCAGGGCGTCGAGCGAGAAAAATCGCAAAGACAGCTCTCGTATCGGCTCTGATCCTCCTTACCGTTCTAGGTTCTATCGGCACGGTATTGCCGGGTATAGTGAAGGCCTTGGAGGGCCACTCATCACCATTGACAACATCGGAGAATGCGCAGTGCCCTCCAACCCTGCCAAATGCCACGACCACTGTGACCAGTCAGGGCACGAGTTGTTCCAACCCAGCCTCGGGATCGAATAGTCCGCTACACGTGGGTGCGGATATGGTACATAGTCCTTCGGTTCCCAAGACGGTTCTGTCGAGTGTAGATTCCCTCATCGGTGCGGGCGGCGTGATTCAAAGTTCGTCCCAGAACATCACATTATACAACCTTGCGATTTCCCTCAGGCTTCTCGGGGGAGCTACCCCTCATGATGAATTGCTGAGTAGGGATCATCATGTCCTCAGCTTAGCATCTTGGCAAGTATACGCAATCGTGGGCACATCGCCGGTTCCTCTTATCCCGATGTCGAACAACTTCACGTTTCTTGGAACGACGCGGACGGGAACCAGCGTGTTGAGAACCATGCAAGTGGCAATGGGCTCTCACCTTGGAAACCTCAGCATCGTGTACGAAGCTACTTCAAAAGGCCCATTGAAATGGAATCTAGGTTTTTCACCCGCTGTCTCCGGTCATTACGTGTTCGTGTACACTTGGGACAACGCAACGAGCAACGCACAATTCTCCGCGGTTTCAAGCTACTACCGAGTATCTTACGGAGGCTACAACTACACGTTGTCTTGGAGTGATGTCCCCTCATCAATTAACAGCACCGTGAGCGTCAGACCACCCCAGTTCCAGTTGTGGATCGATATGGGGAGCGTTGCCGCCAAGTCTAAGATTCAGTTAGACCCGTCTCTCATCGGAACAAGCACCTCCGCAAGCCCGACAGGCAATAGTTTCCAGAGAAAGGTCTTCTTTGAACCCACAGGAGGCTATTATTTTGTCTTCTACTACGATGGGAACTCTGTGGGGTACAGGTACTCGCATGATGGTGTCGCATGGTCGTCGAAACAGTCGATGCCGTCATTGCCTTTGAGCTGGCCGGTGTATTACAATGATCCTGCCTCTCTTCCCTCAGTCCTCAACTCGGGGCAGAATGTCGTTGTTGCTAGCGGAGAAGAAGCGACGGATTCTGGGTGTACAGGATGCTTGATTGTCGGCGCGTCAATATACTACGTAATAGGGGCAATCTCTGGTTCAACAATTACCTGGCAGCAGGTGCAGAGACTCCTCACGTTCACCCCTGCGTCGAACGCAGGCTACGGTTTACTTACCTTCGGGTTCCGTTATGTCAGCATAGCATTAGACTCAGCTAATACCCCTGTGTTTTCTTATAATTTCTACGCCAACGACAAAACAGGAGGGTACTGTACACCCGGCGCATCTCAAGAGAGTGTCTTAGGGGTCGTTTACAAGTGGCAGAATTTCCTCGTCTCATGCAGCACAAACTACCAAAATCAGGAACGGTCCGCGATCGTGCCGGCGGCAGGTGGAGCCCGCCTAGTTTACCAAAAACATCCTGGAGCCGGGGTTCAGTTGTTATCGCGCCTGTTTTGGGGAACGGGGCCGAGTTCGGTGACGGTTGCGACAAATGGTGATGCCTTCGTCGATAATTGTTGCAGTGATAGCAACACTAACCATGGGTCGGACCAAATACTGTGGCTAAGAGCCCCTACGGAACCGTACGAGAGTGATCTTTTGATCAAATTCCCCACGCTTCCTATGGGGTCCTTTGTAACCCGTGCGACCCTGAAACTCACGGCCTCTGGAGGAGGCTCAGGTGTAGATGACGTTAATGTCTATGAAGCCGCGGCATCGTGGAGTGAGATGACTGTTACTTTCAACAACAAGCCCGGTACCGTTGGGACCTCCCTAGTCACGAATCCCAGTGTAAACCTCGCGAGCTACGGCGTAGGCAATGTTCTGTCTCTTGATGCTACGTATGCCTTGGAAGGAGTTTCTCTCGGATTCTGGACCGACAACGGACTGTTCATTACGATGCCCGCAAATCCAAACAACTGCGCCAATTGGTGCTATATCCCTGTATATTCGAGAGAGTACAATAATGGAGCAAACACTCCCACCCTCGCTGTCTCCTACAATTGTTGCATAGGTAGCCCCGAGACACTAGACGCTAACATGATGGACGGCAACAGTTTCTCAGCAACCGTCGATGCTAATCTAGGTGTTCATGTCGTATGGAACGAAGCGTCAGACGGAACTGTAAGCTACGCGTATCGTTCCGCAACCGGGACGTCATGGGGCCCCCCTTGGCGGAACATCTTTTCAGGGCCAGCCTCAAGCCCTATCCTCACCTCTGATGTCTCGACCAACGACGTCTATTCGTTGGCCCTATCGGGTACGCCAGCCTCGTCAATAGTCATGAGAAAAAGGGCCATCACTGGTAACTGGACGGACCAAAGTCTCGTATTTCCTGTGACGAAAAGAAACTCCCCTGCATATCTTGGTGCAAATTTTGCATCGGCTAGTACGACAACCGCGAACGCGATAGAGCTCATTTGGACCGAGGGACCTTCTCCTTACAACGTTACCTTCGCATCGATCCCCATCCAGACTGTATGGTCCCCCTACGCCGCACCGAGCGACCCTTGGGACGGAAACGGCATCTCCCCCTACGGACAGTACTTTTCCAACCTCGGAGAGTACGTTTCCCCAAGCACAGGCTTACTCACCATAAGGCAGACCGACCTAAATGTGCCAGGCAGGGGTCTCAACCTAGACATCACAAGGGTCTACACTGAACCCTACAGCTTCATTAACGGGGTCCCATACAACTACGAAAATTACCCGTGGGCTCCAATGGGTGACGGCTGGCAGTTCAACTTTCCATGGATGAGCAATGCCGCCGAACCCAGTTACCTTCACCTTTCGGACGGCCAGGGATATCGCATACCATTCAATTTCTGGATCGGTGCCACAGCGACCTTCGATAATCATCAGGGAGACAACTTCCGGCTAGTCAGATATGTCAGCGGTACAATTGTTCTCTTTGACAGGTCTGGAGCCTTATACACCTTCGGAACCGGTCCCAGCCACGCCCTGGTTTCGATCTCGGACTCTACAGGCAACGACACAATCACTTTCAACTACTCAAACAACTTGATCTCATGCATATCGGACACGGTTCAAAGAGCATTCAGGTTCTCGTACTCTGGAGGATTCGTCCAGCAGATAAGCCAGGTCAACGGAAGCTGCACGAGTCCAGGCTCCGCGATAAGAAGCATCACATACGGCAATAACGGTCAAAGCCTTACCAATGTCACCGACCCTGCCAACAGGATCACAGCATACTCGTACGGTTCGAACCCGTGGCTCTTGGCCCAGATAACATACCCTACAGGCTGGTATGACGGCTACACCTACACCAGCTACGTTCTCGGGACGGTGGCAACAGCCTATAGGGTCTCTTTGCAGCAGGTCATGGCTGGTTCAACTTCGACCGTACGCCACTTCGCGTATAACTATACTCAGGGTGTTGGCGACCAGATTCTCGGTTCTACCGTTACCAGCTACAACGGAACACGGATTGCGAGTTATACGAAGTACGCGTTCTCATTCCTCCTCGATGTCAAGAACATTACTGATGCAAGCGGCAACCTGCTCAGTGGCGACGAGCAGTTCTTCGGGGTTAACGGACAGATTCCTAAAGAAATTGTGCTGGTCAGCGATGGCCATGGGAATATTGGCAGCTACACAAACTACTACAGCTACGATCTGTGGGGTAACCAGATCTACTCTCGGCGGGCAATCAACCCATCTTCAAACCTATATCACGAGAGCTTCAACGCGTTCTACAACAACGGCGAGCCGCCTGGGCTCTACGCATTCCAAGAAAGCTTCAGCAGGAACCAAGGAACAGCGCCTGACAACTCTTGGTCCGCCTACAATGGAAGTTGGATAGTGAACAACTATGTCTACAGCGGGTCCTACACCAGCGGCGCTGAAGAACCCGTCTTCGCATGGAGCAACATCAGCCGGGCAGACTTGTCCATGCAGGCCCAAGTGTATCTAGGGCAACAGATTGACACGAGCACAGGCACATGGCACCGGTTCGGGATCTTTGTACACCATAACACTGGGATCTACAAGTGGGCGTTGGTGATTCATACCACTGGCGGCTCGCCTGTTCTGGAGCTGCTAGACGAGTGGAACGAATGGCTTGGCCAGCCTCCCCCTAACGGAGCTGGACAGGCCTCTGCGATGAATTCATGCTCGTCATGGACCAGTCCACTGATAAAATTCGGTTCATGGTACACGTTCAACATGACAGTCCGTGGCAATAGTGCAACGGGCTGGGTTAGTAGCCCCGGCCAGCCGTCCTGCTCAGTTAGCGGAACCTTCCCGTCGTCCAGCCCTGCTCTGGGCGGAACAGGTTTTGGCCTCTACGCTGGAGGCTACTCTGTTATGTTTGACGATGTCCAAGTGGCAACGGTCTCACCGTTCATAACAGGGTCAGGTTTCTCCAACTCATTCATCCAAAGCGGTGCTCCAGGCCCAGTAGGATTGAACACTTGGCTGACAACCACAAAGCCGCCTGCGCCAGGTTGGAACACTACAAGCAACTGGTTGCCAGCGACTGGGTGGAGCCAGGCTTATGCCTCGGTTAACTATGGCGGACCTTCCTGGGGCACGATCACCGGGTGGCCTGACACCAACGCACAATGGATATGGTGGGACACAAACGCTAACCAGACCGCTTCACCGGACAACGTGTGGTTCCGAAGGGTCTTCTACCTGCCAACAACGACAAACATCGGCATTACTATTACGGTTGATAACGGATACACGCTCTACGTTGACGGGGTCAAGCTAGGATACGCTCTGGGGCTGGGACACTGGGGGACGCCAGATTCATACACTGATAATCTTCTCCCGGGTTACCACATCATGGCCATAAACGCAACGAACACTGATGGTCCTGACCCCGCAGGACTCCTCGTGAGTGTAAAGAATACAGCGACGAGTCAAGTGCTGTTCAGAAGCGATGCTACCGCTGGGCCAGCCACATCGGTCTTAGCGTCCACGGCGCAGCTTCAGAATGGTTCGACCTCCCTTTCCCTGGAAAGCTACTACGCCTACACGTTCTCGGGCGAGCTAACCAAAACTACGCGCAAGTATGGTGGCGACGTTTCCCCGGCAAACGTGACGATAGTAGCTTGGCCGGTTTATGTGACGGCTCTTAGATCGTGGGGGCTGACCGTAGACCAGCCTCTGCCGGATCCCTGGTGGCCTCAGGACGAGATTACGGTACAATCTGCCAACCACACGCAGGTAACCATATTGGCCCTGTCAACGGGGTTACACTATGTGGAGTTTGGAGTATCGGGATTCATGGGCTACCCCTACGCTTGGCACGCCAAGATCTTCGTCAATGGAAATCTTAGAGCTGAGCAGGATGTGGGAAGAGACAATCACCTGAGAGCCTACATCGTCGCGGGTACGCAGTGGCTCAACACGACAATGACGTACGACCGGTACGGAAATCTTGGAAACTTTACGGATGCTCGGGGAAACGTAACAAGATACGTCTACTCGCCCGTGTACAGCTATGCCTATCCGACAAGCGTGACAGAAACCCTCAAACCCAGCTCTACCCAGATAACGACAATATATAGCTACAATTTCAATACCGGCACCGTCAGTTCTATGGTAGACAATAACGGGAACAACTCCACGTATCAGTATGACATTCTCGAACGCAGCATACGGATCGCGTACCCGACAGGGGATTACATGAACTATACCTACAATGATCGCGGAAACTTTGTCGACATTACAAACGAGAACTTCTTGAAGACCAGACAGATCTACGACGGGCTCGGCCGCCCCTCTACAACAGAAAGATTTACGGGAAGCAGAACCGGTGGGACGCCTTACTCCAACGAGACGTACCTCTACAACTGGCAGAACAACGTCGTCAGCCAGAAGAACGCGTTGGGCAACACGTACACATTTACCTATGACGCCCTCGGAAGGCTCAACCAAACGGGCAAACCAGACGGAAACAGTACCTCCCTTTCCTTCAATGACCTGCAATCTTGGGTCGTAACGACTAACGAGAACGGGACGCGTCGTTGCAACACGTACGACCGGCTCGGGAGGCTGCTCACCGTGATAGAGTATTCTGACAAAAACTGCAACGCTCTCCTTCTATCCGGGAATCCCTACGTAACCAGCTACAACTACGACGAGATAGGAAACCTTCTGAGAGTTACTAATGCAGCGACGCAATCGACGCTGTATTCATATGATAATTTAGGCAGGCTGGTCGGCATCGGCTATCCAGATGGAACGTTTGAGTCATACGGTTACGACAATGACGGCAACCTTGTGAACAAGGTTGACAGGGCCAACATTAGGACGCTCTCCTCTTATGACTCTCTTAACCGGATCAGCGCGACCACATATTGCGGAGCAACGATAATCGGCACTAGTTACAGCTATGACAAGAACAGCAATCCTCTGCAAATTCTAAACCAGAACGCAACCGTGTCGTACATCTACGATTCGAGAAACCGAGTGCTCAACGAGACGTACGCGGTCAACCCGGCGACGCGGACCATCGTGGACGTTGGTTGTTCAGGAACCGGCAGCAACATAACTCGGACTGGAGGTGTTGCAAAGACTTACACTGTGGGCTGGACCTACCAAGGCGAACTCCTGAATACCCTCATGTACCCAACAGTTTCGGTGTACAACCCTGACATTACAATCAAGTATGCTTACGACGGTCTTGGTAGAGTTCTCAACGTAACGAACCAGGCCACATCCGCTTACTACGCGAGATCGTTCACATACTACAAGAATGATCAGGTGAAGGGTTTCCAGTTCGGAAACAACCTCATTCAGAACTACACTTACGATAGTTTGTCCAGGTCTTCAACAATAAGGCTGAGTGGGACAACTACTATGAGCCTCGCATATTCCTACAATAAGACGGGTACCGTAGCAAGCGTCACTGGCTTTGTGAACGGGGCGACGATGAACGAAACCTACAGATACGACCCTCTTCAGCGCCTGACGAATTCGACCGTTAAGAGTAGTGGATCCACCACGACTTCATGGTACGAGTACGACAATCTCGGAAACCGGGCTAGACAGAAACTCAATAGCACTATTACTCGCTACTCCTACAACTCTGTCAACGAGCTGACCAACTCCACGACTTATTCGAGCCCGCAGATTACGGCGTCGTACTCATATGACCCGAATGGCAATCTCAAGACTCTGAGCGTGACTGGGAGTGGAACGGTTGTGTGGACTTATAGTTGGGACGCGTCTAACCGTCTCTTGAAGGTCACCAACAGCACCGGCCAGGTGCAGTATGCCTACGACGGCTCTGGACGAATGGTGGAGGCCGCGGAAACAAGTGTCCCGTGGTTCATAGCGTATGCAGGAACAGATATGCTCTACAAGCACCTTCAGAGCACCGACAACTACGAGTACGTTTACGCCGCTGGAATCAGAATTGTGATGGTAATTGATAGAACATCGACCTACTACTATCACGCGGACGCACTTGGCAGCATCCGAATGATCACCTACAGCGACTCGACATACGTCTACATCAACAACTACCTGCCCTACGGCCAAGACAACGGAACACCAAAGGGAGTCTTCCAGAACAGAGCAGTAGACAAGTTCGTCGGTGAGCGATGGACCGCGGCCACAGGTCTCTTCTACGACTTCCAACGCTGGTACGACCCGTCAGTAGGCCGGTTCATCAGCCCAGACCCCATGGCCGGTGACATATCTAACCCTCAAAGCGTCAACGCGTACACCTATGCTTCTGACTCACCCGCCACAATCACCGATCCGAGTGGCCTAACGGGGATGTATACCAGCGTCCGGGGATCTGATCCTTGTCGTGCGTCCAAGGACTTTTGGGGTCACCTTGGATGTTCTTTCACGAACCCCCAAGCAATTATTCTCGGGCTGGAATATTCACCCGAAGGGGCAGCTGCCGGGTGGCTGATTTGGGGCGCCGAAGAGGGTGGGCCCTACCTGCCACTCATAGTAACAGGGGTACTGACACTGGGCGCTGTGGGCTTCACCGCCGGTTATGAATTACTCGCAGGCCAAACGGGCCAATTGAAGCTGCCTGATATTTCATGGTCGAATGTCAACCGCGGAGGAGTGTTACGAACGGGAATAACAGGACCAGGAAGCATAACACCTGACATTCCAAGAATATCTCTCCCCGACATAGGACCTATCTTGGGGGGAGGGAAACCTCCGCCATACCGTCCTGACTATCCGCCGCCAAAAGACCTTGGCCGTGAGCCTTTTCAACCTGGAGGCTATCCGTCAGAAGCAAAGGGAATGAGAAAACTTGTCCGGGCGGTATGTGGCGTTCTACTTTTGGGGGGCGCAATACTCTTCGTAGGCGGGCTGGCAAGGAACGCCGTAGAAGGGGAACTTGGAATGGAATCACTGACCTCTCAAGAGGCCCTCACGGGTGAGGCTGCCGTAACGCTGGGAGTATTGTGCCTTGGGCTTCTTTGGTAGCAATCCAAACATTTTCAATGATTCATAGTCCGAAGAATTCGTGGAACATTGGACATTATTTTCGTCTACAAAGTTATTTTGCTTCTGCTCTTCTTCTCAGCGATTGGAATTACCTATCTTCTACGCAGACTTGCTGGGCATCTCGGGATGGCATTAGGAGCAACAATTATTCTTATGGGCATTGTTGGCATAATTGATTCCTACACCCCGTTACCTACAAGTGTAATAATTGGATCCTTCGCAGTCCTAGCTTCCGCGTCTATCGCGTTCGCATATTTTCTCGTAGGAAAACGTCTGAGAGTGTTCCTCCTTTTGGGAGCTTTGATGTTTCCGATAGTCAGCCTGAATGTTGCACCACTTCCGTGGTCAGTCTTCTTCGTTTACTGTGCCGTGTGTCTTGCAATCGTGAACGCGTATGACTATGCGAAGATTAACGTAACCTCATGCATGAGGAAAACGAAAGCCTTCTTGGCAATCTTCCTGCGGCCCTTCTCAGTTATAGAGAGCCTCGTTTCCAGAAATGTGAAGGGGGCTCATTCCAGGCTAATGCTGACAAGCGGCTATTTTGCGGTGGGATTACTGATGCTGTTGGGTGTTCCGTTCCTCTTATCGCAGCTTTCGAACTTGTTTTTGCAGTTCGAGGGTCTCGTACTTGTCATGATAATCATTCTCGTGGCAGCTGGTCGGGAGTGCAGGAGTGAACTTAGAGGTTCCCAAGGTAACAAAACCCCAGACCATTGACCCCGAAGACCCGAGTGTACAACGTGGAAAAAGGACATCGCGGTTGTCCATACACCGTAGTAAGAAGAATCGAACATATCCATCGCACTTCAAGTGGGAAATATGACCCCAGAGTCATAGTTCTGCCCTCGGCACCGCACCCTGAGCTCATATCTTTCTACTTGCCTATTTTAGCAAACGACCGGGCAGTGACCTTCTTTGACATTTCGTCCTCCACGTAGAGGTTTGATAGCGACGGCTCGGGGAATTCTCAGAAGAATTTGAACCTGAAATGGCGGGCTCTGAAGGCGGATCTTACTGCTGAAGCAGAGAACCGAACCCAATGGGAGCTCGGTCTGTGGGAAGAAGTCAGTTTAGGTAATCTTGGACGTAAGCCCAAAGTTTCCTGTTCTTCTGGATCTTGTCTATAACTGAGGCGGCCCTTGCCCCATCTAACCACAACCTGTCAAGCATGTGAATCTTCTTGTCGTTCCAACGGAACTTGTACTTCAGGGCATCACTAGAATTCAAGTCTCTTCGAACCTCTTGTCTTGTTTGTGTGTGTGATGAATTTGCGGAGTAGTACCAACCAACCGATGCTCTAGAATACGGGACAATGCCCAGATTATACATCATTAATCAGCGAATAGGGACTTCAAGAAAATGGATGATGATGGTGAACTTGCGGCATCGTTCGTGCACGAGACCGGACAATCATCCTCGCCCTCTTCGCAATCCTAGTCGGGGTAGGACTGTTCATTGTCGGCACCGATTTGGACCAAGGACTCATCGCTGCACTAGGTTTTGGAGCGCTACTGCTGGTTGGAACATTCATCGCTCTGGATCAAAAGCGGAAGGAACCGAGCAGTCCGTCAGCTGTGGATGAAAGCTTCAGTCTCACCATTCCGAACCGCACCGGTGAATCCGCCTTTGGACACTTTGAAGGAGTCACCAATAAGAACGCCACCCTGCCTTAGTTTCTGACGAATCTTGTTTCCCGTTTCGCTGGCGGATGGCTCGTCCCTTGACACGATCATGACTTTTGGAGCAGTCTTACCCTTAACGAGACCTTGGGCAAGAATCTCGAGAAACCGAGTCTCATTAGCTCTCCATCCTATCACGAGAATTTTCGTGATCTGAGGCAAGCATTCGTCAAAGACCTTTCGGTGCTCAGACGGGATCTCGTCCCCAGGTTTATGCTCGACCGGAACCGCAAGCGCTGGTATTACAGCTTTGTCGCCAGACTTCGCGATTGGAAAACCTGAGTCGATGTCATCGCGAGTTGGAAAGACGATTTCGTACTCTGGATTAATCACAAGGTCCGGACGTCGATCGATAACTTCTGTTGCGATCGCTAGCTGGTTTCGTCCTCGGAGGTTGTCGACCCTTGCCATCACTTCGTGCACCCAATTTACCGACCCATGAAACTTAATCACTTTGTAGTCGCTAGCCACGTAATCTGACATCGCGGTAAATTTCACGTGGGACAGTGGGTCCCGCGCAACGGCCTCGTCCAGGAGCGTATCATAGTTGAAGGTCACAAGACACGCCGGCTGCTTCAAGTCGCGTACCTCGCCAATCAATGTGCCGTAGTTTGTGACATCGTTGGTGGTTGCCTTCCAATTCCAGGTGCACTGTGTTATCATCGCCTGCAGGTAAAACTGTACTGCCGCTAGTTGCCGGTCTCGTTCCTTGTCTCCTGATTTCGCTTTGTTTTGCAGTTTTTCCAACACCCTCTCTACGTCGACGCGTTCACCGATTTTCGGAAGGAGATGAGTGAACACTTCCTTGGCTCTCGTGAAATGATTGATTACGTGTCCAAACCTCCTCATGTCAAACAGTTCATCTGCGAGTGGAGGTCTCCACCTCAACCCTCCGACGTTTTCGAGGGGCTCTGACGGTGAGGAGTCGCAAGACGCTCCAGCGCCGAAGATTACCATCAACAAAGTCTGCTCGTACCCTCACGCAATCGGGCGAGCCGGGTGCCCCGTCTATTAGAAACCGCTAAAAGCGACTTCAGCTTTTCAATCTCGGTCATCTTGACCAAAAACCAGTAAATGAATACTAGTTTCTTCGAACTGACCGGTCGCGTCACAGCCTACTTGACGGCTCCTCTTTCTCTCATGGTTGGCAGAACCTTCCCGTGGTGCTGTATGCAATACTCCCTATAGAAATCGTTGGCGAGCTTATCCGCAAGGGTATTTCTTTCTCGCGGGATCCAGACAGCTTTCCAGTCTAGTCCTTCAAGTAGCCTCGTTAGCCGATCATACAAGGGGGCTATCTTCGGGGATTTGACTCGGTAGTCTTTGGTTAATTTTCGAATTACGAGTTGCGTGACGCCGTAGATGGTCAATCTTGTGTTTGAAGTGTTCTCTCTCAGGCATTCCACAGCCTTGATTGGTGCGGTGTACTCGGCTAGGTTGTGGGTAGCGTTTTCGTTCCATGGTTCGCCGGCTAGTCCTGCTTGTTGGGCGAGGAACTGTCCGGTTGCTGGATCAGAAATGACGAAGGCGTAGACGGGTATTCCGCCAGGATTCTTGGGCTCGCAAAGGCCATCGAAGTAGACTTCGGCGGTCGATGTCATGCTGGATTTCTTCCTTAGGCTTGCGTCAGTTTCATAACAATCAACTTTCGTATTCGAGTCTTAGCCCGCATCGAGGACAAGACGTGACGAAAACTTCACCAGTTTCAATATCTGCTAGTCCCGTTAGAAGGCACGACTGAGTACCGCATCTTGGGCACTGGACCTCAACAACCTTTGGCAACCGTGAACACTCGCCAAGAAACCCTGCAAGCGGCAAAGAAATAGGCTAAGAAGGGTAGCGAAAGTGAATCAGGCTTGGGCTTCAACGGCTAGGGGCGGAGACAGTAACAAGGATCGATAAGAAGGCTAGCCCTAAGTTAAGGCAAATCATTGATTCAAAAAATGTTCAGTTGATCGACGAAACTCGGCAAAAATTGAAAAAGGGCTGAATACCACAAACCGATGAGCTTGTCATCTGGCAAACGGTCAGAAGAGGATCGGACTTTTTACGAACAGGCAAACCAGAAGATCTATGAATGGCTTCTTGACGAAGAGAAGTCCCTAATTAGACTGGAGTTTCGGACGAGAGATCAGGATTTCGACTCCCAGGATCCCGAGGAGAAACTTCTTGCTTTGCTGCGCTTTCTAGAAGTTCGATACGTCAGATTACCGCTTCGCGTTGCTAAAATCGACGAATTATGGAAGGGAATCAGGAAATCCAAAGACGCGGAGGATATCGAGTTCGAGGTGCCAAACTCCTTGGGAGAATATATTCCAGTGTCTGAAATCCACCGCAAGATGCGCAGTTCGGACGAACTCTCAAAATTGTTTGAGCAGACTCTTCTTGCGATCGGAGTGAAAGAGCTGTACCAAAAGTTCGTCCTAGGAAGGAAATGAGGCTCTAGTGTCCTCGGTGGCAGCTAGGCTTCAGAGAATAGATGACCTACTGACTCCTCTCAAGCAGATCCAGTCCTACGTAGCCAGCGGGAGAAACGAGAAATTGTTTGAACTGGAATGCTACCTTAGAACGATGGAGAGCCTTTGCACCCTGAACAGGGAGGCCATTCCACAGCTTCGGGGCGGAACCCAGTTTCGTCCGCTCTACAATCCAGGAAGCATCGGATCCGGCTCGTACTTTACTCTGAGAAACCGTTCAGCAGGCGGGGCAAAAATGGACTTGTACATGAATTGCAGCATTAGAGGACAAAGCGATGTTTTTCATTCGCCCGACATCATTCTGACTTGGAGACTCGACAATGAGATTTTTTCGATTTACGAATGTAAGATGTATTCCTCGGAGCTGGGCCTAAGCGTCTATAGGGAGTTCATCGGCTATTTGATGGAGATGGGATTGAGAAAAAGTCAGTGGAGAGCCAAGATCAGGCGGTTTGCCCCCGATGCATCGCCGCGGATTTACACAACCGCATTTGCCCCTCCCCAACACCGCCCAATTGCCGAAGCCTACGAATTTGACATAGAAGACAATTTGCCCTAGTCATCTGAAAAAAGATGGAAGTCAGGATAGCCAATCTCGCCGACCTTTGTCCTCACACTTTCTTGCATCGCAAACCCGGTTTTTTCAATTTCAATCCTTACTCAGGTTCAGACCTTCCTCTGAAGTCAACCGAATGATTGGCTCCCGGCTAAGCATCTCGCGCAGAAGGGAAATGTCCGGAAGGTTGAGTGCGCTACGGAATGACTCGTCAATCTTCTTCCTTGCTTCATCTGTTTCTATGTTTACCAGAGTCTGTAGCTTCGCGAAGAGCGGCGCGCATTTCTCTTCTCCATTTCTCTTCTCCAGGAGCCGCTTCGATTGCATTTGTAATGGATTTGAGGGGGAACAACCCAGAGGCCGGTCCCCTTAGCGGGGAAATACAGGTTAAGAACCCTTCCACTGAAGGTGGCTTTGCAAACACGGTATCTTCTATGAAATGGGACCAACCAGCTAATGATTGACTGTCAGCAAAGCCCTTGGTAATATTGCTCGGTGCAATTGGTTTACTCAAGAAAACTCTGTTAGTGGCTTTGGTTAATCATCACTTCCTGTCTGTAACTTGTACGCCTAGTCACAACCTAAGACATCGCACTTTTCTGACACAAACCGCAAAACCAACTCATCGCGTTAGAGAACAATAAGAATTCGTTCAGACAACCCGAGCACTCATAGTTTCTTGGTCCGTCGTTGTTTAACGAGCCAGTGCAGCAACCCAGCCGCTGAACCGGGGCTGGAGTTATCAGACGTTGGGCTCTGCAGATATCTCTCAGGTAAAAGTTGGTAACTTTGATTGTTGGCTAGATTGACAGGTTCTGGATGACTTGTTTGTTTCTTTCAACGGTTCTCTTGAAATCTGATGCCTGGTTGGTGAGCTCCAAGATGATTCTCTTTTTGACAGTCTTGTCTTCTATCCTCTTGAACGTGTCCTCAATATCCTCCGCGAGAGTTTCAGGCTCGAGGAGATAGTGCAGCAATGCTTCAAAGTATGGCTGGACATTTCTCGGATCATTCTCCGTTATCATTGGAGGCACATCCAGCTTCAATATCGAGTAATCTTCTGGAGGAAGGTTCTTCGAGTTCCTCTCCAGCATCTCGGTCCAGTTTCGTTCCGTCTCCCAATCGCACGATCTTAGAGCGAAGAGTCCTTGCGCTGTGGGGCTATATCGAGTGACGGTGTGCTTTGGTCCCTGGTACCTGCCTCGTGTCTTCGCTAGTTTTGTCTGCAGAAGCTCCTTTGTCAGCCTTTGGACATAGGCCCACGATACGCCGATACTTTTGGCCAAATCATACCGGGACGATGGGCCTTCGAAGGCTAGGGACTTTAGGGCAGAGGTTAGCCAGAATGCTTTGGTTCCCTGTTTGGGAGCTGATGTCCCGATGGGTTCTTTGTTGACGATGATTCGCTCACTTGTCAAACCGGGTCACGTATTACTTCCAGGCGATATTGAGTGATATATATGTGAACGGGGAGTAATATGTAACAAATTGGTAATATATACGGTTCAGGCGTCTCTCATGCATGAGCATTGCCCCGCACAACGCCCGGATCAGTGGACATCGCCGACCTACAGATGTTCGTCAGGGAAAACCTTCCGGAAGACTCGATCCTCCGTTGTATCATCCTCGCGGAAAGTAGGACATTGCAGGGCGTGGAATACCTCGCCAAACTGGAGGTCTGGCTGTCTCTGCTGCGGCTCGAGGATGGTAGCATCCTAGGACGGGATCACTCGCAAGCACAGCCTTCCTGGCCGAAAAAATGGGCGGATTGAAATGGGCCGGTTGAAAACGTACGTGCCGGATTCGACGCTTGAAGAGATCCGGCGACTATACGAGGGGGGAGAATCCATCCGAGACCTGGCAAAGCGTTTCAAGCTTTCAAACAACATCATCTGGACTCGCTTGCGGGAGATGAAGGCCCGCCGCAGAACTGGGGAGGCCACGGAGCAAGACCAAGAGGAAGAGCAAGACGCTCATCAAGAGCCTGCTCAATCAGAGCCGACAGCGCTAGCGAAGGATGAGACCGAAGAGTCGGAAGAGCTTGAGCCTCCTATTAGTGATCTGATCTTCTCCTCTGGCAAACATCTCCTCCTCCAGCTTTACGATCTCTTTCAGGACTATCAGTACAACGCTAGAGAGTATGCTAAGCGCGGTGATGCTGAAAAATCCAGATACTACGAGCAGAGAGCAAGGGAAGCCGGAAGCCTCTTCCAACGTCTCATGGATGAACGAGTCGCGAGGGACCGCGCAGCGTACGAGCGCGAATACAACTTGGCTGCCATTGATGGCAGGGAAACCCCTGCGCCAGCACTCATCCATGCGACTCCGGAATACGATGCAGAGTTACAGAGGAAGCGCCTTGCGGAAGCGAGAGAAGCAGAGGAAAACCGGAGGGAGCGTATTCGTACAACGACGTCGGCTGCAATTCAAGGGTACGGACACAAGGCAAAGCAGCTGTCATCGATTTTGTGATATGGGCCTTCAAGACACTCCGGGATTATGGTGACTCGATAGAATTGCCATCGCGAAAGGAAATCTGGAAGATGATGGTTGAACTAGGATACAAAGGGACCTTCCGGAAAAGGTAACGAATCGCTAAATAGAATCTTGAGTGTACTGCGGGTGCATTCGTCAATCGAAAAGCAAAGCAACTTTGGGCTCAGGTACCCTTGATCTTGGCGCGGGGCCAAAGCACCCTCAGACTCAAAGCGAAGAAGTATGAAGGCTCGATCGTTCTCATTGGAGCGAGAAGCGCTTGGTACTCCTAGAAAGGCATCTTAACGATAGCTCTCTCATTCGGCAGTGCTACAACGTACTCCCATCCTTCCCTTATGAGCCCCTCAAGCTCGTTGAGACTAATGATTCGTTGACGAGCACCATTGTCGGTCATGAGTCCGAGCAGGCGTTTTCTGACTAGATCGTGAAGCTGTTCGTCCGTCATCGTGGTCAGATCGTACTTGGCCACCTCTTCCTCGGTGAAGCCGGCGACTGCGAGGAATTGTTTCCTTAGAGCTTGTCTGATCTGGTCCTCTCCAGCCTCAGGCTTAGTAGTCCCAAGATAGTCCTGGCTTCGCTTGTAGGCCTCCCGCATATCATGTATCACGCTCTGGGGCAGCCGATGCTTGTTTGTCGTATACCGGTTCTCGATATCTCCCCTGTGTCCCATCCAGAACTGTCGATAGTCGCGGAGAACCAGTCCTTTGGACTCTGCTAGCATGAGCTGGGTGTCGAAATAGGAGCGGAGAACATAGGGCCGCCAGGTGAACCCTGCTGACCTTAGTGTTTTCCGGATGAGGTCTCCGATGTTTATGCTTCTGATGAAATCCTTCTTGGCATGCTTTGGGCGTACTAGGGGTGACTCTCCGGTGAGTCTTTCTCCTCCCCGAAGTCTCTCATCCAAGTAGTCTTTCACGTATCCGCAGCCCTCATCGGAGAGGAAGCTGAAATACTGATGGCGCGCCTTGCTCAGATTATTCTTTACAACCACCATCGCAGGCACTTCCTCGAAGCTAGCCTCGCCCGTCTTGATTTTCAGCTCTGGTAGGTCGCGTATCCGCAGTCCATCCCTTCCATGATACTCACCCAATGTTTCGAGGCGTAGTCCGCTGTGAGCGATCATGATGCTGGCTACTCGGGCTTGTTTGTCGGCGGAGAGAACTATTCGTCTCAGCTCTTCCCTTGTGGGAACCCGTTCTTCCTTCAGGCTGGGCGTGTCCGTTACTCCATGGATCTTTATTCTCCTCTTCAGCTCTAGCCTGTTATGGCCTAGCCAGGATTTGACGACCTTGACGGTTGACTGGATGTAGCTTCCAGTGTACTTCTTTTCCTTGGAAGACACGTAGTCCATGAGAAGATCCTCTAGTTTCCGTGTCCGCATGGAGGTGAGCGTCTTCGGTGTCAGTTCATTCTCCTCGCAGAAAGATCCCAGTCTGCGCAGATAGACGTCCGCTGTGACCTGCGATCCTCTGGCGAGATTATCGTACCATCGTTTGACGTTCCTATCTTCCAATAGATACGGATATTTCGCGCGAATCTCGGCCGTGTGAGATCCCCTGAACATACTTGTGCGTTCGTGCTTAAAACGGTTTTGAACCTGGAATATGGTGGACCGGGCGGGATTTGAACCCGCGGCCTT